>Ga0172371_10001864_pt1 | contig 33493 bp, 34 predicted proteins | sample Lak12m_FD_114543 | JGI IMG/M metagenome (GOLD analysis project Ga0172371, IMG submission 114543) | Freshwater microbial communities from Kabuno Bay, South-Kivu, Congo - kab_022012_12m | ecosystem: Environmental > Aquatic > Freshwater > Lake | place: Democratic Republic of the Congo: South-Kivu...
CAAACACCGCATCTCCGGCATGCCGGTGTTGGAAAAAAGAAGGCTGGCGGGCGTCGTCAGCACCGAGGACATCATCACCACCCTGGAGCAGGGGGTTGATGTTGCGGTGCGGGAGAAGATCGGGAAGCCGGTAATCACCTGCTTTGCCGATGAACCCCTGGCTCAGGCCATCCGCCGCTTTGACATGTACGGCTACGGGCGATTCCCGGTCGTGAACCGCCGGGGGCGGCTGGTCGGCATCATTACCCGGGGCGATATCATTCACGGCCTGCTGCGCGCCCTCGAGCTGGACTACCACGAGGAGGAGATCCTCAAGCACGAAGCGAGCTACCTGTTGGAGCATGTGGACTCGGAACACACCCGCCTTTTTCTTTACTATGGAGTAAAAGCGCGGGACTTTGCCCACGCCGGATATGCGGCGAAGCAGATCAAGAGGGCCCTGATTCGCCTGGGCGCCCACCCCCAGTCCGTCCGGAGGGTGACCATCGCCGCCTTCGAGGCCGAGACCAACATCATCATCCACAGCAACGGCGGGAGAATCACCGTTCTGATCCAACCGGACGCTATCCGGGTAATGGCCACGGATACGGGACCGGGCATTCCCGACGTGGAGATGGCGATGAAACCGGGTTTTTCTACCGCTCCCGACTGGGTGCGCGAGATGGGTTTCGGTTCCGGCATGGGTTTGACGAACATCCGCCGCTGCGCCAGCACGATGCGCCTGGAGTCCATTCCCGGCCGCAAAACCTGCCTGGAATATACGGTCATACCGGAGAAAAGCATCGCCCTGCGGGAGCAATTGAAGGGGGGGCAGAATGACTTTACAAGAAATAGCCGACCGATTATCGCTGACGGCAAGAACCGCGCCGCACAGATTGACGAACCGGATTAGAGGGGGGTACGCGTCCGATCTGCTGAGCCACGTGATGGCAAAGGCGCGCGCCGGCGATCTCTGGATCACCATCCAGTCCCATCCCGGCATTGTCGACATTGCCGCTCTGCTGGATCTGGCCGGCATCCTCGTCACCGAGGACAAGCAGATCGATCCCGCCACGCTGGAGAAGGCCGAATCCGAGCATGTGCCCATCCTCACGACGGCAATGACCACCTTCACGACGGTAGGCGAACTCTTCCGGCAAGGTCTGCCGGGTGTGGACCAGACGTAGAAGGCAAGAGAGGACATCGCCATGAAGCTTCGCGAGATCGTTGATACATTGTCGCTGGCGGTCTTGGCCGGTCACGCCCGCCTGGATGCGGAGGTCGGCAGCGGCTATGCCGCCGACCTGGTGAGTTGCGCCATGGCCGGAGCGCAGAAGGGCGGCATTTGGATCACCCTCCAAGGCCATCTGAACATCGTGGCCGTCGCCAGCCTCCTGGACCTGGCGGCGATCATCGTCACGGAGAACAGGTCCGTCGAGGCCGACGTCCTCGCCAAGGCAAACGAAGAGGGCATCCCGATCCTGTCGACCTCCCTTACAACCTTCGAGGTGGCGGGGAGATTGTGGAGCATGGGGGTGAAGGCGTGAGCTCGGCTGCGGGGGCGCGGATGGGCAAATCCGGCAGCCGGCATCCGGAAACCGAGCTCCTCGCCGATCTCCATATCCATACCGTCCTCTCCCCGTGCGCCGAGGCGGAGATGATCCCGCCTCTGCTGGTGCAAAGGGCGCTGGAGTTGGGGATGGGACTGATAGCAGTAACCGATCACAATGCTGCGGAAAATTGCGGGGCGGTGATCCAGGCGGCCGCCGGCACGGGCTTGACGGTATTGCCGGGCATGGAGGTGCAAACGAGCGAAGAGGTTCACGTACTGTGCTGGTTCGATACGGTCGAACAGGCCTTGACCTGGCAAGGCATAGTCTTTAACCATCTCCCCAGCCGTAAAAATCCCGAGGAGGCATTTGGCGCGCAATATGTAGTGGACGCCGGCGGCTGCTGCCTGCGCACCGAGACCCGGCTCCTGCTGGCCTCTACCGATCTCACCCTGAACCAGGTGGTCAAGAGAGTGCGGGGATTGGGGGGTTTGGCCGTTCCCGCCCATGTGGATCGCCCGTCCTTCAGCATCCTGGCCAATCTGGGTTTTGTACCTCCCGATCTGCAAGTGCCGGCACTCGAACTTTCCCGGTTGACCGAACCGTCCGAGGCCGTTTCCCGCTGGCCCGGCCTGGCCCCCTGGCCGCTCATCCGCGGCAGCGACACGCACCGGTTGAGCGAACTGGTTCCGAGCCTGGGTCTCTGCCTGGGCGAGACGACGCTGGCGGAAATCGGCTTGGCCCTGGCCGGTCGAGACGGGCGAGGATTTGCCGTGTTGCCGCGGAATTCCAGGGACGGTTGCCGGCATGCGTGAACTGGCCCTGCATATCCTGGATATCCTTCAAAACGCCTCGGAGGCCGGCGCGTCCCGTGTGAGCCTGGTCATCAACGAGGATCCGGAGGAAGACCGTCTTACCATTGCCGTTTGTGACGACGGTTGCGGCATGGATGACGAGACCCTGCTGCGAACGGTCGACCCTTTCTTTACCACCCGCAAGACGCGCCACGTAGGCTTGGGGCTGTCCCTCTTTGCGGCCGCGGCCGAGAGGGCGGGCGGCCGCCTGGAAGTCCGCTCGCGACCCGGCCTCGGCACGAAGGTGGAGGCGACATTCAGTCTCAGCCATCCCGACCGGCAGCCGCTGGGGTGTATGGCCGATACCCTGCTGGCCTTTCTGCTTTCGGAGAAGGCCGTTGCCCTGGAGTATAGTCACCGCACGGCCAGGGGCGTCTTTGGGTTCAATACAGACGATATCCGCAAAGAGTTGGGCGGGGAACTCGCCATGACGCATCCGGCCGTTTGCCAATGGCTCAGGGCATACCTGGTCGAAGGCGAGCAATCGGTGCGCACCTGAGCTGCGTCAAAAAGTCTTTGCTTCTCACCTCTAATTAAGTTAAAAAATCCTCATGCATCATCTGATCGATGAATATTTGAATTTCATGGCCGTCGAAAAGGGGGCCTCCCGGAACACCATCGAGGGATACAGCAGGGATTTGAACCGGTATGCGGCGTTTGTCGGCGAGAGGGGCATCCGGGAAATCGGGGAAGTGGGGACGCAGGACCTGCTCTCCTATCTGGCCCGGCTGCATGGGGAAGGGCTCGCCGCCAATACGGTGAACCGCGCCCTGGCCGCGCTCCGGGGTTTTTACAAATACCTTCTCCGGGAAAAGAAGGTGGAGAGCGCCCCGGTGGCCCATGTGGAACTCGCCAAGGTCTGGATGCACCTCCCCGACGTCCTGAGCCGTGAAGAGATGGCACTGCTTCTGGCGCAGCCGGACGAGGCAACCCCGGCGTCCCTGAGGGATGCCGCCATGCTGGAGCTGATGTACGCGACGGGGATCCGCGTGTCGGAGCTGGTGTCGCTGACGGTAAACAACATCAACTGGCAGGTGGGGTATCTGGTTGCCATGGGGAAGGGGGAAAAGGAGCGGATCGTGCCCCTGGGCCGGACGGCCTACGACCGACTCAAGAGGTATCTCGAAGGGGCAAGGCCGCGCCTTCTGAAGGATCGGGGATGCGACATCCTCTTCCTGAACCGGTCGGGTAAGAAATTGACCCGGCAGGGTTTTTGGAAGATCATGAAGAAGTACGCGGCAAGGGCGAAGCTTGCCAAGAAGGTCCACCCCCATACCTTGCGCCATTCCTTTGCCACGCACCTGCTGGAAGGCGGGGCGGATCTGCGTTCGGTCCAGATCATGCTGGGCCATGCCGATATCTCCACCACCCAGATCTATACGCACGTGACAAGGGAAAGACTAAAGGAGATCCACCGGAAATACCATCCGCGGGGGTGAGCGGACTGGGAGGAAGGGACCCCGGAAAACGGGGAAGAGAAGAAAAGAAGAGGTCGGGCGTTATGGGAAGTCTCTCAGGAAAGGCGGCAAGACCAGGAAAGAAGGGCGCGGGCAAATTCAAAAAGGCATGGGTTGCGGTCCTGGTCGTTGTGATCATTGCGGCGGCCAGCCTGACGGGCTGGTTTCTATTTCCGGAGCTGGCGCGGGGCGTCGCCGCCGGCCTGACGAGAACGAAGAACGCCTTTTCCTTTGCCTTCCTCGGCCAGAAACCCCATTTCTATTCGCTGCTCCTGGAGAAAAACGGTGCGGATTATCGCCTCACCGCGGAGGATGTCTTTGAGGTCTCCTACCGCGACGAATTCATCATCAAGGCGATCTCGACGGATGTGCTCTTCGGCGGCGGCGTCACGGCGGATTTTGAAGGAATCGGAGAAAGGGACGATTCAGGGAGGCTCCTCAAGGGGATAGAGTTAGTGGACAAGGCGGTGCTGACCGGCCGCAACAGCCTTGGGGAGGGCAAGCCGGGCGATTTTTCACTCCGGATAGAATACAAGGGGGATGTGATCGCCAATCTTCCCGTCCGGGTGCAGATCACCCCGCAGGACTGGCTCCGCTACGCGCGCAGTTCCGGGAATCAGAAGGTCCAGATAGAATACCTCAAGCGGGCGATTGCCATGAGCCCCCAGGATGCCAACGTGCGCAGGATGCTGGCATCCGTCTATTTTCAGGCGGGCATGACTGGCGAGGCGATTGCCCAGTACCGGGAGGTCCTGACCCTGAAGCCCGACGACGCGGCGGTCCTGGCGGAGCTGGCGAAGTGCTATCTCAAAAGCGGGCAGTACGAGGAGGCAATAAGGACCTCGGAGAGGTCCCTCCGGGTGAACCCGCAGGACGAGAACGCGCTGGCCAATATGGCCCAGGCCTGGGGAAGCCTGGGCAACTGGAACAAGGCCATCGCCGCTTATCAGGAAGCCCTGAAGATCAAGCCCGACAATCCCGTCGCCGTCTTCCGGCTCGGGGAGGCCTACGAAAAGAGCAAGCAGTTGGCAAAGGCCGCGGAGCAGTACCGCATGGTCCTGGAGAAGGTGCCCAAGGCCGATCACGTCGCGATCGCCCTTGCCGACGTATATTTAAAGATGGGTAATTTCGACGAGGCGATTCGGTGGCACCGCGAGGTCGTAAAGCGGCAGCCGAAAAACGCCGCCGCCCATGCGAATCTCGGCGTGGCGTACGGCGGCAAGGGTCAGTTGAAAGAGGAGATAGAAAGCTACCTGAAGGCTATCGCGCTTAAGCCGGGCGATCCCATCGTCCACTTCAATCTGGGGGTGGCCTATGAGAAGGGCAAGCGGGATCAGGAGGCCGCAAGGGAATATCAAAAGGTCCTGGCGTTGAAGCCCGACGATCAGGACGCGCGGGAGAGACTTGCCGACCTCTATTTCAAGACCGGCCGTTACCGCGAGGCGGCGCCGCTCTATGAGAAGGTCCTCCGGACGACCGCCCGGAAGGGCGCCGTTCATTCCCGGCTCGGTTTCGCCTATGCCGAGCTGAAGAAGCCGGCCCTGTCCGCCGAGCATTACGAAAAGGCGCTGCGCAACGGGGTCAAGGATGCCGAAATCGGCCGTTCGCTGGCGGCGACCTACGGCAAGATGGGGAAGAAGAAAGAGGCCCTGGCGGTGTACGAGAAACTGGCCGCCGCCAACCCCACGGCCGAGGTCCTCAACATCCTGGCCGACGCCTACATGCAGGCGAAACTCTACGACAAGGCCGTCCGAATCTACAGGAAGATGATCGAGATCAACCCGAAGAAGGCGGCCTATTATGCGAGCGCCGCTTACGCCTATGGCCTGGGCGGTGATCCGGACCGCGAGATCGAATACTATCAGAAGTCACTCCGGTTCGATGCGGAGGACGGCGATGTCCATATGAATCTGGCGGAAGCCTACGAGAAGAAGGGGCTGTTCCAGGAGGCGCTGAAGGCCTATACAACAGCCTACGAGTTGAATCCCGACTCGGCGAAGGCGGCGCGGAAGATCCCGCAGATGAAGATCCGGATCATTCAGCAGCGGCAAAGGCAATGAGAGAGCTTTGAAAATCAGAGAGGAGAAGGTTTATGAAAACGGTTCGTGTCGGTCGTGTCGCCATCGGCGGCGGCGCCCCCCTTGCGCTTATCGCCGGACCCTGCGTCATCGAGGATGAACAAAAAACGGTCCGGATCGCCCGCTATCTGCGGGACCTGACGGCGGAACTGGAGATACCGCTCATCTTCAAAGCCTCTTACGACAAGGCGAACCGAACGTCGGTGGACGCCTATCGGGGGCCGGGCCTGTCCCGCGGACTGGAGATCCTCGCCAGGATCCGGGAGGAGGCCGGCGTTCCCGTCCTTTCCGATGTCCACCGCTTCGAGGAGATCGAACCGTCCGCCCGCGTCCTGGATTGCCTGCAGGTCCCGGCCTTTCTCTGCCGGCAGACGGATTTCGTAACGGAGGTGGCGCGCCGGGCAAAGGCCGTCAATATCAAGAAGGGACAGTTCCTGGCGCCCTGGGACGCGATTCACATTGCCGGGAAGGTGGAGGCGGCCGGCAACGACCAACTGATGCTGACCGAACGGGGGGCAAGCTTCGGCTACAACAACCTGGTGGTCGATTTCCGTTCCCTGCCGATCATGAGGGAAACGGGGTATCCGGTGATCTTCGACGCCACCCACAGCGTCCAGCTGCCGGGGGGGGCGGGAAAGGCCTCGGGAGGGGACCGGCGCATGGTCCCTTATCTGGCGCGGGCGGCGGTGGCGGCGGGGGTGGACGGTATTTTTTGCGAGGTCCATCCGGACCCCGACCGCGCCCTGTGCGACGGGCCGAATTCGCTGGCCCTCGACGGACTGCGGGGGCTGCTCCTTTCGCTCAAGAGGATTGAGGCGGCGGTGCGCGATTAACGGATCTACAATGCGCGCTTCCGGGAAATGATTTTCAAATTGTGCAATCTCTTGTCAAAGCGACGGGAAGAGGGAGGTGAATGGTGGTGGAAGTGACGGATGAGCGGCTGTTGGACAAGATCCGCCGGGTGAGGCTCCTGATTCTGGACGTGGACGGGGTCATGACCGACGGCAGTATCCTCTTCGACGAAGCGGGGGCGGAGAGCAAGGGTTTCAACGTCAGAGACGGCCACGGCCTCAAGATGCTGATGAGATACGGGATCGAGGTGGCGCTGCTGACGGGCAGAAGATCGCGGGCGGTCGAACACCGCGCGGCAGATCTGGGGATCGCCGAGATACACCAGGGAAGCCTCAACAAGGCCGAGACCTACGCGGAGATCCTGGAAAGGCGGAATCTCGCTCCGGAAGAGACGGCCTATGCCGGGGACGACATCGTCGATATCCCGGTCCTCAGGCAGGTCGGGTTTTCGGCAGCGCCGGCCGATGCGGTCCCGGAGGTCATGAAGGCAGTCGATTACATAACGGGCTGCCTAGGCGGAAGGGGGGCCGTCCGGGAACTCTGCGAGGTGATCCTCAAGGCGCAGGGATTTTGGGCGGAGGTGGCCGCGAGATATCGGTTTGTGTAAATGCCCGTTATTAATAGAAAAGACGTTTGATCTTTACAAAGCCGGATGCGGGTGGTATAAAATAAGGTGGAAATCATGCTCCCTCCGCGCCTTGTACATTTTTCGTTCAGAAAAATCTGCAATGCGCGCTTCCGGGAAATGATTCCCAAGTTGCGCGAAGATTTCTTAATGATGATAAGCAGAGGAAGAAAAACGGCGCTCAGCGTCGCAATCCTGGCGGCTGTAATGTCCCTGGCGGCGATCTTCGCGGTTGGGACGTTGCGAAAAACGCCGGGGAAGGCTGTCCTGAAGGTCCTGTCGGAGAAGGTCGATCTGGAGGTTAAAAACGTCCGCTACACGGAGGTCGGGGATTCCGGCATGAAGTGGGAAATCATGGCGGACTCGGCGAGATATCAGAAGAAGGAGAATCTGGCCTTCTTTGAAAACGTGACCGTAAGGCTGATGATGAAGGACGGAAGCGTATTCCTGCTGACCGGCGACCGCGGCCGCTTTCAGACCGTCTCGCGGGACATGGAAATGGAAGGAAATGTCCGGATCGTTTCCGAAAACGGCGCTCGCTTCACGACAGACCGGATCCGGTACGTAAACAAGGGAAGGCTGATCGAGACGGACCGGCCCGTCGTTATGGAAAACCGCGGCGCCAGGATCAGCGGGGTGGGCATGGTCTTCTCCCTCGATGGCAAGAAGGTCTCCCTCCTGTCGCAGGTTCGGGCGAGTTCCGAAGGAAAATGAGAGGAGACGCGATGTCGGGAAGGGGTCTGAGGATTGCAGTCTGTCTGATTGTTTTGTTATCAGCCCTATGTCACCCTGGCGACGGACGGGGCGAGACGAAGCAGAAGCCCCGCAGCGAGGGGGACCAGCCGATCCAGATTGTCTCCGACCGCCTGGACGCCTACCATGAAAAGCGGATGGTCGTCTTCTCCGGCAATGCAATTGCCACGCAGGGCGCGCGGACGATCCGGTCAGACAAACTGATCCTCTATTACAAGGAAGAGAAAAAGACGGCCGGCCGGCCGGCCGGAGGGGTGGAAGGAACCGGAAGTCTTGAAAAGGTCGAGGCCAGGGGCCGCGTAACGATAACCGAGGGCGATCGGACCATAACAGGGGAGGAGGCCATCTTCGAGCAGGATGCCCAGAAGATAATTATGACGGGCGGCGCCGTATTGCGGGAGGGCGATAATATCGTCCGCGGGGAACGGATCGTCGTATTCCTCAACGAAAACCGGGGGGTGGTGGAGAGCGCGGAGAACGGCCGCGTGACGGCCACTATCTATCCGGGGAAGAAGCAGGAGAAGCGGTGAATATTGACAAAAAAGGGCCGCATTGCGTGATCTTTGCATGGGAAAACTGATTGCCAAGGGATTGACGAAGATCTACGGCGGCAGGAGGGTGGTCGACCGGATAAACCTGGAGATCGACCCAGGCGAGGTCGTGGGCCTGCTGGGGCCGAACGGAGCGGGGAAGACGACGACCTTCTATATGATTGTCGGCCTGATCAAGCCGGACGGAGGGGCGATCTCCCTCGACGGCGAGGACATAAGCCGCTGCCCGATGTACATCCGGGCGCGCAAGGGGCTTAACTACCTGCCGCAGGAGCCTTCCGTTTTCCGCAAGCTGACGGTGCGGGAGAATATCATGGCCATCCTCGAGACGCTTCCCATCGAACGGGAGGAAAGAGAGGGGCGCCTGCGGGATCTCCTGGGGGAGCTGGGACTGACGGCGCTGGCGGATAACGGCGCCTACTCGCTCTCCGGCGGCGAAAGGAGACGGGTGGAGATCACCCGGGCCTTGGTGACGGCGCCGAAATACATCCTCCTTGACGAGCCGTTCGCGGGGATCGATCCCCTGGCGGTGGCGGACATCGGCATGATCATCGCCAAGCTCAAGGCGAAGGGGATCGGCGTGATCATTTCCGATCACAACGTCCGCGAGACCCTCTCCGTGTGCGATCGGGCCTACATCGTCAATGAAGGGACCGTCCTTGTGGAAGGAACGCCGGAGCGGATCGCCGGCTCCGAAACTGCGAGGAAGATATATTTTGGAGATGATTTTAAATTCTGAAAAGGCAGGGAAGGCAGCAAAGTCGGAACATGGCATTTGAATTGAAGCAGAATCTGAAACTCACCCAGCAGTTGGTTATGACGCCCCAACTGCAGCAGGCCATCAAGCTCCTGCAACTTTCCCGGCTGGACCTGGTGGATGCGATCAATCAGGAGTTGGAGGAGAACCCCCTTTTAGAAGAAATCACCTCTGACGAGGATCCCGAAGCGGAAAAGAAGATCGAACCAGAACAGGTCGAGGAAGGCGAAATCGAAGAGATCAAGACGCCGGAGAGGACCGAAGAGCTGACGGGAGCGGGAGACGGCCGGGAAGAGTTCGACTGGGACAGTTATCTGGAAGACTACGGTCCGATGGGAGTCACCTACGACCGGAAGGAAGGTCCCGCACCCTCCTGGGACAACCTCCTGGCGGTGAAATCCTCCCTTACCGATCATCTGATGTGGCAGCTCAGGCTTTCCCCCTTCACCGAAGACGAGCAGCGCGTCGGCGAGCAGATAATCGGCAACCTCGATCAGAACGGCTATCTTGCAGCCACCCTGGAAGAGATCTCCTTGCAGGAAAGTGTTGCCCCGGCCTTTGTGGAGGAGGTGCTGGCAAAGATCCAGGAGTTCGATCCCGCCGGCATCGCCGCCCGCGATCTCAAGGAATGCCTGCTCATTCAGGCGAGGATGGCGGGGAAGGCGCGTTTGCTGGTGGAAAGGATCATCCGCAACCATCTTAAAGACCTCGAAATAAGGAATTATGATTACATTGCCCGCAAATTGAAGGCGCCCTTGGCCGACGTTCTGGCGGCAGTCGCCGTCATCAGCAACATGGACCCCAGGCCGGGCAGCGTCTATAACGAGGAGCGCGTCCAGGCGATCGTTCCCGATGTCTTTGTCGTCAAAAGCGGCGATGACTATAAGATTGCCCTCAACGACGACGGCCTGCCGCGGCTGAGGATCAGCAACTTTTACCGGGAGATCATGAGCGGCCTGAGCGGCGCGGCGAAGGCGCAAAACGGGAAAAATTACATCCGGGAACGGGTCCAGTCGGCGACCTGGCTCATAAAGAGCATCCAGCAGCGGCAGAGAACGATCTACAGGGTGGCCGAGAGCATCGTCAGATTCCAGAAGGAGTTCTTCGACGGGGGAATCGGCTTTCTCAAGCCGCTGATCCTCCGGGATGTCGCCGATGACGTGGAGATGCACGAATCCACGATCAGCCGGGTGGTAACGAACAAGTACATGCATACCCCGCGGGGCATCTTCGAGATGAAGTACTTCTTCGGCAGCAGCATCCGCAGGAACGGCGGCGATGACGTGGCCTCCAAGAGCGTCCAGGAGGACATCCGGAAGATCATCGGAGAGGAAGATTCCCGCAAACCCTTGAGCGATCAGGAAATAGTCGAACGTCTCGCGGAATCCGGGATAACAATAGCGAGACGGACGGTGGCAAAATACAGAGAGATGATGAAGATACTGCCCTCCTCGCGGCGGAGGAAATATTATTAAGAGCAGGCCGGGGCGAGCGTGGAATCCACGGTCCGCCGGCCGCCGCCGACAGGCGGGCGCAAACAAGGACGGAGGAAATGAATATGAAGATTTCTGTGACCCTCAGGAACGCGGAAGGGGAAAACTGGCAGAAGGGATATGTGGAGGAGCGGCTGAAAAAACTCAAGAAATACATCGGTAATCCTGTGGATGCCCGCGTCATCCTCTCGGTGGAGAAATTCCGGAATACGGCGGAAATCAATCTGCTGGCGGACGGTTTGAACATCAACAGCAGCGAGGAAGAGAAGGACATGCATACGGCCATTGACAACGCCATCGAAAAGATCGAGCGTCAGCTCAAGAAACGAAAGGAGAAGATCCGCACCGGCAAGGCAAATTCCCGTCTGGGCGAGGTTGGCGGGGGCCCGGTCCCGGGCGAGGAGGAAGAAGAATTGCCGGAGGCCAAGGTGGTCGAAACCCGCAAGATCGTCCTGAAACCGATGTCGATAGAAGACGCGGTCCTGGAGATGGAGACAACGAAGAACCGGTTTGTGATTTACCGGGATTTATCGACGGAAAAAGTCAGCGTCATCTACCGCCGGGAGGATGGAAAGTTCGCGCTGATGGAAGTCGTCAGCTGACGGACAAGGACTCGGCCATGAAGATTACGGAGATACTCAGGAAGGAATTTATTCTTGAGGAACTGAAGGCGGAAAGCAAGCGGGAAGCGCTGGTGGAGCTGACCGAAGCGTTTGCGAGGGGAGGGCTCATATTCGATCCCGACGCCATGCTCCACGTGCTCCTGGAGAGGGAAAAACTCGGGAGCACCGGCATCGGTGACGGCATCGCCATCCCCCACGGCAAGCTGACAGGACTCGAGGAGATTGTGGTGGCCTTCGGCAGAAGCTCGGAGGGGGTGGACTTCGAGGCGATGGACGGCAAGCCGGCGCACCTCTTCTTCCTGCTTATGGCGCCGGAGAATTCGGTGGGCCAGCATCTGAAGGCTCTGGCGAAGATTTCCCGGATGCTCAAGGACGAGGCCTTCCGGAAAAGACTCCTGGCGGCGAGGGAGCGCGATGAGCTCTTCCGGGCGCTGGCAGAAAAGGACGCCGAGTGTTGAGGGTCCGGTATGAAACCTGTAACGGTAGGAGAATTGCTTGCATTCAAGGAGAGACTCGGGATCGCGGAGATTGCCGGACCGTCCGGCTGTCCGGCTCCCGTCGATAATGTTTTTATGGAGGGGTCGGAAGAGGGGGTTTCCGTAAGCCCAATAAGAGCGGAGCGAGTCCCGTCCATTAGAACATGCTCGGAAGGGGATGGCCCAGTCTCACGGAGCGTTCTGATCCTTTCCCGGGCCTTTCCAGCGGGGGGAGTTTCCGCCCGGCGCTGCCACCTGCTTTCCCCTGCGGCCTTGCGGGCAACGGCGTGCGCAGCCGTCGCCGAAGCGCAGCGGATCCCGGAATATTTAAAGGAATTTTCGAAAGAAACGGGAAGGTCCGTCTTCGCCTCCCTCTATCCAGCCGAACTGCTGAAAAGCCGGCTTGCCGGCCTGCTCAGGGAAGTAGGCGAAAAAAAAACGATGGTCCACGGGGTCCTCCTGCGGATTAGGGACCTGGGCGTCCTGATCACGGGTAAAAGCGGGATCGGCAAAACCGCCTGCGGCCTTAACCTTGCAGCCAGGGGGCACGCCTGGGTGGCGGACGATGCGGTAGTCCTGGAGGGAAGAGGGGCGGTTCTTTACGGGCGGGGCCACGAAAGGACGCGGAACCTGATCGCGCCGCGGGGCCGCGGAATCCTCCGGGCGGAGGTCCTGCTCGGAAAGAGGGCCGTCCGCCGGGAGACCCGCGTCGATCTGATCTGCCATTTCGTCGGGAGGACCGGGGAAAACGGGGCCGTGGAGGAAAGGGACGGCATTTCCGTGTGCCGGATAGCGGGGATCGATATTCCCTGCTGGCGTTTCGCGGCCGGCGCCGATCCGTCAGTCATGGCGGAGAGCGTTCTGGCAGCCGTCGGCGACTTTTCCGCAACCGCGCCGGTAGGAAGACGGAACATTGAAGGCTGACAGGCTCTCTGCCGACCGTGGTCACGCACAATCATGAAATCCCCATGACGGCCTGCCGTCGCAAAGGGAGTTGAAAATTTCCCCTGTCTTCCCTTTCCCTTGAGGGGGCGCAATAATCATCCCTACCCCTCGACGGGGGAGGGTCAGGTCGGGGCTGAAAGGCGCTGTCGAATGAAACAGATGCGGGTGGTCATCATTACGGGGCTTTCCGGTTCCGGCAAGAGCAGCGCCCTGCGGGCGCTGGAAGACATCGGGTTTTTCTGCGTCGACAACCTGCCGGTTGTCCTCCTGCCCAAATTTCTGGAGATCCAGTCCGATCCGGCCAAGGAGATCACGCAGGTCGCGATGGTCATGGACCTCAGGGAGAGGGGTTTTTTGGCGAAATATCCCCGCATCTTCAAAAAACTTAAGGAGAAGGGCTACCGGATAGAGATACTCTTTTTCGACGCCTCCGACGAGGCGATCCTGCACCGCTTCAGCGAAACCAGACGATCCCACCCGCTGGCCCCCCGCGGCTTGCTGATGGAAGGCGTCAACCTGGAGAGGGCGAAGCTGGAGCCGCTCAAGGAAATGGCCAGCAAGGTCTTCGACACCACCTCCTGCAATGTTCACCAGCTCAAGGACATCGTCCAGCGTCATTTCCTCGGTTCTTCGCCGGGAAGGCGCCTGGTAATCCACGTGATGTCTTTCGGCTATCGCTATGGCCTGCCGGCCGACGCCGACATGGTCCTGGACGTCCGTTTCCTTCCCAATCCCCATTTCGTGGCGGCGTTGAGGGCCCTGGACGGCCATGATCCCCGTGTCGGCGATTATGTCCTCAAATCCGCCGGCGGCAGGACCTTCATCCGGAAATTGTTCGACCTGATGTCCTTTCTAATCCCCCTCTACGAGAAGGAGGGGAAGTCCCGCTTCAACATTGCCCTGGGCTGCACGGGCGGCAGACACCGCTCAGTGGTCATGGCCAACCGCCTGGGCGCCTTCTTCGCGGACAAGGATTACTTCGTCAATGTGGCCCATCGCGACATCGGCAAATCCTGACAATGACAAGTCTTTTGGAAATCATGCTCCCTCCGCGCGCTGTACATTTTTCGTTCCGAAAAATCTACAATGCGCGCTTCCGGGACATGATTTCCAGGTTGTGCAATAAATGTCATGAATTACACACCCGCTTCCATCTTTTTTGTCACGTTGTCCTGAATCCAATGGGGGTCCCACCATTCCCGCGGATCGACGAACCGGCCGTTGAGCAGGACGCTGAAGTGGAGGTGGTCTCCGCCGGCGAGGCCGGTTTCCCCGGAGGTTCCGATGACGTCCCCCTTGTTTACGCTCCGGCCCGGATCGACATTGACGGCGCTGAGATGGGCATAGAGGCTCGCCAGGCCCAGGCCGTGATCGATAATGACGGTGCTGCCGTAGATCCCCAGCGGGCCGGCAAAGCGGACGACGCCGCTGTTGGCCGCCTCGATGGGTGCCTTGGCCAGGGAGGCGAGGTCCACCCCGGTATGGACGCTTTCTCCGACCTCTTTCCCGTCGTACAGGTAGGTGCGGCGGTCGCCGTAGAGGGCCATGGGCGCGGCGTTCTTCATCCGGCCGAAGGCGCCCTGCCAGAGCTGCCGGGGCTCGGATTGGCGGCAGGCGTCCCGTATAGTCGCGGAGTTTTCTTCCCGCAGGACGGTGTTGACGTGGACAAAGGTCTCAAGCAAGGTCTTGCCGCGGAGGGAAGGAATCGCCGCCTGGAACTCGGGCATCTTCCGGCCGAGGAAGTTGTCGGAAAGGACCATCTTGTCGCCGCGGAACTTCCTCTTGAGGATCAGCGCGGGGATGGCACTGACGGTCTCGTTTCCGGCCCTGTCGCGGGACATGATTCGGAGCGGGGGCGAGTCTTTCGCTGCCTCCATCGGCAGGGCGAAGAAGGCGACATGGACGGCCCGTCCGGATAGCGTAACAGGATAACCGGGATAGAATTCATCGCCCGCCAGGACGCCCGTCCGGGCGGCCGGCTCCGAAAGGCGGTAGACGACCACGGCGGCGCCGCCCGGATTTATGTGGCTTATGGGATTGAGCTGGGAAATCTGCGGTGGCATCAGGTCGATCGTGACCGGGAGTGTGACGCTCTGGCGGTTCTTCCAGAGGGAGTGATCAACCGCCGTGAGCGTCAGTTCAGCCGTTCCGTCCTTGAGCTTCAACGCGGCGGCATCCACGGTCACGGAGACGGTTTTCTGCCGGACGCCCTTCTCCGGATAGGCGGTGGAAGAGACGATCCGGGGCCGGTTGTCCTGGGTGATCACGATCTCCGTTAGGCTGAGGCCCGTTCCCTGATCGGAAAACTCGATCGCGAGGACCTTCTGCATGCCAATGGCGGCGGAATCCTCGCCTGCGCTGATGACGGGCCTGTCGCGCTCGCCCGCCGTCGCCAAAAACCACCAGGCCGCCCCTGCAATCAGAAGGATCAGACCGGCCACGAAGTACCAGAAACCCTTTTTCACGGCATCATCCTCTCTTTTCTAAATGAAACAAACATGCCGAAAACTCGGCCCAAACCTCTTTGCCCGATGCGGGAAAATATAAGGATAAGAATCGCTCCCCCTTCCTTCCTCCCTCAAGGGTGAATGCGAAAGGTTTTTCAACTGCGTGCCGTATAATCGGTTTCCCGGCGTTTTGCAAGCCTGAAAAGCCCTTTTTATTGCCCATTAACTCCTTGATCTTGATTGTTATAGTTGTTATGATGAATCCGCAATGAACGTTTTCCGAGTAATGAGGACCCCTGCATGCTGAAGGACAGAAGAATAGTTCTGGGAGTTACCGGCGGGATCGCCGCCTACAAGGCGGCCGAACTGGTCCGGGAACTGATCCGGCGCGGGGCGGCGGTGCGGGTGGTCATGACCGCCAACGCCTGCCGTTTCGTCACGCCGCTGACCTTCGAGACCCTCTCCGGCAATCCGGCGGCGACGGATATGTTCAGGGAGTCTGCCGGCTTCGAGATCGGCCACATCGCGCTCGCCGAATTCGCGGAGGCGGCGGTGATAGCGCCGGCGACTGCCAACGTCATCGGCAAGCTGGCCGGCGGTCTGGCGGACGACCTCCTGACCACGGTCCTGCTGGCGACGACCGCGCCTGTCCTTGTCTGTCCGGCGATGAACGTGAACATGTACGCAAATCCCGTCGTGAAGGAGAATCTGGTCCGCTTGGTCTCGCGCGGTTATGCCGTCGTGGAGCCGGATTACGGCGAGCTGGCCTGCCGGGCGGAGGGCCAGGGGCGGCTCGCCGAGGTTGGCCGGATCGTGGAGGAGATCGAGGCGATCCTGTCGCCCAAGGATCTCGGCGAGGAGCGGATCCTGATTACGGCCGGCCCCACGCAGGAGCCCTTCGACCCGGTCCGCTTCATCACGAACCACTCCTCCGGGAAGATGGGCTACGCCCTGGCCGCGGCGGCAAGGCGGCGGGGCGCCGCCGTTACGCTGGTTAGCGGCCCCACGGAACTCCCAGAGCCGCACGGCTGTGTTTTCGTGCCGGTAAAGACGGCCCTCGAGATGCGGGAGCAGGTGATGGCGAGGCTGGAGGAGGCCACGGTGTTGATCAAGGCCGCCGCGGTTGCCGATTACCGGCCGGCCGTCTGCGAAAAGTCAAAGATCAAGAAAGGGGCCAAGACCATGACCGTCGCGCTGGAGCGCAATCCCGACATCATCGCCGAAGCGGCGCGCCGGAAGGGAGGCCGCATTCTGGTCGGCTTCTCCATGGAATCGGACAATGTGCTGGAGCATGCGCGGGCCAAGCTGGCCGCCAAGGGCATGGATTTCATCGTGGCCAACGACGTGACCGAGCCGGGGGCCGGCTTCAGGACCGATACGAATATCATCCGAATCATCGACAGAGAAGGGGCGGTCGAGACGTTTCCGCTGATGGACAAGCTGGACGCGGCGGGCGTCATTCTCGACCGGGTGAAGAAGGCGAGGGAAGGCGGCATTGTCAGAAACGGGATCTGAACTGGAACCCCGCGAAGATCTCTTGGAGATCGTCCGTTCGCTGGCGGGGAGGATTCGTCTGGACGGGGAACTCGCCAGGTCCCTCTCCTATCTCTCGGAGCGGGAGGGCGGCGGCGCGCAGGCCGCTGTGGTCCTGCAGGAGGAGGCGACGACTCCTTCCGAAACCGAGGCAACCAGGCTGGAGACGGTCCGCTCTGAACTCGGCGACTGCCGGCGCTGCCCCCTGGGGCGCCGCCGCCGCCGGCTGGTGTTCGGCGAGGGGAATCCCGGCGCCGAGCTGGTTTTCGTCGGCGAGGCGCCCGGTGCGGACGAGGACGCCCAGGGGAGGCCGTTTGTCGGGCGTGCCGGGCAATTGCTGACGCGGATCATCGCCGCGATGGGGATGAAAAGGGAGGAAGTTTACATCTGCAACATCCTGAAGTGCCGGCCGCCGGAGAACCGGAATCCGCTGCCGGACGAGATCGCGGCCTGCGAACCGTTTCTGATCCGGCAGCTCCGGGCGATCCGCCCGCGGGTAATCTGCGCGCTGGGGACCTTTGCCGCCCAGACGCTGCTCAAGACGGAGGCCCCGATCAGCGTCCTGCGCGGCCGGTTTCATGCCTATCAGGGGATCGAGCTGATGCCGACCTATCACCCGGCCTATCTGCTCAGGAATCCCGGGGCGAAGAAACAGGTCTGGGAAGACGTGAAGATGATCATGGGCGTCCTGGGCGGTGCGAAACGATAAGTGCGACGCCCTCGCAAATAAGTCCGCTTCTCCTCCCTTGAGGGGAGGGAATTGTGGGAGGACAATTCAGGGTTTTGCCGAGAGGCGGTCAAGTTTTATTAAGGAGGAAGGAATGAGGAAACCCGTGTCGAGAACCCGTATAGCCGCCTTTGCGGCCGCGCTGCTGGTCTGTTTCGCGCTGTCCGGCGGGATATCCCTTGCGGCGGAGACGGTCCCCGTCTTCGACGTGATCACGATCAGCGCCGCCATCACGCCGCCCGTCGCGGAGTACATCATCCAGAGCATCTCCGAAGCGGCCAAGAGCGGCGCGGCCGGGCTGATCGTCCGCCTGGATACGCCCGGCGGTCTCGATCTGGCGATGCGGGACATCGCCAAGGAGATCCTCAACGCACCCCTTCCCGTCATCGTCTATGTCGGGCCCTCCGGGGCGAGGGCGGCCTCGGCCGGCCTGATCATCACCATCTCGGCCCACATCGCGGCGATGGCGCCCGGCACCAACATCGGCGCCGCCCATCCGGTCGGGATCGGGATCGGCGGCGGCATGGACAAGACCATGAGCGAGAAGGTGGTCAACGACGCGGTGGCCTATGTCAAGGGCATCGCCAAGAAACGGGCCCGGAATGAAGAATGGGTGGAGAAGGCGGTCCGGAAGAGCGAATCGATCCCCGCCGAGCAGGCCCTGCGCCTCAACGTGATCGATTTTGTAGCGGAGGATATCGACCAACTCCTCGCGCAGGCCGACGGGCGCGAGGTCTCGGTGGCCGGGAAGAAGATGATCCTCCGCACCAAAGGGGCCGTTCTAAACGAAAAGAAGATGGGGACCCGCCAAAAGGTCCTTTCCGCCCTGAGCGATCCGAATATCGCCTATCTCCTTCTGCTGATCGGCCTCGCCGGCCTCTACTTCGAGTTTTCCAATCCGGGTGCCATCCTTCCCGGCGTGATCGGGGGGATCTCCCTGATCATGGCTTTCTTCGCGATGCAGACGCTCCCGGTGAACTACGCCGGGGTCGCACTGATCATTTTTGCCATCATCCTGTTCATCGCGGAGATCAAGGTCGTCAGCCACGGGATCCTCACCGTGGGCGGGATAGTGTCGCTCGTCATCGGCTCCCTGATGCTCTTCCAGACCCCCGAACCGTCGCTCCGGGTCTCCTGGGGCGTCCTGATCCCGGCGGTGGCGGTCACATCGCTCTTTTTCGTTGCCGTCATCGGAATCGCGGTGAAGGCCCAGTTGCGCAGGCCCCAGGGCGGCAAGGAGGGGATGGCCGGAGAGGAGGGGAGGGCGGTAACGGAGGTCTTCAAGGAGGGGAAGGTCCTGGTCTGCGGGGAATACTGGAGCGCGTTCAGCGACGTTCCCATTGCGAACGGTTCGCAGGTCCGGGTGATCCGGGTGGAAAATCTGAAGCTGAAAGTGGAACCCATCGAAAAATAATTAGGGAGGTCATTTATGTACACTGTCATCGTCGTTGTAGTTCTGGTCGTCATGTTTCTCGCGTCTGCCATCCGGATCCTCAACGAGTACGAAAGAGCGGTCATCTTCCGGCTGGGGCGGGTCATCGACACGAAGGGGCCGGGGCTGATCATCCTGATCCCCGTTGTCGATAAGATGGTCAAGATCGACATGCGGACGATCACCATGGACGTTCCGGCCCAGGACGTCATCACCCGGGACAACGTCTCGATCAAGGTCAACGCCGTGGTTTATTTCCGGGTTGTGGACGCCACTCCCGCCGTGATCGGAGTCGAAAACTACCTCTACGCGACATCGCAGCTCGCCCAGACGACGCTCCGGAGCGTCTGCGGCCAGATGGAGCTCGACGAGATCCTCTCGGAGCGGGAGAAGATCAACCTCCAGCTCCAGGAGATCCTCGACAGGAGCACGGATCCTTGGGGGATCAAGGTCTCGCTCGTGGAAGTAAAGCACATCGACCTGCCCGAGGAGATGAAGCGGGCGATGGCCAAGCAGGCCGAGGCCGAACGGGAGAGGCGCGCGAAGGTGATCAATGCGGAGGGCGAGTTCCAGGCGGCCCAGAAGCTCATCGAGGCGGCGGGATTGATGTCCACGCAGCCGATGTCGCTGCAGCTCCGCTATCTCCAGACGCTCAACCAGATTGCCGCGGAAAACAATTCGACGACGGTTTTTCCGGTGCCGCTCGATCTGTTCAAGCCGTTCCTGAAACTGGCGGAGAAGGCATAGCGTATCAGATCAGGGCCAGGCTGTCGGCGACGGCCATACCGGCGCGCGTGGGCCTGAGGAATCCGTTCCGGATCTCCGCCAAGCCCTGCTCTGCCAGGGAAGCGATGGTCTTCCCTTTTTTTGTAAGCAGATCATAACGGTAGCGCCGGCGGTAATCCTTTAGATCGATCCCCCGTTTGGTCCGGAGGCCGAGGAACAGGGCCTCCAGGCGGAGCTGCCCGTCGGTGAGGACCTCCGCTGCCTCGACCGGCGGCCTGCCCGCCGCCAAGTCCTTCAGATAGCCCGGAAGGGAAGGGTGATTCCACCGCCGCTCGCGGCCCCGGAAGGAATGGGCTCCGGGGCCGAGGCCGAGGTAGGGGGTGTGGTCCCAGTATTTGGAGTTGTGGCGGGATTCCGCGCCGGGGCGGGCGAAATTGGAGACCTCGTAATGGATGTATCCCTTTTCTTCCAGGAATTCGGAGGTCTTCAAAAATAGATCGGCCTGGAGGGATTCGCCGGGGAGAATGATCTCGCCGAGGCGGCATCTCTCCGCCAGGGGCGTCCCCGCCTCCGGGGTGAGCTGATAGCAGGAGATGTGGTCGGGAGCGAGGCCGACGGCCTTATCCAGCGCGGCAAGCCAGGCGGAAATAGAGGAAGGGGGAAGGCCGTAGATCAGATCCAGACCGATGTTTGGGAAGCCGGTCTCGCGAGCCAGTTGGACGGCGGCGACCGCCTGAGAAGAACTATGGCGGCGGCCAAGGAAAGCGAGGGTAGCGTCATCGAAGGCCTGGACGCCGATGTTCAGGCGGTTGACGCCGGCGCGGCGAAGCTCCGCGAGCAGCCCCGGCGTGATGTCGGCGGGGTTCGTCTCGACGGTGATCTCCGCCCCCGCCGCGATTGTAAAGGTCCCCCGCAGGGCAGTGATCAGGCCCTCCAGCTCCTCCGCAGGTAAAACCGAGGGGGTCCCCCCGCCGATGTAGAGCGTGTCGAAACACTCCACCCAGCGGCGGCAGAGGTCCATTTCCCGGCGGAGCGCCGTCAGATAGGCGGGGATCCGCGAAAGATCGGTCACGGAGTAGAAACCGCAGTAGGGGCATTTGCTGACGCAGAAGGGGATGTGGACGTAGAGGCCGGGGAGAGAGTCACCGCCGAGGCGATCTTCATGCAGCGGTGCCGTTTCCGGCGGGTCGTAAATCATTACTCCGTGTCCGACTTCAGGACGGCCAGGAAGGCGCTCTGGGGGATGGAGACGTTGCCGATCATCTTCATCCTTTTTTTACCCTTCTTCTGTTTTTCGAGAAGCTTGCGCTTGCGGGTGATGTCGCCGCCGTAGCACTTGGCGATTACGTCCTTCCGGAAGGGGGAGATGGTCGTCCGGGAGACGATCTCGCCGCCGATCGCCCCCTGGATGGCGATCTTGAACATCTGCCGGGGGATCTCCTCCTTCAGCCGTTCGCAGGCCTGCAGGCCCCGGGCGCGCGCCCGTTCCCGGTGGACGATCTGGGAGAGGGCGTCCACCTTCTCGCCGTTCACCAGGATGTCCAGCAGGATCAGGTTGCTCTCCCGGTACTCGATCAGGTCGTAATCGAAGGAGCCGTACCCCTGGGTGACGGACTTGAAGCGGTCGTAGAAATCGAAGATCACCTCGGCCAGCGGCATCTCGTAGGCCAGCTCCGCCCGCCCGGGATTCGGGTAGTTCAGGGTCGAGTTGACGCCCCGCTTCTCCATGCAGAGCTTCATGACGGCGCCGAGATAGCGCTCGGGCAGCATCATCGCCGCCCGGATGTAGGGCTCCTCCGACATTGCGATGGAGGCCGGGTCGGGGTAGTGGGCCGGATTGTCCACAAGGAGGACCGTCCCGTCATTCAGTGTGAAACGGTAGCGGACGGAAGGGACGGACAGGATGATCGACAGGTCGTACTCCCGTTCGAGTCGCTCCTGGACGATGTCCAGATGCAGGAGCCCCAGGAAGCCGCACCGGAAACCCTGGCCGAGGGCGGCGGAAGAGTCTTTTTCGTAGATGAACGAGGCGTCGTTGAGCTTGAATTTTTCGAGGGAAACGGCCAGATCCTCGTAGTCGTCCGAGGCGATGGGATAGATTGAGGCGAACACGACGGGTTTGACCTCCTTGAAACCCGGCAGGGGCTTGGGGCAGGGACGGTTGTCGAGCGTAATCGTGTCGCCAGTCCGGACGTCGGAGACGGTCTTCACGCCGGCGATGATGTAGCCGACATCCCCCGCGGAAAGACTCTCCCGCTTCTGACGCTGGAGCAGAAAGCGGCCGACCTCCTCCACCCGGTAGGTCGCGTTGTTGTACATCAGCCGGATGATGTCGCCGGCCTTGACCGTTCCGGCGAAGATCCGGCAGTGGATCACCGTGCCCCGGAAGGAGTCGTACTTGGCGTCGAAGATAAGCGCGGCCAGCGGCGCCGCCGGATCGCCCTTCGGGGGCGGAACCCGCTCCACGACCGCCTCCAGGATATCCTCGATGCCGATCCCTGCCTTGGCCGAACATTTCAGATGGGTATCCGGATCAAGTCCCAGTTCGGAATCTATTTGTTCGATCACCCGCTCGACGTCGGCGGAGGGGAGATCGATCTTGTTGATGACGGGGATGACCGCCAGGTCGTGCTCCATCGCCAGGTAGAGGTTGGCGAGAGTCTGGGCCTGGACGCCCTGGGCGGCGTCGATCAGCAGCAGAACGCCTTCGCAGGAGGCCAGCGACCGCGACACCTCATAGGTGAAATCGACGTGGCCGGGCGTGTCGATAAGATTCAAGGTGTAAGACCGGCCGTCCTTCGCCTGGTAGGGCAGGGAGACCGCCTGACTTTTGATCGTGATCCCCCGCTCCCGCTCGATCTCCATGTTGTCGAGGATCTGGTCCTGAAAATTGCGGTCCTCGACGACACCCGTGTACTGGATCAGGCGGTCGGCGAGGGTCGATTTGCCGTGGTCTATGTGGGCTATGATGCTGAAATTTCTGATATTATTCATGATCAAGGCTACGGCAGCTTTTCCAGCAGGGCCTGGGAGACCTCCCTGACGCCGGGGGCGCCGTCCACCTGGATGACCGGGACGCCGGGCCGGAAGTAGTTTACGGCGGCGAGCGTTCCCTTGCGCTTGTCGTAGTAAATGTCGTGGCGCCTGTCGATCGCGGCTTCGTCCTGGTCGTCAGGCCGCGTGAGCAGCCTGTCGCAGCCGCATACCCGGCAGACCGGCCTGCCGTCCCTCTGGGCAGGCTTAATGGCATCGATGTAGATATTGTTCGGGTGGTTGTTGTCCTCGGCGCACAGCCGGCGGCCCATTATCCTTTTCTTGGCAATCTCCCGGTCGAGAACGATCTCGATGAGGAAATCCAGTTTCATCCTTGCCTCTTTTAAAGCCTCGCCGAGGGCCTCCGCCTGGGAAAGATTGCGGGGGAAGCCGTCCAGCAGCCAGCCGTTTTTGCAGTCATCCTCGTTCAGGCGGTGGAGGATCATCGGGACGGTAAGCGCGTCGGGGACCAGCTCGCCGCGATCAATAAATTCCTTAGCTTTCATGCCAAGTTCTGTTTCGTTCTTAATGTTATTCCTGAAGATAAGGCCGGTCTCGATGTGGGGCGTACCGTACCTCTTGAGCACGACCTCCCCCTGGGTCCCCTTGCCGCTTCCGTTGGGTCCGAAAATCAAGATGTTCATCTTCTTGCCTTCCTTTCCCCGCGCAGGTTCTACGGACTTAAAAAGTCTGCTTGTTGATCCCTCATGGCCGACGGCCATGATCGGTCAGTGCCCTCAGGAAGGGGGGCAGCTCGTCGTGGTGCAGCCCCCGCAGGAGGAGCCTGCGCCGGCGGTGTTTCCGATCTTTCCGGAAAAGGCGGACATCATCCGCTGCGCCCTGGCGGAGCCGCACTCCGGACAGGCGACCGCCATTTTTTCGTCGCGGCTCCGGAAGAGGACCTCGAAGAGGTGTTTGCATTTCCGGCATCTGAATTCATAAATAGGCATGATCTCTTTCCTTGCGACCGGGCGATGCGTTTCGGCCGATTGCGGCAGACGCGCCCGGCATTTTTTTACTGTAGCGAAAAGATAGTCAATGCCCGGCGAAATGTCAAGGACGTTACGATACCTCGCAACTTGAAAATCATGTCCCGGAAGCGCGCATTGTAGATTTTTCGGAACGAAAAATGTACAGCGCGCGGAGGGAGCATGATTTTCAAGGGTCTCGCTACATTTTTCTTGACAGGGTCGCCGGGGCGTGAGAGTGAGAATCCGGATTCCGGACGGGGCCTTTCCTTCCGGATTAGCGGCGTTATTACATTTCAGGATGGCAGCTATGGCAATTTCTCAGAAGATCGGCGGTTTTATCTCCCAGGCCTCTTTCATCCGGAAGATGTTCGAAGAGGGGGTCCGCCTCAAACAGGAATATGGGGCCGGGAACGTCTTCGATTTCAGCCTCGGCAATCCCAACCTCGAGCCCCCGGTGGAGGTCAGGACGCGGCTTAAAGAGCTTGTTTCCGCCGGGATCCCCGGGATGCACATGTACATGCCCAACGCCGGCTATCCGGAGACGCGGGCCGCCGTCGCCGCGGAGGTGGGCGCCGCGCGGGGCGTCGCGCTCGCCGCGGACCAGATAGTGATGACCTGCGGCGCCGGCGGAGCGCTCAACGTGATCTTCAAGACGCTGCTCGATCCCGGCGAGGAGGTGATCATCCCGGCCCCCTTTTTCGTGGAGTACCGCTTCTATGTGGACAATGCCGGCGGCGAGTCCCGGATCGTCCCGACGCGGGAGGATTTCTCCCTCGATCTCGACGCGATCGGCGCGGCGGTCACGAACAGGACGAAGGCCGTCCTGATCAACTCCCCGAACAACCCGACCGGAAAGGTGTACGACGAGGCAAGCATCCGGGGCCTGGCGTCGCTGCTGGCGGAGCGGGGAAGGGCGTTCGGGCGGGAGATATACCTCATCTCCGACGAACCCTACACCGAGATCGTCTATGACGGCCTGGCGGCGCCGAGCGTACTGGCCGCCTATCCCCACAGCCTCATCGCCTCTTCCTACTCCAAGAGCCTCTCGCTGCCCGGCGAGAGGATCGGCTATATCGCAGCCAACCCCGGCATTGCCGGCATCGAGGAGATCATGGGAGGACTCACGCTCTGCAACCGGATTCTCGGTTTCGTGAACGCCCCCGCCCTGATGCAGCGGGCCGTCGCCGGTCTCAGGGGCGTGCGGGTTGACGTGGAAACCTACCGGAGAAAGCGGGACCTGCTGTGCGACGGTCTCGCCTCGGTCGGTTACCGGGTGGCCAGGCCGGAGGGGGCCTTCTACCTCTTTCTCCCGACCCCCATTGCCGATGACGTACTCTTTGCAAACGCCCTGCAAAAGAGGCGGATCCTCACCGTTCCGGGGAGCGGCTTTTACGGACCGGGACACATCCGGATCGCCTACTGCGTGGACGACGCGACGATCACGGGCGCCATCGAAGGCTTCGGGGAGACACTGAAGGAATTCCAATCAATATAGGACCTCGAATGCGGCGAACTCGCCCGTCGGTTCCTCCGCGTCAACCTCCAGGCGCTCGACGCGGGCGGGCGGCGTTCCCGCCCGGCACCAGGCGAGCATCTTCTCCGCCGCTCCCCTTTCCCCCTCGAATACCGCCTCGACGCGGCCGTCCGGGAGATTGCGGACCCAGCCGGACAGACCCAGGGAGCGGGCCGTCTTCCAGGTGTTGGCCCGGAAAAAGACCCCCTGGACACGGCCCGCAATGCGGACATGATAGCGTTTCTTCATCCCTTACCCTCTCCGATCAAGTTCAGAAAGGCCTCCTCGTCCAGGACGGCGACCCCGTCTCTTTTGGCCTTCTCCAGCTTGGAACCCGCCTCGGCGCCTGCCACACAGTAATCGGTTGTTTTCGTGATCGAGCTTGTGACCGAACCGCCGAGGGACTCCACGAGGGCCTTGGCCTCGCCGCGCGCCATCCGGCTCAGCGTTCCCGTAAAGACGAAGGTCTTGCCGGCAAGGGGCGCAACCTTTTGCCGGACAGCCCCTTGTGCTATCACGCCGGCGAGGCGGAGCTTGTCCAGGACGCCGAGATTGGCAGGTTCCCGGAAGAAGCCGGCGATGCTTGCGGCGACCTCGGGGCCGATGTCGCGGATGGCCTGCAGCTCGTCGATGGTTGCGGCAACAAGGACTTCCAGGGAAGCGAAGGCGTCGGCCAGGCGTTTGGCAGTCTGCTCGCCGACATGCCGGATGCCCAGGGCGAAGATCAGGCGGTCTAGGGGCGGTCTTTTCGCCCGGTCGATCGCGGCCAGGAGATTTTCGGCCGACTTGTCGGCCATCCGCTCCAGCCCGAGGAGCCTTTCCTTCGTCAGGGAAAAGATGTCGGCCGGATCGGCTAACAAACCGGCGGCAACGAGCTGGGCGGCCATCTTTTCCCCCAGCCCCTCGATGTCCAGCGCCCCCCGGGAGACGAAGTGGGCTATGCGCTCGCGGAGCTGGGCCGGGCAGGCCATCCCGATGCAGCGATGGGCGGCCTCACCCTCGCCCCTTGTCACCCGGGAGCCGCACTCCGGGCAGGCGCCGGGCATGGCGAAGGGCCTCTCCGCACCGGTCCTCATCCCCTTGACCACTTCGACCACCTCGGGGATGACGTCGCCCGCCCGCTGGACGACCACCGTGTCGCCGATCCGGACGTCCTTGCGGTCGATCTCGTCCTGGTTGTGGAGGGTCGCCCGGCTTACCGTGACGCCGCCGACGCGGACCGGCCGCATGACGGCGACCGGCGTCAGCACTCCGGTCCGCCCCACCTGAACGGCGATGTCCTCGATAACGGTGGTCTCGCGATGCGCCGGAAATTTGCAGGCCAACGCCCAGCGGGGGCTGCGGGAGACGGCGCCCAGCCGCTCCTGGAGGGCGAGGTCGTTCACCTTGATCACGATGCCGTCGATCTCGTACGGGAGCTCTTCCCGCATTGCGTCGATGCGGTGGTAATAGCTGATGCATTCCTCGATGTCCGCGGCCGTTTCTATGAGCGGATTGACGCGGAATCCCCAGGCCGCAAGCGTCCGGAGGACCTCGGCGTGCGTCCGCAGCGGCGTTGCTTCCGCCGCGCCGATCGCGTAGCAGAAGATCGTCAGCGGCCGTCTGGCCGTGATCCTGGAGTCGAGCTGGCGAAGGGAGCCGGCTGCGGCGTTGCGGGGATTGGCAAAGGGGACTTCCCCCGCTTCGATGCGGCGGCGGTTCAGGTTGCGGAAAGCCTCCTTCTCCATGCAGACCTCCCCGCGGACCTCTATCCTCTCCGGCGCCGGCGGCGCCTTCCTTTCCTTCCCGTCCGCGCCGTTTCCCGGCCTGGGGATGGCCAGAGGGAGCGCCGGGATCGTGCGGAGGTTCAGCGTGATGTCTTCCCCGACGCTCCCGTCGCCCCGGGTGGCGCCCAGCGTCAGCGCGCCTCTTTCATAGAGGAGATTCACGGCGAGGCCGTCTAACTTCGGTTCGACGACGTAGCAAAGCGCCGCGTCGCTCGCCAGCAGCCTCCGGCAACGCCGGTCGAATTCCCTCATCTCCTCGGGAGAGAAGGCGTTGGCGAGACTGAGCATCGGCAAGAGATGGGAGACTGTTCCGAATTTCTCCAGGGGCGGCGCCCCGACCCGCTGCGTGGGGGAGTCGGGGGAGGCGAATTCCGGATAGCGGGTTTCCAGCTCGATCAGTTCCCTGAGAAGGAGATCATAGTCGGCGTCCGCGATCTCCGGGGAGTCGAACTGGTAATAACGGCTGTTGTGATAGAGGATCTGCGCCCTCAGGGCCTCTATCCGGCTGTGCACTGCTTCGCGATCCATAGGACGACAAGCCCGTAAAAAGTAAATTTCCCCCTGCTTCTTTTCACCCACCCCCGTATCAAGTACGGGGCAGGCTCTAATCCTCCCTCCTCACTTGACAAGCCGCAGATCGGGCTTGCCCTTCGGCTGCTCCTCCGGAGCGGTTTCGCGCCGCTGTTTGAGCTGTTCGTTGAAGATGTGGTTTTTGGCCCGGACCGAATTGATGATGAAAAAGATGATGACCGCCTTTTCCCAATCCCTTGTGGGCTCGAACCGCTCCATCCTGCTCTTGTATTTCTGCCACAGGGAGGCGAGGGACGCCTCATCGAGACCGAGTATCCTCTCGGCGATTTTGTCCAGCGCGGATTCGAGCATTCCTGTCACCTCTGCTTTTTTTCTTATCGCCATCCTAATCGGACCGCCCCGGAAAGTCAATTTGAAACCGGTCCGGCCGGTTCGGAAAAAAACCTTGTCTTTTTGAAACATGTCGTTATAATCGGCGCGTAACTGCCTTTCCCCTCAAGGCAATCGGCACCGTCGGCAACGCAATGACAAGCGGCGGGAAGGCCGGCATCTTAGCGTTTTCGCAAGAACTCGCGGATTGCCCTTTCCTTTGAGGGGGGGGGCAGAGCCTGTTCCGTACCCGATACGGGGGTGGGGGTGAGAAGAGGGTGGAAACAATCTTTGCGCCCTGGCGCATGGCCTACATCGGAGGGGAAAAGCCCGAGGGATGCGTCCTGTGCCGCGATTCACTGCGGAGCGGGGAACTGGTCGTCTGCGAGGGGAAGTGCTCTTTCATCATGGTGAACCGCTATCCGTACACGGGCGGCCACCTCATGATTGTTCCCTTTCGCCACTTGAGCAGCCTTGCCGAACTTCTTCCTCCGGAAAGACAGGAACTCTTCGCCTTTATGGACCTCTCCGTCCGGGTCCTCGCGGAGGCCATGGATCCGGAGGGATTCAACATCGGGATGAATATGGGAAAGGCGGCCGGGGCGGGAATCGAGGACCATCTCCATATCCATGTCGTCCCCCGCTGGGGCGGGGACACGAATTTCATGAGCGTCATAGGCGGGGTGCGCGTGATTCCGGAGGATGTCGGCGAGACCAGCAAACGGCTCCGGCCGTTTTTTGAGAAGCTTCAGCGGGAGGTCTGCGGATGAAGGTTATCTATACTGTTATCGTGGCGCTGCTGGTGATGTTCGTCATCACGTTTTCCCTCGACAATACGCAGCCGGTCCGGCTGCAGTACTACATGCTGTTCGAGAAGTACCTCCCCGCATATATGGTAATCTTCATCGCCTTCCTGACCGGGGTCATCTTCACGGGTTTCATGGGGATCGTGGAGAGATTTCGCCTGACCCGGACGATCAATCGCCTTAACAAGACGATCCGCGATCTCCGCCGCGAGCTTAAGGCGAACGAGAATCTCCCCTCCGGCGAAGGGACGGCGAGGGTCTTCATGCCGCCTGAAGACGGTATTTAAAAAGTTGGACAAACGATATCGCTTATGCTATCAGACCGCGCTTTATTAATATGCACTTCCGCTTTTCGCGGCGCCAAAATTCATTAACCGGCGAGGTCTGCCGCCGGTTGAAGGAGAAAAAACATTGAACGCATATGTTCCCAAACAGATATTTTTTACCAAAGGAGTGGGGATCCACAAGGAGGAGCTTCATTCCTTCGAACTGGCGCTCCGTGATGCCGGCATTGAAAAGTGCAATCTCGTCCAGGTTTCGAGCATCATGCCGCCGGGGTGTCAGGTGATCTCACGCGGCCGGGGCCTCAAAGAGCTCAAGGCGGGCGCGATTACCTATTGCGTCCTGAGCCGCTGTTGCAGCAACGAACCAAGGCGCCTGCTGGCGGCCTCGGTCGGCTGCGCCATCCCCACCGACAAGCGGACTTACGGCTACATAAGCGAGCATCACGCCTTCGGCCAGACCCAGCGGCAGGCCGGGGACTACGCGGAAGACCTGGCCGCGGCCATGCTGGCCTCCACCCTCGGCATCGACTTCAATCTCGATGAGAGCTGGGACGAGAAAAAGGAGATATTCAAGATCAGCGGAAAAATCGTCAGCACCAGGAACATCACGCAATCCAGCATCGTCCAGTCGCACGGCTACACCACCGTCATCGCCGCCGCGGTCTTCGTTTTCTGAGCAACGCGGCATCCGGCCTTTTTACGGAGCCGTCAGAGATGAGTCCGAACGTCCCGCAAGTCTCCTTAGTATATGTCGTTCCCTCGCTTCTGGGCTTTGCCGTCCTGCTCGGGCTCGCCCTGCTGGCGATCCTCCGGGGCGGCGGGCGGCGGACGAACCTGCTGTTCGCCGCGATCTCGTTCCTGGCGGCGCTTCTCAATGCCGACATAGCCCTCGTTGCCATCCTTCCCGATGAAGGGCTTGCCCTCCGCATTGATCGTACGATCCATCTGTTTTTCGTATTCAGCATTCCGGCATACCTCATGTTCGTCCACGAATTTCTGGGGATCCGGCGGCGGCGGATAGAGATCGCCGCCCTGCTTTTCAGCGTCGCCTTCCTCCCCTTTGTTCCCACCGAACTTTACTACAACGGCGTCCATTACTACTCGTTTGGCCGCATAGCCCGCGCCGGACCGCTCTTCCATCTCTTTTCGGCGGCGATCGCTGTAATGATCGCCTACTGCCTCGCACTGCTGCATCGCCACATGGTAAACACCGGGGATAATCTCCAGAGGAACAGGATCAGATACATCTTCTGGGGGATGGGGCTCTCCGCGCTCCTGCTTGCCTTTACGATCCTTCCCGTGAGCGGGGTTCCCGTCTATCCGCTGGGCAATTTCAGCTTCATCCCGGCGGCCTTTCTCGCCTACGGCGTTCTGAAATACGACCTCCTCGACATCGGCGTCCTGATCCGCCGGGGGACGGTGTATTTCCTGCTCACCGGCATCCTCACGGTCCTCTATATCCTGATCATCTCCTCCTTCCACGCCCTTTTTCTCAGCGGGGGAAAAGGGGGTTCGTTCGCGATCTCCGTCATCCTGGCCCTGGTGATTGTGATCCTGTTCAATCCCGTCCGGGAACGGCTGCAGGCAATCATCGACCGCCTTTTCTTCCGGGGGCGTTACGACTATCAGGAACTCCTCCGCGAGATCAGCGGGAAGATGGCGACACTCCTGAATCTGGGCCAGATCCGGGGGCTCCTGATCGGCGCGATCGGGGAGGCGCTTCAGGTCGAAGGGGTTTCCCTGGTGATGGCCGAGAAGGAAGGTTTTCGTCTCTACGAGGGGGGAGGCTCGACCGGGAAGGGGAAAACGCCGCCCGCGGGCACAGGGACGCTTATTGCGTTTCTCGAGCGGGAAGGGAAGCCGCTTGGCCGGGCGGCAGTCGAAAGTCTCCGGAGCGAAATAGGCGGGCAAAAGGAGGTCGCCGGGGCATTGGAGAGTCTTGGCGCCGCACTGGTCATTCCCATCCCGGCGCGGGAGCGGCTCGCCGGGGTGATTGCCCTCGGCCAGAAGAAGTCCGGGGAGCTCTTCGTGGAAGAAGACCTGAAACTCCTGACGACAATCGCCAATCAGGCGGCGACGGCTGTAGAAAATGCGCAGAGCTATGAAGCCCTGGAGGCGCTCAACCGGGAGCTCGAACAGAAGGTGACGCTCAGGACCGCCGCACTCCGGGAGGCGCTGGCGGAGAAGGAACGGACCCAGGAGCAGCTCATCCGTTCGGAGAGCCTCTCCTCCATCGGCCAACTCGTCGCGGGGACCGCCCATGAACTCAACAACCCCATAGCCTCCGCGATGAGTCTTGTCGAGACGAGCGTCGAGGCCGTCGAGGACTGGAAGATGCAGGCGGAAAACAGGGAAGAGGTCGTCGAGGATCTCCGGTTTTCGCTCGGCGAACTCAGGCGGGCCGGGGCGATAATCCGGAGCCTGCTGGACCTCTCGCGCCAGACCCAGACGTACACGGAGCCGGTGGACATCAACCGCGCCCTGGACGATGCCCTGCGGGTCCTGTTCAACCAGTATAAAAACATCCCCGTGGAGATCGTCAAGGACTATGACGACTCTTCCCCGACGGTGCAGGGAAACTTCGCCAATCTGGGGCAGGTGTTTATCAACGTCATCCGCAACGCCCTCCAGGCCCTCCCGGGGGGAAGAGGCAAGGTCGCTCTGACGACCCGCCGCCGGCCGGAGAGAGGGACGGTCGTCATCGAATGCAGCGACACGGGAGGGGGCATACCCGCCGCCCTGCTCAAAGACATCTTCAAGCCTTTTTTTACGACCAAGGCGGTAGGACGGGGAACGGGTCTCGGTCTTTACCTGTCCCATGAGATCATCCGGCGGCACGGGGGCGAGATCCGCGTCGCCAGCGAACAGGGGCAGGGGACGACGGTGATGATAGAGTTGCCCTGGGAAAGGGGGGAGCCATGAATGGTCTGATGGTGGTCGACGACGAAGAGGGGGTGCGCCGCTCCCTGAAGAGGGTGCTCGAGAAGGACGGTTACCGGATCGTTCTGGCCGAAAACGGCGAGGAGGCGCTGGCAGTCATCAGGCAAAACGGACGGGACATCGAAACGGTGATCTCCGATTACCGGATGCCCGGGATGGACGGCATGGAGACGCTCATCGAGATCGGACGATTCAACTCCGAAATCACCAGGATCATGCTGACCGGATATGCGACGATGGCGAGCGCGATCGAGGCGGTCAACGCCGGGATAGACGGTTTTCTTACGAAGCCCTTCGAGAACAACGAACTGCGGGCCAAGGTCCGGGAATATAGCCTGAAGAAGCGCCTCAAACAGTTCGTTTCGGAACAGGTCCTCATGGAGCTCCAGAAGAGCGCCAGCTCCATCCTCCCGAAACGGGTGCAGGCGACCGTCATGTTCACCGACATCCGGGGCTTCTCCGGCCTTTCCGAGCGGCTCAGTCCCCTGGAGATCTCCGAGCTCCTCAACCGCCGCTACTTTTCGCCTCTCGATGATATCATTTTCCGGCACAACGGGACCCTCGACAAGCATATCGGGGACAGCATCATGAGCATCTTCGGGGCGCCGGTCAGCAGCGGGGACGACGCCCGGCGGGCCGTCCTTACCGCCCTGGCGATTCGAAAAGAGATTGCCGGAATCAACGATGATATCAACGGTGCGGACGCCAAAATCCCCGTCGGCATAGGGATAGCGTCCGGCGAGGTGATGGCCGGGATCTTCGGCTCGGCGCGGAAGAAGGAATACACCGTGCTGGGCGCGCCCGTGAACCTCGCCGCCCGGCTGGAGAGTATCGCCCGGGCCGATCAGATCCTCATCTGCGGCGAGACGGCGCGTCTCGTGGAGGACATCGTCCGGCTGGAAAAGGTCGATACCCCCGTGATCAGGGGTTTTGCCCGGCCCCCGGAGGTGTACGTCGTCATCGGGGGAAAATAGGAAACAGGAAATACGCCTTGACATTTAGCGTCGCCTGGTTTAGAAGAAAAAGCTCGTGAGGTAATCATGGATGGCGACGCGGGGTGGAGCAGTCCGGTAGCTCGTTGGGCTCATAACCCAAAGGTCAGAGGTTCGAATCCTCTCCCCGCTACCAATACATCAAAAGGGACCGGCGACCGCCGCCGGTCCCTTTTTGCGTTAACAGGCCAATTAGTCACTTCAGATTGATCGCAAAAAAGGTTTCTTTACACGCCTGTAGAAATGTGATAGCAAAAACGATACATTTACGCGCTATTGCGCTTTATCGTTGAAAAAACCGGCCAAAGCGGGGTTGGAAGGACATTATCGGAGGGATTGGCAATAAGCCTATGACTTGAGAATTTCAATGGATTTTATGACCGAGAGGAGGCCCGAAAGATGAAACGGTATCTTTTCTGCGCAGGCGTAG
>Ga0172371_10001865_pt1 | contig 33485 bp, 25 predicted proteins | sample Lak12m_FD_114543 | JGI IMG/M metagenome (GOLD analysis project Ga0172371, IMG submission 114543) | Freshwater microbial communities from Kabuno Bay, South-Kivu, Congo - kab_022012_12m | ecosystem: Environmental > Aquatic > Freshwater > Lake | place: Democratic Republic of the Congo: South-Kivu...
GAAATCGTCGTCAACTACGGCAACAACGACGTCGCCACCCAGACCGGCGGCGTCAAGATCAACTTCATCACCCGCCGCGGCGGAAACGCCTACACCGGCATGTTCTATGTCGACGTCTCCAAGAAGGACTGGCAGGCGAAGAACGTGCCCGCCGAAGTCACGGAATATAATTCCAGGTATACGGGCGCCGGCATCAAGAAGGTCTACCTGTACGGCTTCAACTTCGGCGGCCCGATCATCAAGGACAAGCTGTGGTTCTTCGGCTCCTACGGGATCCAGGACCTCGGCACGTTCGGCATCACGGGCGCGGAAGACAACACCTGGCTCGAATCGGGCTACGTCCGGTTGGACGCCCAGATCTTCAAGAACACCCGGATCAACCTCTTCTACGAGTACGACAACAAGCAGAAGTGGGGCCGGACCAACCAGGGCGCCGCGTATCAGTCCCCGGAAAACACCTGGGACCAGGTCGGCCCCTCGCCCATCTACAAGGCCGAAATCGAACAGATGATCGGCGACCTGTTCCTGAGCGCCCGCTATGCCGACATCGGCAACTCCTTCCACCTGGTCCCGAAGACCGGTGAGCGCGACGTCAGCAACTTCAAGGGCTATCAGTATCGGACCTACGACATCAACAACGAGCTGTGGGCCACCGGCCCGGCCGCGGACTACAACACCACCCGTCCGCAGGTCAACGCCGCCTTCAACGGCAACTACTTCGTCGAGAACGTCCTCGGCGCGGACCATGAATTCAAGTTCGGCGTCGACTACGTGAGCTCCAACGTCTCCAGCTATTCCCTCCTCGAAGGGAACGCGCTGATTTTCGACAACGCTTATTATGCGTCGGCTTACGGGTTGGATCACTACGTCGAGGCTTGGACGTACCGCGACTATTATTGCAACTTCGAATTCACCCGCGTGTCCCTCTACGCCCAGGACACCCTGTCCTTCGGACGGCTGGCGGCCACGATCGGCCTCCGCTACGACATCGAGAAATCCGTCGTCGCCAACGTTCACCAGCCCGCCTCCCCGTTCAACTCCTACTACCTCTGCGACCTGCAGGTCGACGAATTCGATCCGGGCACCCGGTCGAAGATCTTCTCCCCCCGCCTCAGCCTGGTCTATGACATCACCGGCGACGGCAAGAACGTCGTGAAGTTCAACCTCGCCCGGTACGGCACGCAGACCGGCTACGAATTCGCCAGCTTCCTCAACCCCGTTCCCTGGGCCGAAATCGACCTCCGCTGGGAGGACGCCAACGGCGACGGGCTCGTCACGCAGAACGAGCTCTGGGGCACGGATTGGGACACCATGCTGCCCACGGTCGATCCCAGCGATCCGAACGGATGGTCCTGGTTCGGTTATTTCAATCCCGCCAGCCCGTCCACGATCGGCTCGACCAACAAGTACGACCCGGACTACAAGACTCCTCTCCTGGACGAAATCTCCCTGTCCTACGAGCGGGAACTCCTGTCCGACTTCGCCCTCCGGCTCGAGCTCTTCTACAAGCGGCTCCACCGCATGAGCTGGGACCGCGGCATCATGTCCGACGGCTCGCTTGAAACGGCGGACAACTACTACCTCGTCGGATCGGCCCCCATCGTCGGCACCCAGTATTACGCCGCCCACGATTACACGGTCGGCTCTTACCGGACCAATTACATCGACGACAACGGGACCGAGCTCGGGGCCTACCGGCGCTACCTGGCGGCCGAAATCGTCGTCAAGAAGCGCATGTCCAACAACTGGATGCTCGACGGCTCCTTCACCGTTTCCGACTGGAAGTATTACTACGGACATGACAAAGGCGTGTGGCCGTACAATCCGACCAACTACGATTACTACAACGGCGGCGTCGTCGCCCCGCAGAGCGGCGGTTCGGGCATTTCGGCGGTGTGGGTCAACGCCCGCTGGATGGCCAAGCTGGCCGGCCTCTATCAGTTCCCCTATGGGATCTCCGCCTCGTTCGCCCTCCAGGCGCGCGACGGCTACGTCGTTCCCCAGTACGTCTCGGTGTACGCCACGAACATCGGCTGGGTCAGCGTTTACGGCAACGAAGACGGCGCCTGCACGTTCGGTGACACCCGTCTGCCGGCCTTCGCTGAGCTGAGCCTCCGCCTCGAAAAGACCTTCAACGTCACCGACAAGCTGCGGTTCAGCCTCGGCGTGGACTGCTTCAACGTCCTCAACTCGGCCACGGCCCTCGAAGAAGTCAACTCTCTGACTTCCGTGTGGCTCGGCCAGGCCCGCCGCATTCTGAACCCCCGCGTTTTCCGCATCGGCGTCCGGGTGGAATTCTGATCCCCGGCACCCTACTGTAAAGCTGATCTCAAGCCCCTGCCGGCGGAAGCCGGCAGGGGCTTCTTTTTTCCCCCCGATCGAACTCCCCTCGCCCTGTCAAGCCATTTAAAAACCTTACCCAAGGGGGTATCGTCTTGCCATTTAAAAATCTTACCCAAGAACAGAGGTGTTGAAGGATCATAAGCTGTTGGGGGCGACGTAGGGAACGGCCAACGTCCGCGAGAGGGCTTGGGCGATCTCGGTTTCCGAAACGGGTTCTTTTTTGATGGTTTTCTTTGCCTGATGACGTAATTTCCATATTCGATCAAGCTTCTCCTGAATGATTTTAGCCAGAACGAAGGGATCTAACTTTTCCCGAAGCCGCAGATAGTGCTCTACTTTGTTTGGATCCGCTCCGGGCAGGGTCTTCAGTCGATCCAAGGGCGTTTGCGGCTGGTCATAATGACGAGTCTTGCGTGATCCTTTCCGGACAGTCCGGATGAGTTTGACCGAAGGCTGGAACAGATTCATATACAGCCGCAGCTCGTTGGAATAGAGGTCATTGAGGGCGGCCACGGCCTCGGGAGTATCGTAGCGGTCCCAGCCAACGAGCTTTCGGACTCGGGTCCAGTTTTTTTGTTCGATGTGGGCATTATCGTCTTTTTTGTAGGGCCGGCTGCGGGTAAATCCGATGTCGCGATCATAGCAGTAGGTATAGAGATTGCGATTGATGAACTCCCCGCCGTTGTCGGAGTCGATATCCAGGACTTGGAAGGGCAGATTCTGGCTCATGGTGGAAAAGGCCCGGACGATGTTATCCTCACTTTTTCCTAGAACAGCATGCGTTTCTCCCCAGGTGGAAGCGATATCCGTCAGATTGAAGGAACTGGCGAACAGACCGCCGGCGTTAGGGCCACAGTGGGCCACGGTGTCCAACTCCAGATGTCCGGCGGAAGTCTCATCCCAGGACTCACAACGAATGGGAATCTGATGACGGAGCAAAGATCCCGGCCGGGTCCGTCCATAGAGGCGGTTGCGTAACTCCCGCCGCTTGCCTTTCAGGACCCGATCGATGGTCCGGGGGCTGATCCTCAGCATCTGATCCTCAACCAGACGGCTGAGGCGATATTTTTTTCGAATCGCCGGAAGCCAGAGCTGAAGAATGGCTTTTAACCGAGCGGACCAAGGGCAGCCCGCTTCCTCCCAGACGTTTTCAATGATGTCCAGCGTCTCCCGTTTATAGAAGCGATCCCGCTTTCGGGGAGGCTTCGGCTTTATTCGTTGGCCGGTCTCGATCAGATTGATCCGGCAGATGGCATATTTTCGATGAAACCCCGTGGCCGCACAGACCTCGTCTAAAATCTTTGTTTTGGCTGTCCGGGAAGCCTGGCGATATCGTTTCGACATGGAATCCATGAGTTCCCTCCGGCTGTGAAGATCCATCCTTCGGCCTCCTCTGTTGAAGAGGAAAGGGTAAATAAAGGCCTTTTTCCTTGTCCAGCCAGGGTAAGATTTTTAAATGGCAAGACATATCAGCCTTCGGTAAGATTTTAGATGGCGCGATTCGCTCGCTGGAATTCCGCCTTGGAGCATGCTAAAATCCGGGATTCGAGGCGGATTGTTGAAACAAAACGAGAGGGCTTCACGTTTTAAAAAGAGGAGATGGCCGTCTTCTAAAATGTTGAAAAACCTCGTTTCGACCGCCTTGTCCCTTCTGCCGATTTTTCTTTCTCCCGGCCTGAGCGGGGCGGCCCCGGCGGCGGCTCCGGCCCGGCCGAACCTTCTTTTAATCACGGTCGACACGCTCCGGGCCGACCACCTCGGCTGTTACGGCATGACGGCCGCCCGGACGCCGTCGATCGACGCCCTGGCCGCCCGGGGGACGCTTTTCACCAAGGCCTTCGCCCACAATCCCTCCACCCTTCCGTCCCACACGAACATCCTCCTCGGCCTCACGCCCAACGCCCACGGCGTCCACGAAAATTCCAATTTCATCGTCCGCGAGGAGTTTCTCACCCTGGCCGAACACCTCAAGGCCCAAGGCTATGCGACGGGAGCGTTCATCGGGGCTTTTCCGCTCGATTCGCGCTTCGGACTGGGCCAGGGCTTTGATGTCTACGACGACAATTACGGCAGCCAGGAGCCGGGAGACCTGACCTTCGTCGAGCGCAAAGGTGAAGTCGTCGCGGCCAAGGCGGTGGAATGGATCGGGCGCCAAGCCGGACCTTGGTTTGCCTGGGTCCACGTCTTCGATCCCCACCAGCCCTACGAGCCGCCGGAACCCTTCAAATCGCAATTTCCGGCCAGTCCCTACGACGGGGAAATCGCTTATGCGGATTCGGCCCTGGGCTCGATTTTCGCCTTTCTCAGGGAAAAAAACCTTGTCGATCGGACCGCCGTCGTCCTGACCGCGGACCACGGCGAATCGCTGGGCGAGCACGGAGAGTCGACCCACGGCTATTTCGCCTACAACGCCACGCTTCACGTCCCGCTGATTCTCGCCGTGCCGGGAGCGCGCCCGGGCCGGATCGAGGACAACGTCAGTCACATCGACATTTTCCCTACGGTTTGCTCTATTCTGGGGATCAAGGCCCCGGCCGGGCTTCAGGGGAAATCCCTGTGGCCGCCGGACGGATTGAAAAAATCCGGAGACCGGCTGATTTATTTTGAAGCGCTCACGGCCTACTACAACCGGGGTTGGGCGCCGCTTCGGGGATTCATCCGGGGCGGGGAAAAATTCATGGACTCGCCCATCCCGGAAGTTTATGACCTCGGCAAGGATTTCAACGAGCTCGAAAATCGGGCCGGCGCCGCCGACCTGCCGAAGCTCAAGAAAACCTTGGCCGACCTCATGAAAACGGAGTCGTCGACCCTGGCCGAATCGGCCGGCCGGAAGGCGGACAAGGCGACGGCCGAGAAGCTGCGCAGCCTCGGCTACCTCGCTTCTCCTCAGGTCCGGCAGAAGACGATCTTCACCGCCCGGGACGACTTGAAAACCCTCCTTCCCTACCATATCAAGTGGACCAAGGCCACGGCCGCCTACGGCGCGGGGCGGACGGAGGAAGGCATCCAGCTGCTGCGGGAAATCATCGCCGAACGCAAGGATTTCGACCTGGCTTACACCTACCTGGCCGGATTCTACAAGGAGCAGGGCCGCCCGCAGGACGCCGAGGCGGTCCTCCGGGAAGCCTACGCCAACAATCCCCAAAGCTTCCGGATCATGAACGCCCTGGGCATGACGATGCTCGACCGGGGGCGTTATAACGAGGCCATCGCCCTGCTGCAGGAGTCGCTCGGTCTGATCGACTTCGATCCGGAAACCTGGAATTATCTCGGAGTCGCCTACTGGAATACGGGCCGCCTCGACGAGGCCATGAAAGCCTATGAGAAGGCGCTGTCTCTCGACGTCAACTATCCCTACGTTTTCAACAACCGGGGATCCCTGTACCTTTCGTTTTATTATAAGAACAAGCAGGCCGGGGATCTGGCGAAAGCCCGGGCCGATTTCGCCAAAGCGGTCGAGCTCGACCCGGCTTATGCTTCGGCCTGGAACGGCCTCGGCATCAGCCGGAGCATCTCCGGGGATATCGAGGGGGCCGTCGACGCCTGGAAAAAGGCCGTCGACATCAAGCCGGATTTCGCCTTCGCCCTTTACAACCTGGGACTGGGATACCTGAGCCGGGGAGACACGGCCGAGGCGCTCGACGTCCTCACCCGGTATAAAAAGCTGGTTTACGCCTCTCTGCCGGAGAAAGAGAAGGCCAAGCTCGACGAGCTCATCGCCAAGTGCCGTTGACGAAGGAAAACGCCATGACCGATGCCAAAAGAAATTTTTTCCGGGGCGCCGCGTCGCTGATCCTCTTCGCCCTGTTCCTGCCGGCCGTTTCCGCGGCCCAGGATAAAATCAAGGAAAAGGATCTCCCCACCCGGCACAAGGAATGGCTCAAGCTCGTCGACACGTGCATCCTTCCGGCCGAAAAGGACGTTTTCCTGACGCTGCCGAACGAGCGCGACCGGGACTTTTTCATCGAGGCCTTCTGGAAGCAGCGCGACCCGACTCCGGAGACGCCGGTGAACGAATACAAGGAGGAGATCGAAAAGCGCTTCGCCTACGTCACGAAATATTTCAAGCGGGGCACCGTCCGGGAAGGCTGGATGACCGACATGGGACGGATCTACATGACCCTGGGCGCTCCCGTGAGCATCGACAACTATGAGGGCATGCGAGGAATTTATCCGGCCGTGGTCTGGCATTATTACGGCGATCCGGCCAAGCGCCTCCCCTCGTTTTTCCAGCTTATCTTTTTCAAGCGGGGCGGGTCCGGCGAGTTCAAGCTCTACAGCCCCGTGTCCGACGGGCCGGGAGCCCTGATGGAGGACACCCAGGGCGTCGACCTGACCGACGGCGAGGCCATGTATAAAGAGATGATGGAGCTGGCTCCGACGCTGGCCCAGCCGTCCATCTCCATCATCCCCAACCAATATCCCTACCAGATGATGCCGTCTCCGCAGAATACCATCATCCTGGCCGACATCATGGAATCGCCGAAAAAGAACATCAACGCCTCCTATGCCACCCATTTCCTGAATTACCAGGGCGTCGTCAGCACGGAATATCTGACCAATTACATCGAAAGCGATTCGTCCCTCGGGATCTACCGCGACGGCGAGCGGGACATGAACTTCGTCCATTTCGCCATTTCGCCCCGGACGGTTTCCGTCGATTACTTCAAACCCCGGGACCAGTACTACTGCAACTTCAAGCTCAGCGTCAGCCTGCGGCAAGGCGACGTCCTCATCTACCAATACAGCCGGGATTATCCGTTTTACTTCCCTCCCGACCGGCTCGAAAACATCCAGGCCAACGGCATCGCCATTCAGGACCTGTTCCCCGTCGCCGAAGGATCCTATAAGCTGAACGTCCTCCTCCAGAACACCGTGGGCAAGGAATTTTCGCTTCTGGAAAAGGACATCGTCGTCCCGGCCGACGAAGGGCCGGTCCGGATCATGGATCCGCTCATCGGCTTCGCCTTTCTCGACGCTCCGGGGATGTCGGCGGCTCCCTTCAAATTCGGCGGACGCCAGCTGAAAACGGATCCGAAAAGCACGCTCGGGAGCTCCGACGCCCTGGCCTTCACCCTCGGCCTGGCCCGCCTTCCCCGCGAAGTATGGGCCGAGGGATCGGTCGTCCTGGAAGCCGCCGGCTCGCAGGCCGGGACGAACGGCGTCCTGCTCCGGACCCTCAAGCTCTCCGACTTTCCCTTCGCGGAAACGATGATGCTCTCCGACGCAATCGCCGCCCCCGGCCTTCCGCCCGATTATTATGAAGTGCGTTTCATTCTGAAAGACGGCGCCGGGGCGGTCCTCGACCAGACCGACGTCCCCATCATCATCTCGCCGAATAAATCCGTCCCGCATGCCGTGACGCTCAACCGGCCCCTGCCGGCCGAAAACGCCTTCCTTCTCTACTACGGGCTGGCGTCCCAGTATGAGAAAACCAAAGCCTTGGACAAGGCCGAGGCCGTCTTCCGCAAGGGCTACGAAATGAAGCCGGACTACCCGGACGGCGTTTCGCAATATGCGAATTTCCTCATCCGGGCGGGGAAAGCCGACCAGGCCCTGGCCCTCGTCGAGCCCCTGGCCGCCTCCGAGAGCTTCCGTTTCGATTACTTCCTGATCAAGGGCGCGGCCCTCAAGGAACAAGGCCGGTTGGACGAAGCCATGGACAGCCTTCTCGAAGCGAACAAGATCTACAACAGCGACACACGGGTTCTCAACGCCCTGGGTTTCTGCTTCTATAAAAAGGGCATGAAGGCCGAGGCCCAGAACGCGCTCAACGCCTCCCTCCGCCTCGATCCCGATCAACGCGAAACCAAGGATCTCCTTGACCGGGTGGAGAAAGAGCTGAAATAACGACCGGGCCCCGGTTTCTTGACAGGCGGGAGGGGCCTGGGATATATCTTTCGCTTCTTGAAATTTACTCTTTACGGCCGCCGTCCGGCGGAAGGAGCCGCGGAATGACCGTTCATATCGTCCTTATCCTGCTCGTGATGGTCGGGGCCTACGCCGTCGCCAAGCTCAAAAAGATCCCGGTGGAGATCTGCATCTTCCTCTCCGCCCTGGCCGGCGGGATCGCCGGCGCGGTGATCAAGACTCCGCCGCTTGCGGAACTCCCCCGGCATCTCGTCGAGGGGGCCTTTCCCTACCTGGATGTCATGCTCGTCTTTTCGACGGCCACGCTGTTCATGGCCGTCATCGGAGAATCCGGCGGCGTCAATTACGTCGTCCGGGGCACGATCCGGCTGTTTTTCGACGCCCGGCTGCTCGCTTTGCTCGTCCTGATGATCATCATCCTGATCCCCGGGGCGCTGACCGGGGCCGGATCGGTCTCGCTTCTGGTCGTCGGAGCCCCGGTCGCCCTCGCCCTCAAATTCCTCGGGGTCGGAGAGCGCCGCCGGGCGGCCATCCTGTTCATCGTCGCCGGCCTGGCCGCGGCCGCCCCGCCGGTCAACATCTGGGCGATGATGCTCTGCGCCGGAACGGCCATCCCCTATGTCGGATTCACCTGGACCCTGGGAATCCCCGTCCTCGTCCTCGGCACATTCACCATGCTCGTCCTCGGCCTGAAAAAGGAAGGCGCCCTCGACAAGAAGGCGGCCCTGGCCGCGCTTCCCGAAGTTCCCAAGGGGATGACGGGATGGCGGGTTCTGCTGCCCTTCCTCGTGTTTTTCGGCTTGATCGCCGCCTCGCGTCTCTGGCCGTTCGCCACGCCGATCGTCGGCCTGCCTCTCCAGTTCACGGCCGCGGCCCTGACCGCCTGGCTCGTCAGCCCGAAAAAGATCGACATGCTCGAGCTGTCGCGAAAGACGATGGCCCGGCTGCTGCCGCTGCTGGCGACCACCGTGGCCGTCGGCATGCTCCAGCAGATCATGACGGCCACGGGAGTGAGGGGGCTGGTGTCGTTCGCGGTCATCAGCACGCCGCTCATTCTGCTGTACATTCTCTTGTCCGTCCTGATCCCCTTCTCCGAGGGCGTCCTGACCTACGGCGCGGCGGCGATTCTCGGCATTCCCCTGATCTGGTATTTCGACTCGATCGGCCTTCACGCCACCGTGGCCATCGCCGGCTTGAGCCTGCTCTGGCCTCTGGGCGACGGGCTGCCGCCGACGGCCCTCATCGGCCGCCTGAGCGTCATGGTTTCGGAATACAAGGGCACGTACGGATCTTTCCTCAAGCAAACCTGGCTGCCGTGGCTGGTGATCACGGTCGTCGGCGTCCTGATGGTCGTCTTCAGCGCCAAGCTTGAGTTCCTGGTCCGCTGGAGCATGTGAGGAGCGCGCCATGAATATCATCATGATCCTGTATTACCTCATCACCGCGTATCTGGTGTTCATCCTCGGCTGGAACTTCCTCAAGGAGAAAAAGAGCGTCGGCAATCTCGTCCTGGCGCTCCTGGTCCTCACGCCCCTGATTCTCCGCCTCCTCCGGGTGAAATAGGAGACCGTCGTGAAAAACGAAAAGCTCGTCAAGATCGTCCTGGGCGCGGTTTTCGCCGTCCTTCTCGCGGCCGGCGGCATCCCCCTTTACAAGCACCGTCATTTCCGGATGCCGGTCGTGGCCGGGCCCGGCGTCACCAAGGTGATCCGGCTCAGCGACTTCGAGCCTTCCCTCAAGGGCTCGGTGGCCGATACGGACGTCTTCGTCCTCGAGGGCAAGGAACCCGGGGGCAAGGCCCTGATCATGTCCGGCACGCACGCCAACGAGCCCGCCGGCACGCTGATGACCTTCATGATGATCGAAAACGCGGTCGTCGAAAAGGGCACCCTCTACATCATCCCGACGTTCAACGCCAGCGGCGGCCTCAACACCAAGCCGGGCGACGGCTACCCGCTGTATTTCCACGTCCCCACGCCCTGGGGCTCCCTGAAGTATCGTATGGGCAACCGCGACGCTTCCCCGCTCGAGCAATGGCCGGACCCCGACGTTTACATCCATTATCCCGAAAAACAGCTCCTCTCGTTCCTGGACGTGCGGAACACGAACCGGACCTGGCCGGGCCGTCCCAACGGGGCCCTCATGGAGAGGGTGACGTACGCGGCCATGGAGCTCATCCGGAAAAACGGCGTGGACGTGGCCCTGGACATGCACGGCGCGGAAACGATGTTCCCCGTCACCAACTGCATCGTCGCCCCGGAAAAGGCGGCCAAGATCGCCACGATCGCCTCGATGACGGTCAAGGCCATGGAGGGATTCGACAATCACGTCGAGCCCTCGCCGCAGAATTTCCGCGGCCTGTCCCACCGGGAGATCGGCGACTACAGCGAGGCCTGGCCGTTCCTGTTGGAGGCCCCCATCCCCTTCCTCGACCAGCCGACCGGGCCGAAGACTGAAAAGCTCATGATGGACGGCAAAGACCCGTTCCTTCTGAGCCTGGCCGGAGAAAAGAAGCTCTTCGTCCCCTACGACGAGAACGGCTGGTCCATGGACAAGCGGGTCGGCCAGCACGATTCCGTCACGCTGGAGATCCTCCGCCAATATTCCAAAAAGTTCCCGGAAAAGGCCATCCGCCTCCGCGGCGTGCCCCGCTACGCCGAAATCGTCAAGAACGGGATCGGCTCCTATTTCATCGATCCCGCCAAAGCGGATGCGAAAGCCCTTTATTATGAATAAGCGATTTGTTTTCCTTCCGGCGGTTGCGGCCGCCGCCGTTCTCCTTTTATCGGCCCTGGACTTCGCTCCGGCCGGCGTTCAGCCTGTTCCGGCTCCCGCCGCGGAGCCGGAGGCCCTCGCCGGATCTGAAAACTGCACCTCCATCCTCGTCGGTAGGACGGCCTCGCTCGACGGATCGACGATGACGACCCATACCGCCGATTGCGGCATGTGCGACTGGACCTGGCGGAAAATCCCGGCCCGGGACCACAAACCAGGGGAGACGCGGAAAATCTATCACGTTCAGCAGGTCGGGACCGTCCCGCCCGCCCAGGGTTCCAAGTGGGACCCCGTCCACATGGACTTCACCGGTCTCGAGATCCCCGAAGTCCCTCATACCTATGGATACATGCAGGGCGTCTTCGGCTACATGAACGACGTTCAGTTGGCGATCGGCGAATCGACGATCGGCAACGTCCGCAAGCTCGAGAACCCCACGCCCGCGGCGAAAATCGACATCACCGCCCTGACCCAGCTGGCTATGGAACGCTGCCGGACGGCTCGGGAAGCGATTCAGATGATGGGCGGGCTGGCCGAAAAATACGGATACGGGAAGGTCGACGGCGGCGAAATGCTGGCCGTCGCCGATCCGCGGGAGGCCTGGATCTTTGAAATCATGCCGGTCGGGCCGCTGTGGACGCCCGACAGCGGCAAGCCCGGAGCGGTCTGGTGCGCCCAGCGCGTCCCCGACAAACATGTCTCCGTCTGCCCGAACGATTCGCGGATCGGAGAGATCGACCTCGCCAATCCGGATTTCTTCCTGGCCTCGGCCCACGTCGTCTCCCTGGCCGTGGAGCTGAAGCTCTATGATCCGGCCTCGGGCAAGCCGTTCAACTGGAAGCGGGCTTATTCCCCGTCCGAAGGAAGCGCGGTGAGCACGGGAGGGCGGGGATCGCGGCTCTGGCGGTTCCTGGACCTCGTCGCCCCCTCCCTCAAGCTCGATCCCAATACTTCCATCATGGATCTCCCGTTTTCGGTCAAGCCCGACCGCAAGCTCTCCGTCCAGGACGTCATCGCCCTCACCCGGGACAAAAGCGAAGGCTCGATCTTCGATCCGGTCTCGGGAATCCGCGGCGGCCCGTTCGGCAATCCGAATTATTTCGCGTCCACCCGGACGATCGCCGTCCGGAACGCCGAGTACACGACCGTCACCCAGTGCCGGACCGGGTATCCCGACGCCGTCGCCGGGATCGTCTGGCTGCTTTGGGGCTCCCAGGACACGGCTTGTTACATGCCCTTCTACGCCGGCGTGACGGCGATGCCGAAATCGTTCGCCGTCGGCGACCACTGGGAATTCAACCGGGCCTCGGCCCGCTGGGCCTTCGATTACGTCGATTTCCACGCCCAGGTCGTCTACAAGGAAGCCGTCAAGGACATCCGCAACGCCCGCCGGGAATACGAGGACGCCGTCTTCCGGAAAGTCGCCGACACCGATCAGGCGGCCTCGGAATTATGGACCAAAAATCCGTCAAAAGCGGTCGATCTGCTGACCCGCTTTTCGACCGAAAACGCGGAAAAGGTCGTCGCCGCCTGGTGGGATCTCGGCGACCGCTTGCTCGTCAAGTACAATCACTACGGGCTCTACGACCCGGAAAAGCGCGTCCGGGACCGCAACGTGACGCTTTACGATTCGACCTGGCAGAAAGCCGTCAAGATAGTCGACACCTGGCTCGAAAAATAAAAATGAAATCCGAGAAGGAGAACTCATGAAAAGGCGAATCTTATCCGCTCTTCTGGCCGCGGCCGTCGTCGCCGGCGCCGGCCTCTTTGTTTTTTCCCGAAACGAGGCGCCCGACGGGAAGGCCCTGACGCTGGCCCCGGACCGCGAAGCCTGCACCGTCATCATGGTCGGCAAGGCCGCTTCGACCGACGGCTCGACGATGACGACCCATACCTGCGACTGCGGCGTCTGCGACTGGACGTTCGGGCATGTTCCGGCCGCCGACCACAAGGCCGGCTCGGTCCGCAAGATTTCCCACGTCAGCCAATACACGACCTTCAAGGAAGGGACCAAGTGGCCGTACGCCGTCATCAAGGGCGACACGGGATTCACCATCCCCGAGGTTCCGCACACCTACGCCTACCATCACGGCATGTTCGGCTACATGAACGAAAACCAGGTCGCCATCTCGGAATCGACCATCGGCACGGTTCAGAAGCTGGTCAACGGCACGCCGTCGGCCCGGCTCGATCTGACGATGCTTTCCCTCCTCGGCATGGAGCGCTCGCGGACGGCCCGGGAATGCATCGAAGTCATGGGCGCCCTGGCCGAAAAGTACGGCTACGGATTCAACGACGACGGCGAGTTCTTCGCCGTGTCCGATCCCAACGAAGTCTGGATGTTTGAAATCATGCCCGTCGGCCCGCTGTGGACCCCGGACAGCGGCAAGCCCGGGGCGGTCTGGTGCGCCCAGCGCGTCCCCGACGACCACGTCTCCGTCTGCCCCAACGAGTCGCGGATCGGCGAAGTCAACCTGGCCGACAAGGCCGGCTTCCTGGGCTCGCCCCACATGGTCTCGTTCGCCGTCGATCACAAGCTCTACGACCCGGCCTCGGGCAAGCCGTTCAGCTGGAAGCGGGCTTATTCTCCGGCCGAAGGAAGCGCCGTGAGCTCGGGAGGCCGCCGTTCCCGGATGTGGCGGTTTTTCGATCTCGTCGCCCCGTCGCTGAAGGTTGATCCCAATACGCCGAACATGGACCTGCCCTTCTCGGTCAAGCCGGACAAGCTCCTTTCCGTCCAGGACGTCATGACCCTGACCCGGGACAAGAGTTACGGCACGATGTTCGATCCGGTTTCCGGCATTCGGGGAGGTCCGTTTCAGAATCCCAACTACTATTCCGGGACGCGGAAAATCTCCGTGGCCAATGCCGAGTACACCAGCCTGGTCCAGTGCCGGAGCGGGCTGCCGAATCCCATCGGCGGCATCCTCTGGGTGGCGTTCGGCGACCAGGCCACGTCATGCTACATCCCGCTGTACGCCGGGATGACGGCCGTGCCGAAGTCGTTCATGGTCGGCGATCACTATGAGTTCAACCGGGCTTCGGCCCGCTGGGCCTTCGACTACGTCGATTTCCACGCGCAAGTCGTTTACAACCAAGCCCTCAAGGACGTCCGGAAAGCCCAGCTCGAATACGAAGGCGCGGCCGTGGCGGCCATTCCCGAAATGGATAAAACGGCCCTGGCCCTTTACGGCAAGAGCCCGGCCAAGGCGGCCGAGTACCTGACCAAGACCTGCCTGGCCCAGGCCGATAAAATCGTCGCCGCCTGGTGGGACCTCGGGGACCTTCTCCTGGTCAAGTACAATCACTACGGGCTCTATGATTCGGAAAAACGGATCCGCGACCGCAGCATCCAGCTTTACGACGCGATCTGGCAGAAAGCCGTCAAGATGGTCGACACCTGGTTGGAAAAATAGGATAATTATCGGGAAGGAGATTTGCGATGAAAAAAATGCTCATTCTCGCCCTCGCTTTGGCGGTCCCCGCCGCCGCCGCGGCCGCCCCGGAGGACACATTCAAGGCCCCGCTGCCCGTGTTCACGACCTCGGCCGGCCAAAGCAACGACATCAACACCGTCAACATCGTCATGGAAGAAGCCGGCGTCCTGTACGATTACTGCGACGTCCCGACGGTGGATCTCTTCAAGTCCGGCGTCGGCCTGGCCGGCAAGGAATCCGGAGCGGGATTCCACGTCGAAAGTACGACCGATACGGCCAAGTTCCCCAAGGGCACGGCTTTCAAGACGGTCATTTTCGCCATCGGCTCGAGCCTCAAGGGCATGGGCGCATCCGGGCTGACGATCGACACCGAGGAAGCCCGGGTGAAGGCCCTCCTCGACTACTGCAAGACAAACAAGATCCTCGTCATCGGCGTCCACGTCGGCGGCGAAGCCACCCGCGGCCCGGCCGGCAGCGACAATGAGCGGATGATTGAAGCCGTCGCCCCGGCGGCCGACGTCCTCATCGTCACCAAGGACTCCAACAAGGACGGCCGGTTCACCAAGATCGCCGAAAAAACCAAAGCGCCGCTGATTCAAATCGACTACGCCCTCGGGCTGGTCGATATCATGAAAACGGCCTTCGGGGTCTGATCGACGGCGATAAGATAAAAAACCCGGGTCGCGTCTTAGCGCGGCCCGGGTTTTTTTATTTTCCCCCTTTTTATGCTAGACTTTCCCCGGGGATAGGTTTTTTCGGGATGGAGAACCGGTTTCGATCGATCAAGGTCCGTGAGGAGGGCGTTATGTCTTTTACGGGACTTAAGGATTTCTTCGTCAGGTATTTCGAATATATCCAAGTCGCCGTTCTCCTGCTGGGGCTCAGCTTCATCCTATTTTTCGTCCCTCAGAAATTGGGCTTCCTCAATTTTTACTACCTGCCGGTTCTCGCCGCCGGCTTCATTCTGGGAAAAAGACAGGGCGTCCTCACCGCCTTGTCGTCCATCCTGATCGTGGTCCTAACGCTCCTGGTTTTTCCCGAGAATTTCTCCAAGTCGTTCGGGAGTCCCTCCCTTGATCTCGTCCTGAATTTCCTGCCCTGGGCGGGATTTCTCATCCTGGCCGCGTACATTGTGGGCTATCTCAATGAGCAGAAACAAAAGCAGATGGAAGACCTGAAAACGGCCTACGTCGGCGTTCTCGAAATCCTGTCGAAACTGTTGGAATCCGTGGATCGCTACACGGAAGGGCATTCGGTCCGCGTTTCGGCGCTCTCCACGAACATCGCCATCGCCCTGGGGCTTCCGAGAGAGGAAGTGGAAGACATCCGGGCGGCCGGCTTGTTGCACGACATCGGAAAGTTCGAAATCACCACCGACCTGATCCGCAAAGCGGCCGATCTAAGCCGGGAGGAGCGCGAAGAGATGTCCAGGCATACGGACATCGGGGCGCAAATCGTCTCCCGGGTCGGGCCGGTGCTCAAACGGGCCGTGCCGATCATCATGGCCCACCACGAATTTTTCATCAAGGGAGTCAAGGCCGACGCCGACGAGGAAATCCCGATGGGGGCGAACATCGTCGCTGTCGCCGATGCTTATGACGCCATCGTCACCGATCGGCCTTACCGGAAAGGCCGGCCGCCGTGGCAGGCCATCGAAGAGATCCGCAAGGGCGCCGGAAACCAATTCGATCCCGTCGTCGTCGAAGCTTTCGAACGCGTCAGCGCGGAATTCATCTCCCAGGAGCGCTGATTCCCGACGATGGGATCATGAATCCGCCGAAGCGATTTTTCCGTCGGGCCACGGCGAGATCACCCTTTCTCGGATTTTTTCGGAATCGCTCCCCTTTCGGCTAGACCGGATGGATGCCGTTCGGCGTTCTCCCCGGCTGAAAAGGCCGGGGGATGTTTTTAAGCGTCTCGTGGGTGAACTTATCATAGACGAACGGTTTGGCCGTCTCGTAATCGATCTTGCCTTCCTTGACCAGCCGGACGAGGCACTGATCCATCGTCTGCATGCCTTCGGCCGAGGCCGTCTGAATCGTCTGGAAGAGGGCCTCCGTCTTGCCCGAACGGATGTTGTTGCGGATGGCGAAATTGGCGATCATCAGCTCGCAGGCCATGACCCGGCCCGGCCGATCGGCGCGGGGAAGAAGAATCTGGGACACGACGCCCAGGAGATTCGAAGCCAGCTGCATTCGGATCTGGGGCTGCTGGTCGGCCGGAAAAACGTCCACGATCCGGTCGATGGTCTGGGCGGCGCTCGACGTGTGGAGGGTGGCGAGCACCAGGTGGCCGGTCTCGGCCGAGGTGATCGCGATTCCGATCGTCTCATAATCCCGCATTTCCCCGATCAGGATGACGTCCGGGTCCTGGCGGAGCGCGTATTTAAGGGCGTTCTTGTACGAAAGGGTGTCGGCGTCAAACCCGACTTCCCGCTGGGTGATGTAGCATTTCTTGGAGGAGTGGAGGTATTCAATCGGGTCTTCGATCGTGATGATATGATCATTGCGGGTCGTGTTGATCGCGTCGATGATGGCCGCCAGGGTCGTCGATTTCCCGCTGCCCGTCGGTCCCGTGATCAGGACCAGGCCGCGCTTGGCCTCCGTGAACAATTTCGCCGAAGTCGGCAGGCCCAGATCTTCCAGGCGGGGGATGGACGTGGCCAGAGCCCGGATACAGGCCCCGACGGAGCCCCGGCTCCGGTGGACGTTGACCCGGAAGCGTCCGACGCCCGCCAGCCCGTATCCGAAATCGAGCTCATGGCGGGTTTCGAGGTCTTTTTCGAATTGATAGATCTGCTCCTTGCTCAGGATCTCGTAAACCAGGTTCTTCACCTGTTCCCCGTTCAGCTTTTCCATTCCCGGAACGGGGGTCAACTCGCCGTGCACCCGGACCGCCGGGGGGCGGCCGGCGATGATATGCAGGTCCGAGCCGCCCATTTCGACGAGGATCTTGAACAAGTTGAGAATCAGCATGGATCGCGTCTCCAATTTTTTATCTTAGCCGCTTTCCATTCGAAATGCCATCCTCTTTTCGACATATATTTCCGCCGCGGGGGGGGTGAGAGGCGGGTCAAAGCCGCGAAACGATGAGCCGATTGCCGCGGGACTTCAGGAACTTCAACAGGTCGGCCGAGGAGACCGTCAGGGTCGCGGTGTTGACGTTGGGATGGAAATTGACGAAGTCGGCCCGCGTCAATTCCTCGTCCAGGACGACGACGACCTCATGTTTTTCGTCGTTGATGAGCCCGAAAGGCGAGACTTCGCCCGGGTGGACGCCGAGGAGACGCCTCATCCGCTCGTCGGAGGCGAAGCTCAACCGGCTGTCGCCCAGGGCATGGGACAGGGCGAGCAGGTCCAGGGGCTTGAGATGTTCGGCCACGATCAGGTAGTGCCGCTTGCCCGGTTTGTTGCGGACGAAGAGATTTTTGCAGAAAGCCCCGGGAATCCCCTTCCAGTGCTCCACGGCTTCGGCCACGGTCGCGACCGGCGGATGGGCATGGCGGATATAAGGGATCCCAAGTCCGTCGAGAACCTCATAAACCCGTCGTTCCCTTTCTTCCATGGGGCGTGAACCTTTCAGGGCTTCGCCGCGTATATTCCGGTGAAGGAGAAGACGCCGATGAAATTCCTGCTTTGGCTCATCTTACTGGTCCTCTGCTGGCCGTTGGCTCTCCTCGCCCTCGTCCTCTATCCCCTTGTCTGGCTCTTTCTTCTTCCCTTCAAGCTTCTGGGGATCACCGTCAATGCCGTTTTCGACCTGTTCAAGGCCGTCATCACCCTGCCGGCCCGGTTGCTCCGCGGCTCGCTTTAATCCCCCGTCCTCGGCCCTCCAGAACTCCGCCGACTTCATCCGCTTCCAGAGCGGCCTGAAGAAGACGAGGAGAACCGGCAGGACGAAAAATCCGAATTCCAGGGCCAGAACCTCCAGGTTGCGCCGCGAGGCCATGACCTCCCAGGTCCCCCTTTTCAGGAAGGGAAACCAGGGCAGGTTGTAAAAAATCCCCGAGAGCGGGTAGAACACCCGGATGCCGACCGGCGGAAGCGTGTCGATGACGATCAGGTCGACGGCCAAGTGGGAAAGCCCCGTCAGAATCAGCCCGACCCGGCTCCGGGCATCCCCCAGAAGAAAACAGGCTCCCGCCGACAAGGCCAGGGTGAAAAAGAGATTGTGGGTGAAATATTGATGGATGAAGAGGGCGTGATTCCCGAATATCGCGTGCAGAAGGAAATCGACGTCGAGGCCGTTGCTGACAAGGACGAAAAGGGCCAGCGTCCAGACGGTCTTGCGCCGGTCGAAGATCTGCCATCCAAGCAGACCCAGGCCGGCATGGGCGACGGGGCTCATGCGGAGGACCCCCAAAGGCGCGCGGGAGGAGACGGCCGGGCGGCGAGAGGTTTCATGGCGGAGAGGTATTGTACGGGATTGCCCGGGCGAAAAAAAGGGATATAATTCCGGTCAGAGAGGAGGACGCCATGAAGAAACTGATCCGCCGGTTCCCGATGCTTGGATTCATCCTGATCGTTTACGACATTCTCGTCCTGGTCAAGGACGAAACAATTCTGGGCGATTCCCTGTTCACGATTAAAATGATCTCCGGAGCGGCCTGGGCCCTGACGGTCGGCGATTTGATCCTCGTCCTCGGGCTGTTCTGCCTCTTTTTCGAGGTCTACAAGTCCACCCGGACGAGCGAAGCGGAAATCGTCGGCCACATCCTCTCGACGCTGATCTTCGTCGTCTTCCTGGTCGAGTTCATCATCCTGAAGCCGGCCGGGACGACGGTCTTCTTTCTCCTGACCCTGATGTCGCTGTTCGACGTCGTCGCCGGATTCTCGATCACGATCAAGACGGCCCGGCGGGATTTCGCCCTCGACCGGGATTCCAACATCGTCTCGCCGACCGGGAACTGATCCGGAGCGCTTATCCTGGATTATTCATAAATATTTTAAAATTCTTATATTGATACTGTTTTAAGCAAGATAATAACGAAGAGTATTTACCCTACGGGCGATGCTTTGCTCACCCTGTGAGCCGAAGCAAGTCCCACACGACGCTTCGTCGTCCTTCATGAAGCTTCTGAATCAGGACGAACCTTGCAGGCTTTGCAGTCCTACGCGACCTCTGGGAGCTAGGGTGAGTCGGGGCGAGCCGAGATGGCCGCATCTGCTTCGTTGCGAAGGGCTCGCAGTGCGACTAGCACAGGCTTCGCAGTCCTCACTCTCGTTGAAAACGAGGTAAGGGCAGCTTCACCCTCCGCGCCTCGCATCAGAAGCCGCACTTTGGGGTTTGAACAAACGCCCCATAAAAAGCCTTGCGGCGCACGTCCCCGAAGCCGCGTCGTTTCTTTGTCCCTTCGTCCTCGTTTTTTCGGCGGAGGGGGCTGCGGCCATCTCGACTCGTGCATAATCCAGGTTATTTCCGGTACTGGGAGATGAATTCCTCGACTTCCGGGATCCCGCCCTGGAAGATGAGGTAGCCGTTGCTCGGCTCGCGTTCGGTGATTTCCCCGGCTACGGGCGTCAGCATGATCCGTTTGACCTCGGCCGGGTCGACCGTCTGGCCGAGGGTCCAGCCCAGCTTGACGTAAGCCACCTCCGGCAGCATGTTGGCGGCGGGGACCACGCCCAGCTCCATCATGTCCCGGCCCGTGTCGTAAACATACATCTGGACGAAGCCCCAGAGGGTCTGGACGGTCATGTAGACGGCGATGTTCCGATCCTGGGCCCTTTTCAGGGCCGGATAGAGCGGCTTGTTGACGTGGCCCAGCCCGGTCCCGGCGATGACGATCCCCTTGTAGCCGTTGTCGATCAGGGAATCGATGATGTCCGGCTTCATGTTGGGATAGTAATAGACGATCGAGACTTTTTCCTCGAAGGCGGTGTTGAGGACGACGTTGCGGTCCGTCCGGCGGCGCTTGTAGTCCTGGCGCAGCGGAGTGATCTTCTCCCGGCTGACCATGGCGATCGGGATGTCGCCGATCGTCCGGAAAGTGGACCGGTAGCTCGAATGCATCTTGCGGACCCGGGTTCCCCGATGGAGCAGGCCGTAGAGATCCGACGTCGGCCCGAACATGCAGACCATGACCTCGGCGATGTCGCTTTCGGCCGCCGTCTTGACGCTGTGCATCAGGTTGAGGGCCGCGTCCGATGACGGCCGGTCCGAGGACCGCTGGGAGCCGACCATGACGATCGGCACCGGCGAGTTCTGGACCATGAAGGACAGGATGGCCGAGGTGTGGTGCATCGTGTCCGTGCCGTGGCCGATCACGATGCCCTGGACGCCCTTTTCGATCTCGCGGGCGATGGCCGTGGCCGTGCCGATGTACTGCTCCGGGCCCATGTTTTCGCTGAACACGCCGTAGATTTTTTCCGTTTCGAGGTTGCAGATGTCGGCCAACTCGGGCACCGAGCCGTAAAGCTCGCCCGGCGAGAACGCCGGGATGACCGCCCCGGTCCGGTAATCCAGGCGGCTGGCGATCGTCCCGCCCGTCCCGAGCAGCTTGACCCGGGGTTTTTTCGGATCGAAGGGGAATTCCTTTTCCGGAATCTTGTAGTGGGCTTCCTTGCGGCCCTGGATCTCGACGGCCTGGATGCGGTCCACGCCGACGCCGATGTTGTACCCGGAGCGGAGCTTGAGGACGACGTGGAGCGGGTCGGCCGTTTCCGACCGGGGCAGGATGATGCCGACATAGGAGCCGTCGGCGGTGACGATTTTGGCGTCGCTCCAGACGGGGGCTTTAAAGCTTTTCAGGACTTCCAGAGCCCGCCCCCGGTAGCCTTTGTATTCGTTGTTGTCGAGGTTGCTCACGGCCGCACCTCCCGAAGCGATTCGGCCATGATCCGGGCGGCCTCCGACCCGGCGACCCGGCCGCGCCAATCGGCCATCAGCAAGCCCATCGCCCGCCGCATCCGCCGGGGCTCGTCCGCAAACCGCCGGCCGATCAGGCCGGTTGCGATCCGCAAGGCGTCGGCCGTCGGATCCCCCTCAACCTTGGCCGAAGGCAGAAACTCCCGGGCCGGCAGCTTTTCCGAAAGGGCGGCTTCCAAAAGCGGCCGCACGCCTTCGCGGTAAAGGCGCTTGTCGCGAAGCGCCGCAAGGACATCGGACATCATTTCGACGTCCTTGGAAATATCCGGAAAACCTTTTCTTTTCAAATATTTGGGGTATTGTATCAAAATGACCGCGGCAGCTTTGGGATTCACTCCCCAGTCTTTGACCGCCGTCTCAAAAAGCTCCGCCGTCGCCGCAATCGAAAGCCGTTCAACGACGTCGGCCGGAACATCGATCTCCCGGTACCATTTTTCCCGCGTCTGGACCAGCGGCGGAAGCGCCGCCCGGATCGCGATCAGCCGCTCCGCCCCGATCTTCTTCGGCGGCAGATCGGTGTCCGGGTACATCCGGTCGGGTCCGGGAAGGATGCGCTCAAAACCGTTCGTCCCGTCGCGCAGGGCTTGGCGCGTCTCCGAAGGCACACCAATCGTCGCTTCCTTGGCCCGGGCGACGATCTCCTGGGCGCCGAGGCGGGCGTCCATTTCCTGGCCCCAGACCAGGACGACGGTGTCTTCGTCGCGGGCTCCCAGCGTTTTCTTGACCGCCGTCCATTCCGCACCGGACAGCGATTCGCTCGGGCTGTCGGAATGGACGATGTTGGGAAGCGTCGTCAGGCAGGCGATGACCCGGACCCGGTCGGAGATCTCCTGGCTGAAGAAGGTATCGGTCTGGGTCGCCCAGCGGAGCAAATCCCGGAACTTGTCGAGGCGGGCGGCGAATACCGCCATGCCCGATTTCACGGCCGTTTCGATCGGCGTGTACCGCGTCTTGCGGAGATGCCGGGTCACCTCTTCGATCGCTGAACCGAACGTGGACGCGCTCACCCCCCGGCGGGCGAGCTCCTCGCGCAGCCGGAGGAGGTTCCACTGGCGCATGGCTTCGTTGAAGGTCAGGAGCGGGATCCGCGGGATCCGGGGGACGCCCTTGATCTCGATCCGCGTCCCGCCGGTCACGCTGACATTGACATCCTCGCGGGCGGCCCCGATCCCCGTCCGGACCCGGCCGGTCGAACGGACGATCCGGCGGAGGAGCTGGGCGACCTCGGCGACTTCCTGCGGCGTCCGCATATCGGGTCCGGTGACGGTCTCGATGAGCGGCATCCCCAGGCGGTCGGTCTTGTAAACCCGGCGGTGGCCGACGTCGGAGACCTCGCGACAGGCGTCCTCTTCCAAGCCCAGCTGGACGATGCGGATCTCGCGTCCGCCGAAATCCACCCGGCCGTCCACTCCGACGATCGTCGTCCGCTGGAACCCGGTCGGGATGCTCCCGTCCAGGTATTGCTTGCGGGCGATATGGAGCTCGTCGACCATGACGCAGCGGTAAAGCATCGCGATTCCGAGGGCGATGTCCAGGGCCTCCTCGTCCATCATGAACGGCGGGGTGTCGTCCATCTCGTAGGTGCAGACGCTCTCCCGGTTGATCCGGTAGATGATCTCTTTCTTCGTCTTGAATTCCATCAGGGCCGTGCCGTCGTATTCCCCCAGCTCCGAGAGCGTCGGCCGCATATGGCGGAGAATTTCGGCGTGATAAACGTTGCTGTAGCGGCCGGCCGGACAGCGGCAGAAGAGCTTTTTTTCGGTCAGGAGCTGCTGGTGGATCTCCAGGCCCGATTTGAAGCCGACCGCGGCGTAATCGTCCGGAGTCATCTTCTCAAAAGGCTTGAAAACAAAATCATAAGCCATGGCGCGGCGGGTCCTTCGGCCCGGAAGGGACCATTTTCCTTTTTGGCCCGCTTCAAGTCAAGAAAATCCGCCTCCGCCTTGACAAAGGGAGACTTCCGGCAAGATAATGAGGCGCCGTGGAAGATCGTTTTTCTCGCCCCTGACATGGAACAAATCACCCACCCGTTCGTCCGGAAAAGTGTCTTCTCAGGTGTTCTGGACCGCAATCTGAAAAAAATCGAGGCCCGCCTCGGCGTCGAGCTGGCCACCCGGGGCGACTCCCTCAACATCAGCGGTCCGGCCGAAAAAGTGGAATTTGCCCGGTTTTATTTCGACCGCATCCGGGAGCTGGAGGAAAAAGGCCACGATCTCAAGGAGGAGGATTTCCAGATCATCCTCGACCTTTTGGAGCAAGGCCGGACCAAGCCGGTCGAGGACTATTTCCCGACCGAGCCCCTGAGCTTCGCCCGCAAATCCGTTTCCCCCAAGAGTCTCAACCAGCAGGAATACATCCAGGCCATCCGGACCCACGACCTGGTTTTCGGCGTCGGTCCGGCCGGGACGGGCAAGACCTACCTGGCCATGGCCATGGCCCTGACCTTTCTGCAGAACAAGATCGTCAACCGGATCATTCTGACCCGGCCGGCGGTCGAAGCCGGCGAGCGCCTGGGATTCCTTCCGGGCGACATGATCCAGAAGGTCAATCCGTACCTCCGGCCGCTGTACGACGCCCTGTTCGACATGGTCTCCGTCGAGCAGGCCCAGCGCCTCGTCGACAAGAACATCATCGAAATCGCCCCCCTGGCCTACATGCGGGGCCGGACGCTGAACTCGGCCTTCGTCATCCTCGACGAGGCCCAGAACACCACCCGGCCCCAGATGAAGATGTTCCTAACCCGGGCGGGCTATGACGCCAAAGTCGTCGTGACCGCCGACATCACCCAGATCGACCTCCCCCACCCCAAAGACTCGGGCGTCCTTCACGCCCTCAAGGTCCTCGCTCCTCTCAAGGAAATCGCCGTCTGCCGGTTCGACGAAAAGGACGTCGTCCGCCATCCCCTGGTCCAGAAAATCATCAAAGCGTACCAGAAGGCGGAGTCCCGGTCCTCCGACTGACATGCCCCTCATTTCCTTCAAGGACCTGAAGCTGTTCAAGGCGCCGGGGCCGCCGCGCGGACGGGAACCGGAATCCGGGCCGGCGCGGCCGATTTACTGGAATCCCTTCGTCCTGGCCGCGGTTTCCTCCCTGATCCTGGCCGCGATCCTGACCTATCTGCCGTCGCGGATCCTGACCACGCTCGCGCCCGGCGACATCGCCGGGGAAGATCTCGTCGCCCCGGCCGATCTGACCTTTGAGGACACGGAAACGACCGACCAGCGGCGGCGGGAAGCGGTCGGAGCGGTCCTCCCCGTTTACCGGCTCGATCCCAACGTGATGCTGAATATCCAGGATCACGTCCGCCAGTTTTTCGCCTACGGGCGAGAGACGCTATCCGGGGGTTCCCCCCGGGATATCGCCGCCTTCCGGCAGACGATCCAGGAAAAATTCGGCCTGGAGCTCTCGACCAACGACGTCCAGGCCCTGGATCGGGAGGAATTCGGGGCCGACCTGGAAGGCAGCCTTCTCTCCCTTTTGGAAAAGGCCTCGGCCTCGGGCGTCATCGCCTCGAAAAGCTTCTTCATCAACCGCGAAGCCGAGCGCGGCCTCACCTTGAAGCGGCCGGACGGCCCCGAACGGTTCGTCAAGGCCGAAGAGATCCTGGAAATTCCCGAAGCCAAGAAACGGCTGCTGACCGACGTCAACGCCCTGGAGCTTTCGGCCCGGAAAAAGGGACTGCTTCTCAGCCTGTCGTTTCAATTTCTCACGCCGAACGTTTCGTTCGACCGCATCGAAACCGAAATCCGGAAAACGAACGCCTGGTCGTCCGTGGAAACGGCCTTTCACACGGTCAAGAAGGGGCGGGTGATCATTCGCAAGGGCGACGAAGCGAACGAATCGACCGTCAAGCTCATCACCGCCATCAACCGGGCGATCCAGGACCAGGGCGCCTGGCTCCGCGGCTTCCTCGGCGCCTTCCTCCTTTTCGCCCTTCTGTTCATCATCCTCTGGTACTACCTCCGGTCGCTGGCGGGATACGCCGCCGCCTGGAAATACTTCCAGATGATGATGCTGACGATCTTCCTCAGCCTTCTCCTGTACAAGCTGGGATTGTATTTCGGCATGACGTCGGCGGCCAACGCGCCGATCGGATTGTTCGCCCGGGCGGAAACCTACCATTATCTGCTGGTCCTGCAGTTCGGGGCGATCTTATTCGCTTTTTTAACGACGAATGCCGTCGCCCTGATCTACGCCGTCCTCAACAGCCTGATCGTGGGCTATCTGGTCGAGGCGGATTTTTACCTCCTCCTGTTCGGGCTGATCGGCGGGTTGGCGGCGATCTACGGCATCAAGTTCTACGGCCGGGCCAAGCGGACCAACGCCCTCCGGGCCGGATTCTTCATCGTCACTCCGGTCAACATCTTCGTCGCGATCACCATCCACCTGATCCGGCCGCGGGCCGGCGGGCTGGACGTTCTAGCCGGGGAAACGATCATGGCCCTGGCCGGAGGGATGCTGAGCGCGGCCCTGGCCTTTCTCTTCCTGCCCATCTTCGAATACCTGTTCCGCTTCGTCACCCAGTCGAAGCTGTTCGAGCTGACGAACTCCGAGTCGGAGATGCTCCGGCAGATGGCCATCGACGCGCCGGGGTCCTACCACCATTCCCTCATCGTCGCCGCCCTGGCCGAAAAGGCCGCGGAAAAGATCGGCTTGGAACCCCTCCTGGTGAAAGCCGGCGCCCTCTACCACGATATCGGAAAAATCAAGATGCCCGAGTATTTCATCGAAAACCGGGACCGCAAGCACGACGCTCACAAGGACCTGGCCCCTTCGATGAGCACGCTCGTGATCATCAACCACGTCAAGGAAGGCGTCGAAATCGCCCGGAAAGAGCGGCTGCCCGAGCCGATCCGGGAAATCATCGAGCAGCATCACGGCAACTCGATCGTCCGGTACTTCTACCAGAAAGCGAAGGAAAAGGCCGATCCCGAGATCCACATGGTCGGGGAAGAGACGTTCCGGTACCCCGGCCCGCCTCCGCAAACCAAGGAAGCAGCCCTGGTCATGCTCGCCGATTCCGTCGAAGCCGCCTCGCGCAGCCTCCGGTCCCACAAGGATGAGCACCTGGCCCGGGTCATCCGCGACATCTTCGACAATTACCTCCAGGACGGCCAGCTGGACGATTGCGCTTTTTCGCTCCGGGAGATCCGGACGGTCGCCCAATCGTTCCTGACCACGCTCCAGTCGATCTTCCAGCCCCGGGTGGATTACCCGGGATTCGATTTTGAAAACCGGAAAAAAACCGCCAAAAACGGCGAGCACTCCCCCGCCCCGAGGAACGGCCATGGTCGAAATCATCAACCGCCAGACGAAGAGCCGAATCAAGACTGACCGCTTCGCGGCCCTCCTCGAGCGGCTGTTGCGGCGGGCCCGGATGAAGGACACCGAGGTCGTCCTCGTTTTCGCCGGGGACGCCGCCGTCCGGCGCCTCAACCGGATCTACCGGAAAAAAGACAAAACGACCGACGTCCTTTCCTTCCCCGTCGACGGCCCGGCCGAAAAGGGCCGCCGGCACCTCGGCGACATCGTCATCTCCGTCCCCCAAGCCCGGCGGCAGGCGGCCGAGCTGGGCCATTCGCTGGAAGCCGAGCTGGCCTACCTGGCCGTCCACGGCTTCATCCACCTTTGCGGTTACGAGCATTTCGCCGGACACGAGGAGGAGGAAGCCCGGGCGCTTCGGCTCCTCCGCCGGGAAAAATTCGCTCTCCTGCCCGCGGGCGGAAGGGGCTGATCCATGACCGACGCCGCCGTCAGCGGAGCCGGATTCGCCCTGGCCGCCCTGGCCGCCTTCGTCCTCTCCCTTTTCCATCTGACCCTGAACCGGTTTTCCAAGATCGGACTGAGCGGGTACCTCGAGGAGCGGGACCACCCCGACCGGGCCCGGATCCTTAACCTCTACGACGACATCAAGATCGCCGTGGAATTCTGGAGGATCATCCTCCTTCTGGCCCTGGGCGTTTACGCGGGGCTTCTCTTTCCCGGCCTGCGGACGCGGCCGCTCGTCATGTTCGCCGTTTTCGTCCTTGTTTACCTCGTTTTTTACGACATCCTTCCCCGCATCCTCGCCGCCGCCGACGAGAACCGCTGCCTGGGCGCCGTCCTCTCCTGCCACCGCGTCCTTCTCCATCTCAGCTTCCCGGTGTTGCTGGTCGCCGGATGGCTGACCGCCCGGGACGAGCTGAAGGAGGAATCCTCTCCGGAGGACCGGGAAGCCGGCGAAGGGGAAATCGAGACCTTCCTCGACGAAGCCGAGGAGGAAGGGATCATCGAGAAAGGCGAGGACACGCTGCTGCGGAACGTCGTCGAATTCGGCGACACCGTGGTCCGCGAGGTCATGACTCCGCGCGTCGACATGGTCTGCGTCCGCCGGGACACGACCATTCAGAAGCTCCGCCACCTGTTCATCGCCGAAAAATATTCCCGCGTTCCGGTCTATCGCGACCGGGTCGACGGAGTGGACGGACTGGTCATGGCCAAGGACCTCCTGGCCTACAGCGAAAAGGAGTTCGACGCCTCGCCGATCGAGCCGCTGGTCCGCCCGGTCGTTTATGTCCCGGAATCGATGAAGCTGGCCGACCTGCTCCGGGAGCTCCAGAAAGCCAAGCAGAAAATGGCCATCGTCGTCGACGAGCACGGCGGCGTGTCGGGCCTGGTGACGATGGAAGACGTCTTCGAGGTCATCGTCGGCGAAATCCAGGACGAGTATGACACCGAAGAAGCCCAGATCGTCCAGAACGGCCCGAACGACTACACCGTCTCCGGAGCGGCCAAGGTCGAGGAAGTCGAGGACCTCTTCGGCCTGGAGCTGGCCGACGACGATTTCATCACCGTCAGCGGCCTGGTGGCCCAGGTCCTGGGCCGCCTCCCCATCCGCGGGGAACGGGTCGGCATCGGGGCTTTGACCGTGGACGTCCTGGACGTGGACCAGAAACGCATCAAAAAACTGAGGATCCAGAAGAATGCCCAGTCCAAAGCCGACCAAGTCTGATAAACCCGCCGGAAAGGGCCGGAAACCGCGGGCGGCGGCGCCGAAACCCGTCCCCAAAACGCGGGCCGGGTACGTCGCCCTGATCGGGCGCCCGAACGCCGGCAAATCCACCCTCCTCAACAAGATCCTGGGGCAGAAGATCGCCATCACGTCCGACAAGCCCCAGACGACCCGGTTGAGCATCCTGGGCATCCATACGACGCCCCGGGGCCAGATCGTCTTCATCGACAATCCGGGACTGCACAAACCGCTCCACAAGCTGAACAAGCGGATGATGAACTTCGTCTCCGCGTCGATCGAGACGGCCGACATCGTCTGCCTGCTCATCGACGCCACCCAGAAATTCGGCCACGGCGACGAATACGCAATCGAGTTTCTCAAGAATGTCCGCAAGCCGGTCTTCCTCCTGCTGAACAAAACGGACATCGTCCGGAAGGAAAACCTGCTCCTGCTCATCGACCGGTACCGCGGCCTCAGGGATTTCAAGGAATTCATCCCTCTTTCGGCCCTTCGGGGGACCAACGTAGACGTCCTCGAGAAGCTGCTGTTCGACAACCTTCCGCCGGCCGAGAATCTTTACGGCGACGACGACGTCTCCGACCAGTCCGAGCGGTTTCTCTTCGCCGAAATCATCCGGGAAAAAATCCTGGCCCGGGTCGAGGCCGAGCTTCCCTGGGCGACGGCGGTCTATATCGACCGGATCGACCGGAACCGCAGGGCCGAGGGGACACAAGCGTCCGCCGAGGCGGCCGGCGATGCGGAAATCGCGGAAGAAAGCGAAGAAAAAGGCCGGGACATCGCCGTTCCCGGCGTGACGGCCGGGCCGAACATGCAACGGCGGGAGGAAAAGCCGAAAATGACCCGGGAGGAGCGCCGGGCGCGCCCGCTGGTCTATATCAAGGCCAGCATCTTCGTCGAGCGCCCCAACCAACGCAAGATCATCGTCGGCCGCCAGGGGAAAATCATCAAAGAGATCGGCATCGAAGCCCGGCGCGAGATCGAGGACATCCTTGAAGCCAAGGTTTTCCTCGATCTCCAGGTCAAGGTCCGGCCCCAGTGGCGCGACGCGGCCGACGTCCTCGACCTCATCGAGGGCCAGAAGGAAACGTAGACGCCCGTGCCGACGTTCCTGAAATGGATCCTGATCGCCGCCGCGCTGATCGTTTTATCCCAGGCCGCAAATTTCGTCAGCTACCGGATCCTGAAAAAACGCATCCTCCTCCGTCGGAAATGGGACCTCAACATCTGTTGCGGGAAAACGGACGGTGGCGGGATCAACGCCGACATCGTCCGCCATGCGGACGTCCCGCGCTTCGTCCGGATCTCCTCGGTCGACCGCCTGCCCTTCAAGGACGGCGCGTTTGAGTCCGTCCTTTGCTCCCATACCATGGAACACGTCGAAGATCCAGAAGCGTTTTACCGGGAACTGAGGCGGGTCGGAAAACAGATCACCCTCGTCCTCCCGCCCCTTTGGGATCCGGCCGGAGCCCTGAATATCCTGGAACACCGCTGGATTTTCCTGACGTTTAAGAAAATCCACCACCGCCTTCCCCGCCGCGTGCGCTTGCCGCTCTCGCGGACCGTCCAGCGCCGACTGGGCCAGCGCATCCATGCCTGAGTAAGCCATGTCTCCCCACGCCGTCGCCATGATGTTCGGAGTCGTCGCTTCGAGCCTGTTCCATTTGTCCAAAGGGATGCAGCGACACGGCATTGAAGCTGTCAAGTCTCTCTCCCCGAAACGCAGAAAAGAACGGGCCGCGGGGGCTCGTCCTCCGTCGGCGGGAAAAACCGCCCTTTACTGGTCCGGATTCGCCCTGAACAACAGCCTGGGTCTTTTTTCCATCCTGGCGAATCGATATGCGCCGTCCTCCTATTTCACCTCGATGTTCGGCGTCGGCCTGATCGCCCTGATGCTTTATTCCGGCCTCATTCTCAAGGAGCCGATCCGGCCCATGCAATACCTCGGGGCGATGGTTCTCACCATGGGGACGTTGATTCTCGGTTATGACGGAGTCATCCGGCCGTCCTTGACCATGGCCGGAGTCAACCTGGCCATCGCCGGGATCGTCCTGGCCGCTTCATTCCTGGCCGGTTTCATTCTGATCCGCATCGCCCGGGGCGAAGGCGGACGAAAGCGGCCGGGCCTTGTTTATGGGCTTCTTGTCGGGCTATCGGCCGGCATCGATCCGATTCTGAAAGGGATCGGCCAGAATCTCGGCGGAGTGCGGGGTTTCTTTCCCCGGCTCCCCCTGGGTTGGGTGTTTTTCATCGCCAGCTTCTTTTTCGCCACCTTTTCGTTCATTGCCAGCCAATGGGCCTTCAGCCGGGGAATCCATGCTTCGACCTTGATCCCCTCGCAGAATTTCGCTTATATCACCTACCCGCTGCTCTTCCAGACCGCGGCCCTGCCGAAATTCGCCCTGACAAGCTGGGCCCTTCTCGGACTTTCCGTCACGACGCTGGGAATGGTCATCATGCAGGCGCCGGATGAGCGGAAAAGCCGGAAACCGGACGGAGGCGAAGGGCTAGCGGTTTGAAGCCAAACGGGCGTACGCATCGAGAACGGCCTGGTTGACCGCGTCCCAATGCAGGTTTCCGGTACTGCGCAAACCCGCTTCCCTCATCTGCCGATAGAGATTCTCATCGGTTAAAAGACGCCGGCATTCCGCGTAGAACGACCGGCCGTCCCTGGCTTTAGCCACGAGGCCGCCGCCCGATTCCCGGACGATTTCCTGGCACCCGCCCTCGTCCGAAACGACCGAGGGCAGCCCCGAGGCCATGGCCTCCTGGATCACGTTGCCGAACGTTTCCGTGGTCGAGGGGAAAAGCAGAAGGTCCGAGCTGGCATAAACCACGGAAAGCTCTTTGCCGGTGAGATAACCCGGAAACACGGCGTCGGGCATCCGCTGCCGGATCTCCTCCTCCTCGGGGCCACGGCCCAGCAGGACGAAGACGGGGGAAACCTCGGGATCATTCTTAAAAAGCTCGTAGACCTTGACAAAGACCTGCAAACCCTTGAACCAGGCGAACCGGCCGCTGAAGAGGACGACCTTCCGGCCTTCGGCCCCCCACTGCCGGCGCAGGGACTCGCTCCGAAAAGCGGGGCTGAAACAACCGTCCCGCAAGCCGCGGCGCCACAAAGAGGCCGCCCGGATGCCGTGCCGGGCGAGCTTGGCCGCGCTGTTGCGGCTGGGCACGAGCAGGATGTCGGCCTGATTGTAGAACCAGCGGAGGATCGGCCACCAGATCCAGACCAGAAGCCAGAGATTGTTTTCCTCAAGGTACGAGACGAAATCCGTATGATAGGAAATGAGGAGAGGGATGCCCTTGATCTTGGCGTAGGCGGCCATGGCCATCCCGACGGCGTCGGGGACGGTCAGATGAATCACGTCCGGCTTGAATTTCCGGAGCCGCCGGAAGAGGGCCAGGCTGGGGAAGGAAAACTTGTAATCTGGATAAAAAGGCAAGGCCAGGGCCGCGACCCGACGGACGGACACGCCAGGCAGCTTGGCCGCGCGGCGAGAAAACGTCCAGACCGCGATCTCAGCCCGCTCGCGTTGGAGGGAGCCGATGAGCTCGAAGAGGGTTTTGGTGGCCCCGTCGAAATCCTTGATGAACATCCCGGCGTAAAGAGCGACCCGCAAGTTTGCGGGCAAGGGAGGCGCGGATTTATCCATATAAACCATTCCCCACTTCTCTAAGGGATAGCATATCATAAACGAAGAAATGGAGGCGAAACGTTGCCTTCCGGTTGACTTATCCGGCGCCCCGTGCGAAAATCATGCTCCCTCGCGTTCGGACGGTGGGTGTAGCTCAATCGGTTAGAGCATCGGACTGTGGATCCGAAGGTTGGGGGTTCGAGTCTCCTCACCCACCCCATCTTTTCTTCGCCCTGACAGGATATTTTCGTCCGTCTTTCCTTCGCCCCATCGGAAAATCATCGATTTTTGTCTTTATCGGTGATACATTATCAATTCGGAAACGCAATAAAAGAAAAATAATAATGAAATCAAACCGGAAGAAACGCCTTCTGGTCGGAGGTCTGGGCTTCATAGCTCTGTTCCTTCCGGCTTTGGCCCAGGACACAACGTACCAGGTGAGCGCCTGGACGTTCGGAGACGAAACGTCCCTTGACCAGGCCGTGGCCCGAAACGCCGTCGACGAAGTCTGCATCGATTGGTTCCAGTCCCTTCGAAACGGGTTGATCGATTCGAGCTCCGAAGATATCGGCTATGTCATTCTGGCGAAAAACAAAGGCTTGCGGGTGCTGGCCACTGTCAGCAACTACAGTCCGAAAATGGGCGAGTTCGATTCCCGCCTGGCCCATTATATTTTGGCGACTCCGGCACGGCGCAAACAGCACGCGGCCAAAATCTGCGAATTGTGCGTCGATCATTGTTACGACGGGATCGATCTCGATTGGGAGAGCGTGTTTCGCGGCGATCGAAACCGCTTCACCCGGTTTGTCCGCGTCCTGGCGGCCAAGCTTCACGAAAAAGGGAAGATCCTCTCGATCGCGGTCCATGCCAAAACTTCGGAGCCCGGCGACTGGTTCGGGGCCAAGGCCGAGGATTACGCGAAGCTCGGCGCCGTGGTCGACGAGTTCAAGATCATGACCTACGATTACAGCGGTTCATGGTCGAATCCCGGCCCGGTCGCGCCCCCGACCTGGGCGGACGAAGTCCTTGCGTTCGCCGAGTCGGTGGTTTCTCCGGCCAAGATCATGATGGGAATTCCTTTTTACGGGTACGATTGGAGCGGCGGAGACGCCGAATACCTCCTCTGGACGGACGTCCAGGCGTTGATTTCGACCTATGCGCCGACGATCAGTCGCGATGCGTCCGGAGAAGCGACGTTCTCATACACTGACGGGTCCGGAAATCCGCACATCGTCTTTTTTCAGGATTCCCTTTCGATCCAGGCGAAGCTCGAGATGCTCCGCCTCTTGCACCCGAACATCGGCGGCATCGCCGTCTGGTGCATGGGCGGCGAAAGCGACGGGTTCTGGGACGAGATCGCCGCTCATCTGGCCCCGTCACAATAAAACGCGGCTCAAATTCTATCGAAATTTACTTTAATTTAGCCCAGTTTTTGTCTGATCTGGGTCAGATACATGGTGGACGCCTCTAAACGGCTAAGATGGGGGTATGCTCCCCCGAAAAGCGATTCAATATGGGGATATAATCCCCGGCTCGGCCTTC
>Ga0172371_10001866_pt1 | contig 33484 bp, 24 predicted proteins | sample Lak12m_FD_114543 | JGI IMG/M metagenome (GOLD analysis project Ga0172371, IMG submission 114543) | Freshwater microbial communities from Kabuno Bay, South-Kivu, Congo - kab_022012_12m | ecosystem: Environmental > Aquatic > Freshwater > Lake | place: Democratic Republic of the Congo: South-Kivu...
CCCGGTCTCCCTGCATTTTTTCAGCTCGGCGCGGCTCACTGAATAGTTTTTCAGCCTTCTTGAGCGGGAAGATTGTGCCGAAAATCGCTCAGATCGCGTCTCAGGTGCCTTCTCGTCCTTTCCTGTAAATCGAGGGGTAAGATTCGTTGAAGGTGTCACGACGTGGAAGAGCATAAAAAGATGGGAATACAGCTACCTATGCTAACTATTATTTATAATTTATGAAATGTCGTGAAACGGGGATCTACAACTATGGCTTTCTGGATGGACTGGCTCAGAAGCGATCTGAGGGCCTTTTTCAAATGAATCTCAACATGTCCCATGAAGCAATCGGGGCAAAATGGGGAACACTTTGCCTGCCCAGGAGACCACGCCTATGACCGCCCATACTCAGCAACAACTTGAGAATGAACGGGTAATGGCCCTCCTACACTCCTATGGACAGGAATTCCTGGTTTTCGACCCGGACGACCAGCCGAATGTCTTCGCAGACGCTGAGGAGAGGTTCCCTCCGCCCCGAGGGGGGAGAGTGAATCCGAGACAAATGAAGAATTGGCGGCATCTCCCGCGGATGCTGCAATTCCTGCGAGATCGGTATGGGATGTTCAAGGCCGGTCGCCTGGTCACCGATTGTCCGCTCTCCATCCTTAAGCCGCGGAAGGGGGATGATCCCAAGGAGTTCAGGAAGGCCTTTCAGGTCATTGTCGCCAAGGGGCTCGTCTGGTTCAAGTGCCGGAGGGTGCACTTCTGCGGGCGAAAGAACTGTCTCGCTCAGAATAAGACTCGCTTGGACATCTACGACCTGATCTGTTGGCTGGACGGGAACAAAGACCCCAACCATGCAAGAAAGGTGGTCGCTGAGTATTTCGATGTGGAGCTGGCCAACTTCCCGAGATCATCCGGCGCTCCGGCACGGTGCAAAGAGCCCGAGGACAGGGAAGTTGTATGGTTGAGGTATGCGGTTCCCAAGCAAGCCCTGGAAAGACTATTCCGACTCCCGACAGCGGGCCGAGGTGCTCCGCAAAGATTCGTCGCTAAGGCCATCGAAATTATCACGGCAGCGCAGCAAGTGCCTTATGACGGCCACAATGCTGACACGGGCAACGCGATCCTTTTGAGCAGAAGCTTCCCGTGGGAAATCAAGCTCAAGGAGTTCGGTGCCGCTGCTCGCTTGTTCATTTGGTTGCACTGGAAGCAGGCTGAGGAGCAACGCAAACTCATGCTGACTGATGAGGAAATTGCGGACGCCTTGGGAATTCCGATCAAGACTATGAAGGGGTGGACCCGAGAAATCGTCAAAGCAGGCTATGTCGAGGTTTCTGAGGATAGCAAGCCGAAGAACTCCTGGTCGGCCAAATACCGCTCTGAGAAAGCCCAAACCTGACATGGGCGATACCCACGTCATATAAGGGAGTTACAGCTAATCTCGGACACTTGGAAAGGGTTTTTCTAGTACCCATGACCCCGTTTTCCCGAACTCCACCTATATATATTAGCCCCCAACCAGGGGTTGGGCGGACCCGACCATGCCGGAGGCGTGGGCGGTGCCCTGGTTAATCTTAATAGAGAAGGAATTATAGAGTTATGGATTACCGCCCCGGAATAAAGAGCGGAGTAATGAATCGAGAAGTAGATCTCCAACTTCTTCTCCAGTCTCTGCAAGCAAGACCATTCGCCATCAGTCCGCCTATCGAGATTGAGAACTCGTTCATGATGGGCGTGGCCAACGACGATCTGCTCGAATATGTACGTATCCATCTTCCTTTATCGGCTCTTTCGGAGGTGGCTAAGCTGCTGTTTACTAGGGGAGACAGAGATATACCCGTTTACGTACATTCACTTAAACAGCTTATAAATTGGTTTTATAAAAGAAATGTTCTGATCCCCACAGACCGATTCCGGGATGTGTCCATAGCTGCCTATCTGTTGAAGCCTCCAGAGGCCGACAAAGGCGAGAATTGGCAGGAGTTCCTCCTGAGTTCGCTAGTACGTGACCACCTTGGCCGGGCGTACCCGTTTCTCCCAAGGCAGGTTGAGCGAGAAGGATACCCAGAAGTTCTCTTTAATCGGTTAACGAAAGACGCTTGCTCGGTCTGGGCGCTCGGGGAGAAGCTGATTCCTGAACTACAAAGCGATCCCCAACTCTATAGCCTGTACACCGGCGTGGAAATGCCTCTCGTTTCTGTGCTGGCCGAGATGGAAAGAGACGGGATCGGAGTTGATTTGCCCAAGATCCGCCGGGCTTGGCCCCGCATAGAGGCGGCGTGCATGATCCTTTGTAGCCAGGTCACCGAGGCATACGGGCAGCCGCTCAATCCGTTCTCAGCTACTCAGATCAGGGACTTCCTGCACTCGGCCTGCGGGACACGGCTGAAGCAAAGCGATTCTGTTGATGATGACCTGCTGAAAGGACTTCGCGCACGGCATCCGCTCATCAGGAAGCTGCTGGCCTGGAGAAAGCTTTATGAAGCGATTAGATTCTTCAAGAACGTTTCTAACAGGGACCGGTGCTACCCCACGTGGTGGCAGACCCGCGCTTCGACAGGCCGTATCGTCTGCACTGATCCCGCCCTGCAAAGTCTGCCCAGGTCCTTCCGACGACGGTACCTGGTCCCCGGCGAAAGCCGAGAGTTCATTAAGGCGGACTATTCGGCTTTTCAGCTACGCCTCCTGGCACACCTATCGCAAGACAAGGCCCTGACAGAGATGTTTCGGACAGGCCGTGACCCTCATGATGAGACCAGGAGGAGACTTGCATCGAAAGGCATTCGGATTGCACGCGACCAAGCCAAAGCGGTCAATTTTGCCATCTGCTACAGCGGGACGGCCTGGAGCATCCAGAGTGCCTTGGGATGCGACCTGTCCACCGCCCACCGGATTGTGAAAGAGCTTTCGGCGATGTATCCCGGCATTGCTGTATATCTTGACAACGTTGCCGAGGCCCTGGGTGAAGCTCCAGTGGCAGATCGACATGTGAAGTCCCTTTGGGGCCGCAGGCGCTCCTTTTATCACGAAGGGCCGTTGACCGAACGGGAGAAACGACAGGCGAAGAATGCCGTGGTTCAAATGCTGGAGGCCGATGCGTTCAAGATTACACTATTGGCCCTGCACCGTGCCTTGCACAGCTCAAATCTGCCCGTGAGGATTGTCCTCCTCCTCCACGACGGCATATGGTTTACCTGCCCAAGTAAGCGCGTGACTGTCACGCGAGTTACTGAAGAAATCAGGAAAATCATGGAAAATTCTGTGAGGCTTTCTGTTCCTCTCAAAGCGGAACTGACTTGATGGCTGAATTGTAGCCTCAAATAGGGGACGGTCTGGCAAAATACTTTTGTGCCCAGGGAGTTCATGATTGAGGTTCGTGGTATTGCGGTCTGGAGGGGCTACGGTAATTTAGGGACCTGGGGATGAGGAGCTGCGTAGTGATAACCGTCCGTTTGTGGAAACACGCGAGAAATGAGCAAGAGCTAGAGGACTAACAGCGCTGCGCACGGAAAGGACTGTCGAAATGCGGCTTGTCCCTCTAGACGTAAATTTGTAATCGTTACCTCGGGATACAGCCACTGTGTGGGCATGCCAATCACAGGAAATCGCGACTCCTATGCACTGCCTGAAACTCACCCCATGCCCTTTTTCTGGTTAATCCGCTTTTCAATAACAAAGTTTGTAGAATTCTGAATTCTCGTCAAAGAAAGCCTCTCGCTCTCCCGCACCACCCACACCAGTTCAGTGCCAGTTTAGGACAAATACTATTCCAGCAGATCCTTTCGGAGGTAGCACTGATCCTATCGTGAATAGATGTGGGAGCCCGGCGCGAACCTTAGGACCGCGTAGCATGCCACCGCTGACTCCATAATCGGAAAAAAGACTTTGTGAAACTGTTTAGGAGACAGGGCTCAAGTGGGACTACTCACGTCGCCGACGCCAGCTTCGCGTTACGTTTGATGAAATCGACTATTGCTTGCAACGATGCGCCCGGCCCGAACACTTCGCTGATGCCGGCCTGTTTGAGCGCTGGCACATCATGAGAGGGGACGGTTCCTCCGAGGACAATCGTTGTTTGGTCCATGCCATGGGCTCTGAGTAGCTTGGCAACCTCTGGGGCCAGCACCATGTGATTTCCTGAGAGACTGCTCAGCCCGACAACGCTCGCGTCCTCTTCCACCACGGTCTTGACGATAGCATCGGGCATCTGATTGCCCATGTAAATTACTTCCATGCCAGCGTCCCGAAGAGCCCGGCCCACAACGACGGAGCCTCGCCAGTGGGCGTCCAGGCCCAGACGAGCTAGAACGACTCTGATCTTCTTACTCATATGCTTGCATCGCCCTTCAAAAAAGTGGGGGATTCCATGTCCCATAGCACTTCTTAAGCACTTCTGTTATCTCTCCCTCGCTCACCCGAGCTTTTACCGACTCGACGAGCACTTCCATCAGGTTTCCATCGGACTCGCAGGCCCGAGCTATGTTGTCCAGAGCCTTTCCGGCCGCCCGCGCATTCCTGGACGCTCTAATGGATTTGAGCTTAGCCTCTTGAACTGCAAGAGTTTCGGGTACCTCGAACAAATCCACCGGACAGGTCTCTTCGCTCATCTGAAAACAGTTCACCCCCACCAGCGGTATCTCGCCAGTATCTACGGCCAACTGATGCTCGTACGCTGAATCGGAAATTTGGCGGTGCACCCAGCCATCCTGCACCGCCTTGACGATTCCGCCGAGCCCATCGATTTCGTCCAAAAGATCGGTAATCTTCAGTTCAAGTTGATTGGTGAGGCTTTCCAGAAAGTAGGACCCGGCCAGAGGGTCCACCGTATGCGTTACACGAGTCTCCAGTTGGAGAATCTGCTGAGTTCTCAACGCCGTTAGTGAAGACAGCTCGGTTGGCGTGCATAGCGCCTCGTCGTAGCCGTCCACATGCACCGACTGTGCCCCGCCTAAGACTGCCGACAGAGCGTGATAGGCCGACCGGGCTATGTTGTTAAGCGGCTGCTGAGCCGTGAGCGCCACACCGGCCGTCTGGACGTGAAAACGAAGTATCAGGGATCGGGGATTCTTGGGGTCGTAGCGTCCCTTCAACAATCGCGCCCACAATCGGCGGGCCGCCCGGTACTTGGCGATTTCTTCGAAAAAATCACTCTGACCTGAAAAGAAGAAACTGAGGCGCGGAGCGAAGTCGTCGATCCCCAGGCCACGTTTGAGCATCTCCTCGCAGCAGGCCATGGCATATGCAATGACGAATCCTATCTCTTGAATCGCGTTGCAACCGGCTTCCCGATAGTTATAACCGGCAAAACTGATTGGGTTCCATTGTTTCGCGTTCTTTGAACAGTATTCAATAGCGTCGCAGCTCAGCTTAAAGGAAGCCTTGGGCGGCAGCACTTCCGGCGCTATGGTGACCGCAGTCTCCATAAGAAAGTCGTTCTGGCTGGTGCCCTGTAGTTGATCAAGGGCTACACCTCGCGCTTGGGCGTTGGCGAAGTACATCGATTGCACGGTGATATTGCAAACCGGTTGGCAGGTCACCAATGACGTGCTGACCTTGTCGATAGGGATACCGTCGAAAAGAGCCGTCATGTCCTCAATAGTATCTATTGCCACTCCGCCCCGGCCGGCATCTGCGTAGGCTCGTGGATCGTTCGAATCGTAGCCTCGCAAAGTCGGATAGTCGAAGACGCCGTTGATGCCGTTGGCTCCAGCCTCGAGAAGGAATTTGTAGCGTTTGTTGGTTTCCTCGGCAGGGCCGAACCCGGCCAGTTGCCGCTGAGTCCACGTACGACCACGATACATATTGCGATGGACCCCACGAATGAAAGGCTCTTCACCTGGAAAACCGAGATGATCCAAATAGTCCAGTTCAGCCACGTTCAGCGGTGTATAAAGGGCCTCGATAGGGAGTCCGGACAGGGTGGTAAACCTGCCCAGGCGCTCCGGCTTCGCGGAGTACTCTGTTCCGCTCCACTCTTCCTTTTGTCGAGCTATTTTGGCCAACGCTTCCGGGTTGAACAGCCGGTTGTTGTGGGAGTCGTGAAGGTTGTCTGCCATGTCCTATCTCCGTTTTTGTCCTATAGCTTTACTTATTGACCACATTCTGGATGTAATCCACGATTTGGTTTGTATCCGTGCCCGGTGGAAAAATCCTAGCCACGCCCTTGGAATACAGACCCGGCCAGTCTTTTTTCGGAATGCTCCCGCCGCCGACGACCACTACTTCCGACATCTCCTTTTCTTGAAGGAGAAACATAATCCTGGCGAACACGGTGTTGTGCGCGCCTGATAGCACGCTCACTCCAATAGCGTCGACGTCCTCGTCCATGGCGGTGTTGACAATCTGATCAGCAGTCTGATGAAGCCCGGAATAAATGACTTCCATGCCGGCATTACTAAGTGCTCTAGCAACAACCTTCGCTCCTCGATCATGGCCATCCAGTCCCGGCTTGGCAATCAGGATTCTTATCTTCTTGTCTCTGCTCATCTGTGCTTCCCTTCCAAGCACTTCAGAAGATCGCTTCTTCCTGATATTGGCCAAACACCCGGCGCATCGCGGCGATGGCTTCTCCGAGGGTAACCCCTGCTTTGACGGCTGAAATCAAGCTCGGCATAATGTTGGCTTGGCCTTGACAAATCTGAGTTATCCGGTCCATATGCGACTCGACCAGAACCTGATCTCTGTTCCGCTTGAATTCCTTTAGAGCCGCGACTTTTTGCTGCTCGAACTCCGAATCATTTTCTCGCAATTCAATGTCGGTATCCTCGTCCTCATCCTCGTCCGTGAACGCATTGACTCCTACGATGATTCGCTCCTTTTTCTCTACGGATTGCTGGTACCTGAACGCGGCCTCTGAGATTTCCCTCTGAAAGAATCCATTTTCAATGGCTTGGATTACCCCTCCCAAATCTTCGATGGTCTTGAGATACTTAAGACATTCGGCTTCCATGCGGTTAGTTAAACTTTCGACGTAGTAGGACCCCGCCAGTGGATCGGCTGTGCCGGCGGCTCCGCTTTCGAATGCGATGATCTGCTGAGTCCTAAGGGCCAGCTTTTCGGAGCGCGGGGTGGGGATAGACAGAGCCTCGTTAAAGGAGTTTGTATGCAAGGATTGTGTCCCTGCCAGGACTGCAGACAGGGCCTGAATGGTTGTGCGGATGATGTTGTTCTCGGGCTGCTGAGCTGTCAGAGATGAGCCCGAGGTCTGTGTATGCACTCTAAAGCGCCATGACCGCGGATCCTTGGCACCGTACTTCTCCCTCATCATCCTGGCCCAGATTCGGCGGGCAGCCCTGAACTTGGCGACATTTTCGAAAAAGTCATTGTGAACCTTGAAGAAAAATGACAGCCTGGGGGCGAAGATGTCCACATCCAGCCCGACTTTGATTCCTTCCTCGACGTACGTGAAGCCATTGGCCAAGGTGAAAGCCAGCTCTTGGATCGGCGTCGCTCCTGCCGAGGCAATGTGATAACCGCTGATGCTGATCGGGTTGAATCGGGGCAAATTTTCGGCGCAGAACGCGATGGTATCCATGGTCAGGCGCAAAGAGGGCCGGGGAGGAAAATAGTACGACTTCTGGGCCTCGTACTCCTTCAAGATATCGTTTTGCATGGTGCCTGTAAGCTTGTCCCGAGACACGCCCCGCTCTTCAGCCACCGCGCAAAACATTGCCAGGATGATTGAAGACTGAGAATTTGACACAAAGTTGACGCTGATCTCGTCCAGGGGTATCTCCGCCAATAGCTCCCGCATGTCCTGTATGGAATCTATCGCAACGCCGCCGCAACTACCCACCTCGCCTTCACACAGAGGATCGTCGGAATCGCGCCCCATGATGGTGGGCATATCAAGACACAGGCTGATTCCCGTAGCCCCCATGTCAACAAGCTGCCTTATTCGCTTGTTGGCCTCTTGCGGGGGTCCCAGTGAACCCAGCTGTCGGATCGTCCAGGGCCGGCCCCTGTACATGGTCCTATGAGCCCCTCGAACATAGGGGTATCCTCCTGGGCGTCCCAAGTCTGCCTCGACGTCGAATCCTGCCAGATCTTCCGGACCATACTCAGGCTTTATTTCAAAACCGGAAAGGTTTTGCACAGGCGCCGAACCATCTGTGGGTTCTTGAAACATAAAAGATGGTTGCTCCGGGTTCTTTTGCAGCATCACGCGTGATTCCTACACCTTCAAAAAGGCTCTAAGCACATCTTCAACCACTGAGTAAGGATTGGTTCGACCCGCAAGAATCGCCTGTATGTACTTGCGCTTTTTGCCGGTACCCCTGAGGCCTCTGAAGATTACCTTTTGGAGTTCATCCTTGAAGACCAGTCCCAGTTCCTGCTCGATCCTTTTGGCCTGAACCTCCTCAATAGTCCGGCTTTCGTGAAGATACGATTGATGGGCTTCGATCGCTTCCACCAGTTCGTCGATGCCCTGGACATCTTCGCTCCTCGCGCCTGCAGCAACAGTGGGTATGACGCGGGGCTTCCAGCCATCTTCTGATTCCTCAAGGCCATAGTGAATGGTTGCTTCAAGACTACGAAGACAGAAGTTGGCGCCGTCCAGGTCCGCCTTGTTAAGCACGATCAGATCCGCAATCTCCATGATGCCTGCTTTCATGGCCTGAATGTCATCCCCCATCCCGGGGCTCAACACGAGCAAGCATGTCTGTGCCACGTGGATTACATCGACCTCATCCTGTCCGGCTCCGAGGGTCTCCACAATGATCACGTCGTTTCCCATGGCTTCCATAATCCTGACCACGTCCCTTGTTGCGCGCGCCAGTCCTCCCAGATACCCACGAGATCCCATGGACCTGATGTAGACCCCGTCGTCCATGGAATGGGCTTGAAAGCGGATTCGATCTCCAAGAAGGGCCCCGCCCGTAAAAGGGCTGCTGGGATCCACAGCCACCACACCTACTCGTTTTTCTTGCTCACGAAACTTGCGAACCAGATGATTGATCAAGCTGGACTTGCCGCTCCCCCCTGAACCGGTTATTCCTATGACCACGGACCTGCCGGAATGGGGATAAACCAACTTCATAAGAGAGTTGCTGGCTTCGGCCCCGTCTTCAACCAGCGTAATCATCCGAGCCGCGGCCCGTCGGTCGCCTGCCAGCAACCTCTCGACCATCTCACTCGGGCTGCTCAAACGCTTCTTCAACATCAGTGGTTCTTTTCACGTACGCTGGAAGTGATGTAATCTATAATGGTCTTCGTCAAGGAGCCGCCTCGAAATACCTCATCAACACCCATTTCTTTCATTAACGGGATGTCCTCCGGCGGAAACGATCCACCGACCACAAGCAACACATCGTCAAGACCGTTACTCCTGATTGCTTCAACAATCTTGGGCGTGTACACCAGATGCTCGCCGGAAAGGTAGCTTACGCCGATGACGTCGGCATCTTCGTCTATAGCCGCTTTAATGATGCCCTCCGGGGACTGATACATACCCAGGTAAACGACCTCCATGCCTGCCTCTTTGAGCAAAGAAGCGACGACTTTGGCACCGCGGTCATGACCGTCCAAACCCACCTTGCTCACGATGACCTTGATCTTCTCTTTGTGCATCCTAAGGTTCTCCGGCTCAGTGCCTTAGCTAAATGGTGACTGGACGATTTGCATGGGATCGTAAGGATATCCATAGACCTGGCGAACCGTGCCCAGCAACTCAGAGGTGGTGGCGAAAGCATGGGTTGCCTTAATCATGGCTGGGATGGTGTTCTTGCCCGCGGCGACGTCTTCTCGAAGGCGCTCGATCGCATCCTTAAGCCTGGCAATGTTCCTGGTATTTTTCAGTTCAAGGCATTGTTGAATCTGCTCTCGCGCTGACTTTTCTCCAATTCGCTGCACTCCGAGTGGCGTAGTCTTTTCGGGGTCGGCGTCGAAAATGTTGACCCCGACGATCAGCTTTTCACCGTTGTCAACCTCTTTTTGACGCTTAATGGCTTCAGCCTCGAATTGGCGATCCAGCCACTCGGTTCGAATGGCCTCTTCCATGCCGCCCTGATCTTCAACTTGTTTCATCACCCTGACAGCTTCTTCCTCGATCTTGTCGGTCAGGGTCTCCACGAAGTACGACCCGCCGAGAGGGTCGGCTGCATTGGTAACGCCGGTTTCATAGGCCAGAATCTGCTGGGTTCTAAGGGCCTGCAGGTGGCCTTTTTCCGTCGGCAAACACATGGGCTCGTCATACGAACAGCAGTGCAGTGACTGCACGCCGCCCAAAACCGCGGAGAGCGCCTGGTAAGCAATGCGCACGATGTTGTTGAGAGGTTGCTGAGGGATCAGGGAGCATCCCGCGGTATGGACCGCGAAGTGAAACTGCATCGAACGCGGGTCCTTCGCGCCGTACTTCTCTTTGAGCATCCGGGCCCACATTCTCCTGGCCGCCCTTATCTTGGCTATCTCCTCAAAGAAATCCACGTGACAGGAAACGTAAAAGGTGAACCGGGGGGCAAATTCGTCTATATCAAGTCCTCGCCGTATCAGTTCGTCGATATAACACATAGCGATGCCGAAGCCGAAGCCCACCTCCTGGGGCGCCGTGATGCCCTGCTCTCTGAGGTCGTACATGTTGACCGTGGTGTAGTACCACTTGGGCATGTTCCTGGTGCAGAACTCCATGACGTCACAGCCGAGCTTAATCGAGAGATCCAGCGGACAAGCAGGCCTGAAGCCGCAATAACGAAAGTGGACAGGATCGTTCTGGATCGAGCCGCGCAGGGACGTGATGTCGTAGCCCTTTTGTTGAGCCACCGCGACGTACTGGGCCATGGTAGCGGCCGCGGCGGTAGAGGCGGTAATCAGGGACCAACTCACTTTGTCCAAGGGAATGTCTCCCACCAGAATTTCCATGTCCTTGATCGAGCTTATGTTAACCCCAGTAAGGCCTACCTCATGCTGTGCCCAGGGATGATCCGGATCGAGCCCCATCTCGTAGGTGACGTCAGCTATGGTGTTCAGTCCCGTTCCACCTTGCTCGAAACAGAATGCAGCCCTTTCGTGTGTGTCGGCGGGTGAGCCTATCCCGACCACTTCTCGCCGCGTCCAAAAACGGCCACGGAACATGTTGCGGTGAATGCCTCGGGTGAAGGGATACGCGCCGGCGTCTCCCACATCTTGTGTGTAGTTTTCCCCAACCCTATCTTTCGGGTTGTATATTTCCTTGAGTTCGTACCCGGACCAGGTCCTGCCGCTCTGAGGTTTTTCATAATAGGCCTTCAGATAATCGTCCCAATTGACCTCGCAGCTGGTGTCCGGAGTTCCCCTCTTTGATTGCCCTTGGCTCATTTAGTTTTCCTCTTACCATCCTCCCTGGAGTCCCGGAAAAGGGTCCGATTCAAGTGCTCAGGCCGGACCCATCGGCCTTGGAACCAACCCTAGGAAATGCGTTTTCACGCGAAAGTCACGGAACCGAGTTTTTGGGGATTAATTTTCCCGGTCCCAATGTTACTAACCAGTCAGATATGTCAACCTTCTAGTTAATCATCTACTCCACAGACCAACCGATGTCAAGCATCTTCTTCATTGCACAACTGGGTTAGAGGAAAGTTGCGTGCAGCAGATCTGATGCGAGTGCCCTATGATTAGTCGCCGAGCGACCCCCCATGAAGAAAAAGTCCAAGTCTAATTGAATCCTTTTCGGATGTCCCCGTACGATGATATCGTCTTTCACCATTTCCCTATCCGCCATTTCTTCTTCCTGAACATGGCTTCATATTCTTCGTCGTGATTCATCGTATGGACATATAGATCCCTTTGGACCGTCGCTACCCTTCCGTCTTGATACTTGATCATTGTCTCTACTGATATTTTTCTGTCTCCACGGTAGATGGCATCGATTTCCTTTTTATATTTTTCGCCGATAAACCCGCGTCTGACCTTTCTGGTTCTAGTCAGCTCTTCGTCGTCTGCATCCAATTCTTTGTATAATAAAATGAACCTTCGAATTTTCATTCCTTCGGGCAACGTCTTGTTAACTCGGTACACTTCCTTTTCGATGAGCTGATAGACCTCCTTTTTCGAAGAAAGGTCTGAATAGGTGGTGTAAGGGACGTTATGTTCTTCGGCCCACTTTCCCGTATGTTTGAAGTCGATGGATACGAGGGCGCCGATGAAAGTTTTTTGGTGGCCGACGACGACCGCCTCCACAATGTAAGGACAAAACTTGAGCTTATTTTCAATGAACAGAGGGGAGAATTTTGTCCCGTCCTCCAGTTGCATGAGATCCTTGACTCGATCTATGCAAACCAGATGGCCCTCCTTTGTAAAAAACCCGGCGTCACCGGAATGCAGCCACCCATCCCTCAGAGCGTCAGCCGTTGCTTCAGGGTTTTTCCAATATCCCTGAAAAAGAGCTTGGCTTCTCGCTAGAATTTCGCCCTCCTCTGATATTCTTATTTCCGTTTCAGGGATCGGCAAGCCCACAGTATCGTATTTTACGTCCCCGGCACGATGAATGGTTGCGATTCCTGCGATTTCAGTCTGGCCGTATATCTGCTTCAGCTCAATCCCCAGGGCATGGAAGAATCTGAACACATCCGGTCCCAGCAAAGCCCCTCCCGTTGTCGCGCTTCTGACCTTTGAAAATCCCAAACGATCTTTCAAGGCTCGGAAAACGGCTATATAGGCTAAGGCATACAAAACTCTCCAGTACCATCGCGGGGCTATGTTCTCGAATTTGAAATCAGCCCACTGATAGCCAATGGGTAAGGATAACCGGTAAATCAACCGCTTGATAAAGGATGCGTCACTAATTTTGACCATGATGGAACGAGATAACCCCTCCCAGATCCTCGGAGGGGAGAAGATGACGTTAGGGCCGATTTCATAAAGATCCTCCATGGCTGTTTCAGGTTTCTCCGGAAAGTTCACTGTAAAACCAACCAACAGGGCGGTTGAAACAGCGATCATCTGCTCGCCGACCCACGGCAAAGGGAGAAATGATACAAACTCGTCCTCCTTATATTTCGGGTCGACTTGATTTAGATTACCGGCCATGGTGATCATATTCTTGTGAGTTAAGACCGATCCTTTGGGGAATCCGGTCGTACCGGACGTAAAAGCAATGAAGCCAATATCTTCCTCTTTCAGACTTTGAACGGCCTCAACAAAATGTTGGGGGTTGGAACGATCTTTATCCCTCCCCAGATTTTCAACCTCTAGAAAACTAATGAGAAGGGGGTCATCGTAGCTCCTCATCCCTTTAGGGTCGGCATATATTAATTTCACTACTCTGGGGATTTTTTCTTTCAACGCCAAGATCTTGTCACACTGCTCCTGATCCTCTGCCACTACAATTGTTACATCTGAATGATCAATTACATAGGCAACTTCTGTGAGAATCGAGTCCTGATAGATTCCCAAAGGAACCCCCCCAAGGGATTGAGCAGCCAGTTCGGCCCATAGCCATTCTGGACGATTATCTCCAATAATTGCTAGCTTGTCTCCTTTCTTGAATCCTAAGCGTTCAAGACCCAGACTAAAATTTTTTACATGCTCATAGTAGCTTTCCCACGAATATTCCTGCCATATCCCAAATTCCTTCTCTCGAAGGGCAATTTTTTTCGCGCCGAACTTTTCCTTATTCTGAAGCAACAGGCCGGGTAAAGTTACCGATCCCATCAACCTATCCTCTCACTCCGATAAATCGAAGAGCAATCTTCATTGTGAATCCCTCGCCTATCTCGGACGAACCGAACAGGCCGCGCGGCAATTACTCCCCCAGCCTTGAATAGGTCAGCTCTTCCTCTCCAAGATATGCGTTGATCACTTGGGGGTTCTCCCTGACTTCCATTGGAGACCCTTCGGCAATCTTGGCCCCAAAGTTGAGAACACAGACCCTGTCAGAAATGTCCATCACCACGCCCATGTCATGCTCTATTAGGACGATGGTCGTCCCCCACTCTTCATTGACATCGAGTATGAAACGGGCCATGTCCTCAGTTTCCTCAAGATTCATTCCAGCCATTGGCTCATCGAGTAACATCAGCTTAGGTCTTATTGCGAGCGCCCTTCCCAGCTCGACCCTTTTTTGCAAGCCGTAGGCAAGTGTGCCCACAACCTTTTTTCTGATTGGCTCAATTTCCAGGAGATCGATTATTCGTTCCTCCACTTCTTTTCGGAGGAGCATCTCTTCCCTGTGCGCTCTCCCAACGTATGCCAATGCTGAAAACACGCCTGTCTTGAGACGCACGTGAGCGCCTAGTTTAATATTATCCAGGACAGTCAGGCCCTTAAACAATTCAACTCCTTGAAAGGTCCTGGCTATGCCCAGTCCGGCAATTTGATGGGAAGTCAGCTTCGTTAGTTCCTGCCCTTCAAAAAAGATCTTTCCGTGGTCGGCCTTATAGAATCGGTTAATGCAATTCAACAAGCAGGTCTTTCCTGCACCATTAGGCCCAATAATAGAAAATATCTCTCCCTTCTTAATCTGAGTACTGACCAACACGAGAGCCATTACTTTCCCGAAAGACAGACTGAGGTTGTCGATGATGAGTTGGGCGTCTTGTTCACTATTCATTGGTCAACCTTGACTTTTGGGAATATCCCACGATCTGAGGTGCTATCGTGAAATGCACTGAGTATTGCGTTGGGAAATGTCGGGCACGGCGTGCCGTGCCCGACAGCGATCCGCAAACATGAATGCGCCGCACTATAACCATCGCGACGAGCTATGAAGGATATAAGCGCTCATTTTGAAAGGATCTCACTTCTCAACTTTGATCCAATCAGAAAGTGGCTCAAAAGTACCTTTCTCCGGATTTGCAATCGAGAGTTTGAACTCATAAGAACCCCTGTGATCCGTGGGAGTAAAAGTAATGGGCCTTGAAATCCCATCGGTCTCGAAGTTCTTGCATGTTTCCAAAGCGTTCTTGAGTCCTTCTCCTGTCAGGTTGTCACCTGCCTTCTTGATGGCCTCTTCGAGAATCATTCCATAGAGCCAACCATAGACATACTGTAAGTCAATCACCTTTCTTTCCGGATGATACTTTTTGTTGTAATCCCAAATCTTCTTGATCCCGGCGACATCCGTCTCATGACCATACGAGCAAGGCGCAGCGACAATCAAACCTTTGCCGGCTTCACCGAGAAGCTTGAGCAAAGAATAGTCCCCTAGGAAAGAGAACCCCATGATAGTTGCTTCCAGTCCCACTTTTTTGGCGTCTTTAACGAAGACGGAAGCCGGCTTAGGCGTCAAAACCACAATCGCATAATCCGGTTTAGCCTTCTTCAGAGTCAATGCCTGGGAAACGGCCTCAGTCGCCGTCTGGCTAATGATCTGCTCATCCACAAGCTCCAATCCCAGCTTCTCGGCAAAGTTTCGTTCCTTAAGATATCTAATCGGGGCGCGTCCGTACTCGGCATCGGAGTAAACATATGCAACTCGTACCTTACGTCCCTTTTCAAGCGGGTGATCCTTGGCATACTGGAGCATGCCCATAATCTGATGCTCATAACTGATCATATGGGCAAAATTGTACGGGGTATGAGGCTCGGTCTGCTCGAGGGCAAAAGTCGTAAGCTGAGGAATCTTATCTTTACTGACCAGCGGAATGCGCACCTTGCTATCCCCCGTTCCCCATCCAATCAGGGCGATAACATTGTGCTCCGTTGCCAGCCTCTTGTATGCAGCCATGGCCTGAGGAAGCTTGTAACCGTAATCGATGGGAAAGTACTCGATCATTCTCCCTTTGATCCCACCCTCTTTGTTGATTTTGTCAAAATAGTCGGCAATTCCCTGGGCATATGGCACCCCAATGTCATTCGTGGGTCCCGTCAGGTCCACAACCGCACCGATTTTTATGGTCTCTGCGGCATAAGCGCCTGAGTTGCCCTGCGGGCAAAATATAAAAGCAGCCACCCACAAGAGGATCAAAATACATATAGTACGTCTTTCCATGTTAATCGTCCTTTCTTTTCAAGGTGTCGCCGTATCTGTCTTTCTGCTTCGCTGCCGCATGACCGAGTTTCTTCCTCACCTCCTCACCTGTAGGAAAAGGGCCACAGATTCCAATAATCCCTGGTTCTCCTCCATATTTCAGAAAGGCCGTCCGGTTCAAAGAGGAGAAAGAGGACAATCGTCAAGCCGAAGACCAATCCCTTGATTGCGGATATTAAAGTGGTGATCTCTCCAAAGGTGCTCTTTAACAAAACAGCTACTGTGGTTAAGAATTCGGGGATGAGGATCATGAAGATGACACCTAAAACGGTGCCCAAGATGCTTCCCAGACCCCCAACAATAATCATGGCCAGATAGTCAATCGATAGGACAATCGTGAAATGTTCAGGGGTAATCACATTAGTATAATGGCCCCATAAACTCCCGGCTACTCCGGCATAAAAGGAGCTTATGCCAAACGCGAGAAGCTTGTACTTGAAGATATCCACCCCTATGAGTTCTGCAGAGATGTCCCTGTCACGAATGGCGATGAATGCCCTTCCGACCCGGGTCCTGAAAAGATTTCTTCCCGTGATAACTGCCAGGGCGGCAAATCCCAGGAGAAGATAGTAGAATTTCTTGTCAGTATCGAAAACAAAACCAAACAGACTCGGCGAGGGGACTGACATCCCCGTGATACCATTGGTCAAACGTTCCCAGTGAATAATGGTGTACTCGATAATAAACTGAGCAGCCAAAGTAGCGATGGCCAGGTAGAGTCCTTTGATCCGGAGAGAAGGGATGCCGAAAATCATCCCCGTGAAGGCCGCAAAGAATCCTGCACAAGGTAGAGAGATCCAGAAGGGAAGTCCAAGCTTGGTGGTAAGGATGGCCGAGGCGTAGGCCCCAACAGCCATGAATGCCCCGTGGCCGATAGAGATCTGGCCGGTAAATCCCGTGAGAATGTTTAGACCGATGGCCCCCACAACAAAAATGTAGATCATGTTGGAGATATACAGGACGTAATCTCTGACAAACAAGGGCAAGAGGAGGAGGAACAATCCAAAGGCAACTAACCATGCCTTGACCCAGATAGATTTATAGATCCGTTCATCCGTTTGATAAGCGGTATGAAACAGTCCGCAAGGCATGGTCACCTCTATTGAATTCAGAATTTTTCTAATCTACGGTTCGAGACAACTTGTCCTACAATCGCTCAATGTGAACCTTTCCAAAAAGACCGTAAGGTTTGATCATCAACATGATGACGAGAAAGACGAAAGGAGCTACGTCCTTGACCCCGCCACCGAAAACCGGATCGAGGTACCCTCCTGCAAGATTTTCAAGGACTCCGATGAAGAAACCTCCAACGATAGCTCCAACAACACTGTCCAACCCTCCCAAGATGATGCAGGGAAAGACCTTGAGACCCATGGCGGCAAGGGAATTGTTGATCCCGTTAATATTGCCCAAAATGATCCCACCAATGGACGAGACAATGGCAGAGATGGCCCAGGATAAAGCAAAAATCCTCTTAATGTTTATCCCCAGTGTCTGGGCAATTTGTTGATCAAAGGCCGTCACACGCATGGCCAATCCGGCTGAACTGAATTTGAAAAAACGTACAAATAGGATCACGCAGGCTACGGCAAAGATCAGGCTAAAGAGATGGATTTCCGCGATGAAGAGGCCGAGAAAACGAATCGGCACATCAGAGAATGTGGGAGGAAAAACTTTGGTCTCGGTACCCCAGAAGATTTGCATCAGGCTTCTGAGCACGACGGAGAGCGCAATCGTTAACATGATGATGGAGATAATGGGTTTTCCGATCATTGGTCTCAGCATAACCCGTTCCACCATGACGCCGAGGATAAATGAAAATGCCAAAGTTAATAAGAAGGCCCATATATAGGGGACTTGGAACCCAACGATAAATGTTAAACAGACATAGGCTCCGAACATCAACAACTCGCCCTGAGCAAAATTGAGGATGCTCGTCGACTTATAGATTAGTACGAAGCCCAAGGCGACCAGGGAATAGACGCTTCCCAGTACAATCCCGGTAAGTACCAGTTGGGCTAGAAACGCTATGTTCTCAGGCATTGGCGATCCCCTTACCCGAATCCATTTCTCAGGTCAGCCACCTTTTTCTTCTCTTGTAATGCTTGACATCTCTGTAGCTCTTTGCCTTGCCAACCTCACTCAGACCCAAGTAAAATTCTTTCACGTCTTTATTCTCCATCAATTTTTCCACGGTATCGTCCAGGACTATGCGTCCGTTCTCCATCACATATCCATGGAATGCCACCGAAAGTGCCAGCCTGGCATTCTGTTCCACCAGGAGAATCGAGACACCGTGCTCACTGTTAATTCTCTGAATAATCCGAAAAATTTCTGCTACCATCAGTGGGCTGAGCCCCATGGAGGGCTCATCGAGCAACAAGAGTTTCGGTCTAGACATTAGGGCCCGTCCGAGTACCAGCATCTGCTGTTCTCCCCCGCTGATGTAACCAGCCATCACCTTGCGCCGCTCTACCAGACGGGGGAAATAGTCGTAGACCTTTTCCAAATCTTCCTCCCTCTTTTTCCTGTCTCTTTGAGTATGTGCCCCGGCCAACAGGTTTTCGTGAACGGTCATATCTTCAACGACCCTTCGACCTTCCATCACCTGGAATATTCCCATTCTGACAATTTCTTCAGAGTACTTTTTGTCGATTCGTTCTCCACAAAATTCAATTGAACCATCGGTAACTTCCCCATCCTCTGACTTCAAAATCCCGGAGATCGCCTTCAAAGTGGTCGTCTTTCCAGCTCCATTATTGCCAAGGATAGTAATGATCTTGCCTTCCTCAACGTCGAGAGACATCCCCTTTAAAACCAGGATGACATCTTTGTAGACCACCTGAATATTGTTTACGCTTAATATCAAAGCCATAAAAACTTAGTCTCCCCCATTTTGGGAATGTCGTCCAATGCTCCCTGCCCAGATCTTTCTTAATATTGCGGCCAGGGATTAAACTTCGTGAAGATCCCTTGGAGTTAGAGTAAGAAGTTCCGCTCCCTCAGAGGTCATCAACAGAGTGTCCTCCAATTTGACGACCTCTTCACGCCCACCCGTCATCTGCATTTCAAGGGTGAAGATCATTCCCTCTTCAATCGTCTCTTTACTGATTTGGCCGAGCAGAGGTCGCTCATTTAACTCGACGCCCACACCATGGCCAATGAAAGGGATCTTTTTGCGATCGCGTCCCAACCGCATGAAACAACGTTTCAAGTGGAGTTCCTCGGCAAACTCAAGGGCTTTCTTATAGACATGATCACATCGGATACCCGGTTCCAATACCTCGATCACGCGGTCGGCAATTTCTTTGAGGCCCGCATAAAGTATTTTGCAGCCATCAGGAGCTTTTCCCACCACGTATGTGCGGCTCTGGTCGCAGTGATAACCGCCATAATGGGTTGGAATGTCTACAACAATCATTTCCCCTTTTCTTATTTTCTTTTGCGATGCGCCCAGGGGGATAGAACGGCTCAAACCAACTCCACTGATCGAGTGGACCTTTCCGGCGATTTTCGACAAATTTTCACCCGAGGCCACAGGACCCCGACCCATAAAGAAATCAAATTGTCGGATGAAATATAGCCCTTCGTGTCCCGCCATCCGGTGAGCGTCCTCTATTTCGCAGGAGAGCTCCAGTTCCGTCATTCCTTCCCGAAGGACTTCCAGAATCCTTACATGCCCCTCATGGAGGATGCGACAAGCCTCTCTCGTATTTTCAACCTCTTTGGCATCCTTGATCTTCCTTTGCTCCAAAATCACTTTTGATACGTCAGCAATAAGAAATTGGGGCACTGTTTTAGATATACGGAAATATAAGCTTGTTGGAAGGATGTCGAGTTCCATGCCTAGCCGATCACCGCCGACTTTCCAATCTATCAGCCTCTCTTTTACATCTTCGTACCCTTTGCCCGGACTCAGTCGGTCCGGCTCAAGCCAGGTCTCTTCTCTCGCGAAGTCGAACCCATTGGTAACAATCAGATGGTAATATTCCGGCGTAATGGTCAGGACAGAAGGCTGAGTCGTACCTGTGTAGTAGAAGATCGACCTGGAATAATTGAGCCAGATCACATCCGTTCCTGCGCCGGCCATTCTTTCCTGAAGGTCGTGAATCCTCTTCAGCGGAGCGAAGGGTCGAATACTCATATCGATCTCGTTGTCAACGAGGTCTAGTGCCTAGTTGAATAAAATAGCGTTATGTGACACAAGTGGGGGCATGTGAAAGATTCCTACCGCCATTGGGGAGATCGAGAGGGCCCAATCCAGACGCGCGGCCTAGATCCTTGGGCATTGGAACCAACCGTAGGAAATGCTTTTTTGCGACGACGTAGAGGAACCAGGTTTTGGGATTGACTTTTCCGATTTCATAGGTTACTAACCGGTAAGATATGTCAACCGACCAGTTAAGAACCTAGCAGCAGTGCCGAACCCCTGTCAAGGATTTTTTTTCATGGAACAGCCGACTGATTTCAAAAGTATGGGAAAGAGCTTACGGAAGCAGCGAATTATCGACGTGGCCGTGAAGGTATTCCACGAGAAGGGCTACCGCTCAGCTACCCTGGGCGACATCGCCAAAGAGCTTGGTGTCACCAAGGCGGCGCTCTATCATTACGTTTCTTCAAAAGAGGATTTGCTCTCGATCATCTATATTCAGGCCCTGGAGAGCTTTTTTGCAAATGCCTACGAAATAGGTGAGATGGATCTACCTCCGCCTGAAAAGCTCCGGCTGCTGATTCGCCATCATATCAAGAACATCATCATCCAGAACTTGGCCATGTTCGCGGTCTTCTTTAGTGAAGAGAATCAACTGCCGGAAAAGGACTTTCAGAAGATCCGTAAAGAGAAGCGCAAGTATACCGGCGTGGTTGAAGGGATCATCAAAGCAGGGATAAAGAATGGTTATTTTCGTCCCACAGACCCCAGGTTGCAGGCCTACGCCATAATCGGCATGTGCAACTGGTTGTACAAGTGGTACAAACCTGATGAAAGCTCTCAAACTCCTGACGAAATAGCGGACCATTTTATCGCTCTGTTGGAAAACGGCTACCTCCGAGGTCAGGACCAACCCGGCCGCAACGAGGGGTCGGAATCTATGGCGCGCAAAAGAGGGCTTTTCGAAGAATTAAGGGCACAATCAAAGGCCCTTACCGGGTTGATCGAAGAACTTGAGAAGTTTGTTTAATAGGATCTGTCCTAATTCTTGGTAACTATCGCAGTGTACGGCCAGGCGTGCCTCTACAATGTGTGCTTGCCAAATTACCCCATTGATAGCCAATCGACATGAACGCAGTTGCGAGGATTGCGGACGGATTCAGTTTTTGCCAACTATTAGCGAAGCGTCGAATTTATAGCGATTGCCAAAATTTTTGTCCGATTGCGGGAGGTTTTTTCTCGTGATCGGACCGAGAATCTGATTTACCCTGGCCATGGCTCGCCGATGGAACATGCCCAATTCCGAGAACTGCACCCTGGCAGAGTTGGAGACTGCCGCGGGGCTGCGGTTTCCAAGCGGAGTCATGTTCGGATGATGGCGGTCAAGCCTTACTCTTGGGAATGGCCTACGATCGGGTAGCAGCTTTGTACGCTGTTCCGGAAGAGACGTTGTCCCGGTGGGTTGGCCGCTTTGACGAACGCGGAGTTGATGGCTTGATTGAAGGGCGGCACACGGCACAGCCCAAAAAGATTACCCCCGAAGAGAGCGCTGCATATGAGAACTTGATCCAGCATCCAGAGCCGGTTGATCAGACCCATTGGACCGGAAAGAAGTTTCATGACTATTTGACCCAGGAGCTCGACCAGGAGATCGGGTATCGCACCGTGGTGCGTTGGCTGTACGACAAAGGCTTTCACTTGAAAGTGCCTCGTTCCTGGCCTGACGGCCAAGATGAGGAAAAGAGAGAATTCTTTGTTCAGCAGCTCCAAGGCTATTTGAGTGATCCAGATGTTGACCTCTGGTATCTTGATGAAACGGGGATTGAAGGAGATACTCGACCTCGCCGGCGTTGGTCCTAAAAGGGTGAAAAGATCCAGCATCCCTATCAAGGCACTCATTTGAGCATGAGCGTCACCGGGACGGTCTGCCCTCGAACAGGAGAATTCTACGCTCTGATCTTCAGCCATTCTGATACCGAAGTCTTTCAGACCTTTCTGGATCATGCGAACCGAGGCATACGGACAAACGCTCAATCCCTTTTCCGAAACTGAGATCAGGGATTTTCTGGAGTCCACTTGCGGGGTAAGGCTCAAGAAAACCGACTCAGTTGATGATGACCTCCCGAAAGGACTTCGCACACGCCATCCGGTCATCCGGAAGCTGCTGGCCTGGCGAAAGCTTTATGAAGCGATTAGATTCTTCAAGAACGTTTCTAATAGGGACCGGTGCTACCCCACGTGGTGGCAGACCCGCGCCTCTACCGGCCGCATTGTCTGTACTGACCCCGCCCTGCAAAGTCTGCCCAGGTCCTTCCGACGACGGTACTTGGTCCCCGGCGAAGGCCGAGAGTTCATTAAGGCGGACTATTCCGCTTTCCAGCTCCGATTGCTGGCTCACCTGTCACAAGATGAGACCCTGGTTGAGATGTTCCGAAAAGGCCGTGACCCGCATGATGAGACGAAGAAGAGACTGGCATCCAAAGGTGTCACAATCACGCGGTCGCAAGCGAAGGCCGTCAATTTTGCCATCTGCTACAGCGGGACAGCTTGGAGCATCCAGAATGCCTTGGGGTGCGAACTTTCCGTTGCGCACCGGATTGTGAGGGAGCTTTCGGCCACCTATCCCGGCATCGCACCGTATCTCGACGGTGTAGCGGATGCCCTCAATGAGGCTCCACTAGACGAGCGGCATGTGAAGTCAATTTATGGGCGCAGGCGATGCTTTTATCACGAAGGACCGTTGACCGAACGGGAGAAACGGCAGGCCCAAAATGCTGTGGTCCAGATGTTGGAAGCCGATGTATTCAAGATCACGCTGCTGGAACTTCACCGGACTTTCAAGGTCTCCAACCTACCCGTCAAGATCGTCCTTCTTCTCCACGACGGCATCTGGTTCACGTGCCCAGAAGAGCGCGTGACAGTCACGCGTGTCAAAAAGGCGATTCAGAAAGTCATGGAGAATTCTGTGAGACTTTCGGTTCCTCTAAAAGTTAGTTGAGGTAACACCAGCACCCGGGGCTCGAACATCTCGCCAACATCGGAGATTGAGAGCGCATCTGGTCGGCGATAGCGACTTCGGGTCGTTACAGGCCGAATTCGGCTTCAACCAAAACGATGACTTACCTGAGAACATCAGCCATTTCAGTCCATCCCGATCCTTGTCGGTCCTTTTCAATCCCTGTCAGTCCCAAAAGTTGGGGACAAAATGGAGACAGAAATTTGAAGACGCCTGGGTGCAAAGTACTCAACTCCACCTGTCAATGAACCTTGCCGGCAGATCTGATATGGCCGCCGCGCCGTGAAGCCACTATTTGGGCTTAAATAAATCAACCACGTGCACAGATGTCCCAACGATCTCAATTCTTGTCAATCACTCAGAACCTTTTCTGTCTTTTGGCTCGTACTCAAAATTGGTGCACAGCTCTGTGTGAGACCAGATAAGCTTGAGGAATCTGTTCATGGAACCCTATCTCAAAAGTTCAAAAAGGGGGCTGGAGTTTGCTTCGGCGTCTCACATCCACATCAATGATAATAGAAAAGGCCCTTGCCACACGTGAGTGAATGGAGTCATCTTACTTGCCAAAATCGTGCCGCTGAATGGGGAACCATCTGCTATACTAGCGCGATGCAAGAAGAATCCAATAGGGGCAATGATATACTCTGACCAACAGGCTTTGGTCCTGCGATGTAGTAGGCCAGGAGGGTTCCAGTGCGCCTTTGGAGTAGATTCACGCTGCTTGTCTTGGCCTTGAGTTGCCTGGCCGCGGCGGTTGCTTATGCGGTTGACCCCATACGGATTGGCGTGTCCATATCACAGTCTGGAAAGTACGCGCTTATGGGGCGGATGTATGCAGACGGGCTCCGCCTTTGGGCAAAGAACCAAAACACGAAAGGAGGGATGCTGGGACGGCCGGTGGACCTCGTTATCCATGATGACCGGAGCGACCCCGAGGCCGCGGTCAAGAACTATCACGAGATGTTGTCAAGCGGACGGTTTGACTTCGTGTTCGGTCCATACTCCAGTGTTATCTCCAAGGCTGTGGTTCCCTTGTTGGAGGAATACCGCTATCCCACATTGTTGCCCCTGGCCTCGGTGGAGAGCGTCTGGGACTCGGGCAGCAGATACGTCTTTGGCGTAATCACTCCCGAACGGCGTTGGACCAAAGCCATCTTCGGGATCATGGCTCGCGCCAGGATCGATCAGTTGGTCATCTTGGTGGATGAGTCACTCCTGGCACTGGGGAGTCCTCGAGAAGCGCAGAAATGGGCCGGTCGCTTCGGTCTGAACATCCTTTTCCTGGAACGCCTGAATAAACAGGCGCCTACGGAACAGCTCCGTCGGGCGCGCGACGCCGGCGCCCAGGGACTTCTGGTGTGGGGGTACTTCGACGACGCTGTGGCCGTGAGAAGGGCCCTCGCCGAGATAGGCTGGACCCCGAGGCTATACTTCTCTCAGTTTGGCCCATCTTTGGACGAATACGGTAAGGTTCTGGGAGAACTCGCCAATTACTCCTTGGCTTGCGGGATCTGGGATCCCAGGATCGGGCGAGCTTATCCGGGCGGAACCGAGTTCCTGGACTCCTTCTTTCAAGAATACAAGCGCGACCCTTCTTACCATGCGGCGATTGGGTATGCTGCCGGGGTGATCCTTTCAGAGGCCATATTACGCACCGGGGACACGGATCGGGAGAAAATCCGAGAAATGTTGTCCAACCTTGATACGGTCACTTTGGCCGGGAGATACGGTGTGGATGAAAAAGGGGTTCAGATCCGCCAGAGTCCCGTTATCTACCAGTGGCAAAACGGTCGAAAGCGTGCGATATGGCCTGAGTCTGTCGGCAATGCCCCACTCGAATTCCCGCCGGAGAGCAAGCCATGAGCGTTCTGAGAAAGCTCAGCCTTAGGATAACAGCGCCGGTGTTGCTGCTGACGGCATTGTCCTGGTTAGTGCTCTACTTTTTTGTGGTAGATACGATCAGCCTTTTTGCACGCGAACGCGCAGAAGAGGACCTCAAATCGTTTTCACGCGAGATCTTTGGTGATTGCAACCACGATTTCGAGGAACTTATGCAATCGGGCAAGCTGCACGATCCCATAGCGGTGCGCATCAGGCAGGCACTGACGATGGGCGATGTGGAGGATTACCTCTCCAGATTCAAGCTCCAGGGCCTGATTTACCAAGGCCAGGGCCCGGACCGCCGGATCTTGATGGAGACTGAAGGATCGGAAGCTCTTCGTGCTGCCGTCTCGGACAATGACAAGGCCAACGTCTTGATCAGCCGGACGGTTGGGGAGAAACAATATTTCGCCTACGCTTTCGATTTTCAGCCTTGGGACTGGCGTATCGTGGTCGCGCGCGACTCTGCCGAGTACGCTGGGCTGGCCGGCGAAGTCCGGCGCCTGTATTGGATATTCGGAGCCCTGCTTCTCGTGATAGCAATGGGGCTGATTGTCGTAGAGAATCGCCTGCTGAGCCGGCCTGTGAGCCAAATCATCCGGGACATGCGCAGCGGAACCCCACCTGCATACAAGGGCGTGGAGGAGCTTGAGTTCCTGAGCACCAGTATTGCCGGGATGATGCTGACCCTGACGGAACGCGAGGCGCTTCTTCGAGAAAGCGAGAACCGGTATCGGACCATATTCGAAACAACCGGAACCGCTGTGGCCGTCAGCGAAGCAGATAATACACTGGCCATGGTAAACACACGGTTCGAGCAAGACACAGGCTTCTCCAAACAGGAGATCGAAGGAAAGAAGAGTTTGGCCGATTTCGTAGCGCCGGACGACCTCGACGAAATGAACGCGCTGCAAGCGATGGCATCGACGGATGGTGACGTGGCCTCGAAACAATGTGAGTTCACCCTGGTGGACAGGCTACGCGGCCACAAGCACATGCTTCTCAGTGCGGCCGTCATTCCCGGAACAACACGGCGTATCGTATCGCTTACGGACATCACCGACCGCAAGCGGGAGGAGTTGGAACGCCGCCTGGAGCGGGAAGCCCGAGCGGCAGACGTGTTGCGGAGAAAGAACATCGAACTTGCCCGAGAGATCGCCGCGAGACGAAAGACCGAAGAATCATTACGAGCCACCGAAGAACGCTTCAGGGCCATCTTTGAGACTGCCGAAGATTCCGTCTTCATCAAAAACGCAAAGCTGGAATATACCCACGTGAATCCTTCATGCGCGAAGCTGTTGGGCAGGCCCGTTGAAGAGATCTTGGGAATGACCGACGAGGCGCTGGCGCTGGACGCGGATTACGCAGCGCGTGCCAAGAGTCTGGAAACGCGAGCCTTGGAGGGGGAGTCCTTCGAAACGGAGCACACTGTGACCTGGAAAGGATGGCCCGTTTCTTTAGACATCATCAGGTTTCCTCTGCGGGACTCGTCGGGAACAACGTTTGGCATTTGCGGCATCGCGCGGGACGTAACCGACCGAAAAGGCGCCCAAAAGCCGCGCTTGACGGAGCCGACCGAGGGCCACCGGTCTCCGGCGATTCAAGAAGTTCTCCGACAGGTGATGCTCGCAGCAGAGGGCGACAGCACTGTCTTGTTTCTCGGGGAAAGCGGCACGGGCAAGGATTATTGGGCGCGGTTCCTGCACGAGCATTCTCTCGCTCCGGCGGTTCGTTTCTTGCCATCAACTGTGCGGCGCTTCCCCCGGAACTGGTCGAATCCGAACTCTTCGGCCACGAGGCAGGCGCTTTTACGGGCGCCCGAGGCAGGAAGCGCGGGCTCCTGGAGCTGGCTGAAGGGGGCACGCTTCTCCTCAATGAAATTGGAGAGATGCCGTGGGCTCTGCAATCCAAGCTCTTGACGTTCATGGATACGCATTCCATCACGCGTGTCGGCGGAGAAGCCGGCATTTCCGTAGACACCAGGGTTCTCGCCGCGACCAATCGCGAGCTTGTGAAAGAAATCGAGCGGGAACGATTTCGCCTGGACCTCTTCTACCGGCTTGCCGTGCTCACAATTGCCGTTCCTCCGCTGAGGCAACGCCGTGACGACATCCCAACTCTGGTTCCGGAGCTGCTAGCCGCTGTGAGTGAAAAAATGGGGCTCATGAAAACCCCCACTGTCGGTTCCGCGGCTATGGAAGCCCTCCTACAATACAGTTGGCCCGGAAACGTCAGGGAACTGCAAAATGTCCTCGAAAGGGCGATTATTCTGTGCGACCGGGAGAAGATCACTGTGAAGGACCTCGGCCTGCAGACAGCCGACAGCACACAAGCAGCTATCTCTGGCGGCAAATCGGTGGAAGTCTTATTGTCCCAAGGCCGCTCCTTCGAAGAGGCCGTTGAGGAGACCAAGCGACTGCTCATAGTCAGAGCCCTGGAGCGATCCGGCGGAAGTATCAAGAAGGCCGCAGCCCTCCTCGACATGACTCGGAACTCAATAGACCACCATATGCGGCGGCTTCGCATCCGAAAGTAACAGGGCTTTCTTGTGCCACTCGACAAGGTAACTATTCGTATATGCGGGTTCACCCGTGAGCAAGGGATTGGTGTGATAGCCAGGGAATATTGAGCGCACCGGGAGTGCGCACGGTGGGGGCCGACGTCCCTGCCGACCCAACAGGATTGCTATGAAGACCCCCATCCTCACCGTCTGTAAAGGAAAGCTTGCCCACTGGAGGATGTTCCACCTATTTTGTGACTTGGCGTTTGGCTGCTTCGCAGTCTCCACTTGTGTGCGAGGAAAGATCCGTTGTAGCAAATGCAGTTACACACTTCGCAAGAGAGCGGTATAATCTGATCGCGGACGTCGTCATGGATGACCATGTACATGCTCTGGTGGCCCCTGCGGACGGGGTTTTTTTGCATCAAATCCTCCACAGTTGGAAATCATTACAACCAACCGACTTCAAAGGGCTTTTGGAAGAATCGGGGCGATTTGGCAAACGGAATATTTTGATCGGATAGCCCGAGACGAACAGGAGCTGATGGAGAAGATCAAGTATATCCTGGATAACCCTGCGAAGAGGTGGCCGGAACTTACGGAATACAAATGGGTTGCGCGCGGTTTCCCTTTGTGACGAGCGAAATTGGGCCGGCAGGGACGCCGGCCCCCACCAGGGGAGGTAACCAGTCGGGTATGCAATTGTTTTAACGCCTATGCCCCTGCCGCACGTCTGCAAACAGGGGAACGTGGTATGAGACTCCTTGGTCCCCCATCCTGAAGAGCGCCGCGGTAGTCCCTCCCTCCGTCACTGAAAGGTTAGTCGATAGCTGCGAAAATAACGCGACTCATCATTGTAAAACCATAACGACGAACCCTTGAGAACTCGGCGGATTCGCGTGCAGACTGTGCCGCGTTATTGTTTTACAATAAATAGGACTCGCTTTCCTTTCTTCCTTACCGCTGTTCAATTTCAGGGACCTCTCCAAAAGCTACCATCCTTTCGGCGTGTTGTGATTTCTCGGGTTGCCGCGTTCATCTGGAACGGAAATTGCTCATAGGGCGAATGAGATTCACCATCCACTGGGGAAAGGTCTCCCATGCTTTTCAAATGGTTTGCCAGATTGTTCGCTGGGCCCGTGTTCATGAAGCCGCCATTCATGTTGGAGCAGCTTGAGGATCGCATCGTTATGGATGCTGCTGTGCCGGTCGCGCCGGACAATCATATCGACAATCACGCCGCGGCCGCGGCGGCCCCCGACGCTATTGCCAACCCTGCTGCCGGCCAGGGCCCCGACGCGGCTGCCAACCCCGCGGCCGCGCAGGTGGATAGCGGAAGCAGCGCCTCATCCGGGCATATTTCAGATCCCGGTCATTCTTGTGCATCGCCTTCCGAGCTCTTCAGTAAGCCCCTCAGCGATGTTCTCATTTCCATCGTGCCTACCGCGGGCCAAGATGCCTCCCACAGCGCGGCCGAGACTTCACACAAGGACGCGCGAGTGTTGGTCGTAGCATCCACCATCCAGGATGCGGACCAACTGACTTCGGCAGCCGGGCCGAACGTTATCACCGTAAAGTACGACGGCGTCAACGACACTCCGGCTACGATCCTTTCAGTGATTGAAAGCGCTTTGGCAGGAAAGAAGGCCGACGGCATCGCGTTCGCGACCCATGAGCTGGGCGATGGGAAGTTCTCGCTGACAGCGGATTCATCGGTTGATTTGGCTACTGTCGCGACTGATGCTCAGCAGCGGGCGTTCTGGCACGGGATCGGTGACCTCCTTGCCAAGGACGGCCGTGTGGATCTCATGGTGTGCAATCTCGATTCCACCGCGGCGGGCCATGCGCTGGTTTCTCAGCTTGAAACGCTCACAGGCCATGATGTGGCTGCCTCCGACAACGCGACCGGCAACCTGCAAGCCAGCGGTGACTGGATTTTGGAGCACGGCAACGTGGATGCGGCTGCCATCTATTTCGATTCCGCAGCCCTGTCGCACTATCAGGGGATCTTGGCCGACTCCACGCCGGTCCTCGGCCTCAACAGCGGCGCAGGCAGCCTTGACCCTACTTTCAGTGAAGACGGCAAGCTGCTCACTGACTTCTTTGGCGGAAACGACGCCGGGTATGCCGTAGCCGTCCAGTCTGACGGCAAGATCGTGGTGGCCGGGCGCTCAGGCGGTGATTTTGCGGTTGCGCGTTACAACACCGATGGGAGCCTGGACACGAGTTTCAGCGGAGACGGCAGGGTATTGAGCTCTGAGTTTGGAGGAACCGGCGCCGGGTATGCGGTAGCCATCCAGTCTGACGGCAAGATCGTGGTCGCGGGGACCGGAGTCGGTGATTTTGCGGTTGTGCGTTTCAACCCGAACGGGGGCCTGGACACGAGTTTCAGCGGCGATGGCAGGGTATTCACCGACATGGGCGGCTCAGACACCGCTTATGGCGTTACCATTCAGTCTGACGGCAAGATCGTGGTCGCGGGCACGAACGGCTCGGATTTCGCGGTCGCGCGTTACGACGCCAATGGAAATCTGGACACCTCCTTCGACCATGACGGGAAGCTCACCACTGATTTTTATGGCCACACGGACAAGGCCTATTCCGTTGCCATCGACGCGGACGGCAAGATCGTCGTGGCAGGATCTGCCGTCTATACGTCGGCCGCCGACACTGCCTTCGCGCGATACAACGCCGACGGGACCCTGGACACCATGTTCGGCAACATGGGCAAGGATACCGTGAATGTAGTAGCGGGGAATGATGAAGGGTATTCGGTGGCCATCCAGTCTGACGGCAAGATCGTGGTCGCGGGTTACGGCGGGGGAAATTTTGCCGTTGTGCGCCTCACGAGCGAGGGGGCCCTGGATACGACCTTCAACGCCGGACACGGCGCCTTGACAACGGACATCGGCGGCGGTGACGACCGGGGGTACTCCGTGGCTGTCCAGGCTGACGGCAAGATCGTGGTCGCGGGTTACGCAACGGTCGGTGGCGGGAAAGATTTTGCCGTTGTGCGCTACACCGGCGATGGGACCCGGGATACGACCTTCGACGGAGACGGCAAGCTCGCCACGGGTCTGGGCGGCGAGGACACGGCGCACGCCGTGGCGATCCAGGCTGACGGCAGGATCGTGGTAGCCGGCCAATCATCCGGTGACTTTGCCGTGGCGAGGTACGATGCATCGCAGATGGCATATACCCTGGGCGGCGGCGCGGAGGTCATCGACGGCAACATAACCCTGACCGACGCGGACAGCGCGAACATGGAATCGGCAACCGTTAATATTACGGGGAATTACCACAGCGGCGAGGATTCCCTCGGTATCGCTTCAGGGTACACGCTACCGTCGGGAGTGAGCGCGGTCTGGAATGGATCGACGCACACCTTGACCGTTAGCGGCTCGGCCGACAAGGCGCAGTACGACGCCATCCTGGAGCACGTTACCTACACCAACAGCAGCGGCGCCCCGAACTACGACCCGCGCGCCTTGAGTTGGACCGTGAGCGACGGCGTTTCCAATTCCCTGACACAGAACAGCACGATCACGATCAACAACAACGCTCCCACTGTTGAGGCGCCGATTGACAACGTGACGGTGGACGAGGATGCCGAGGACACCGTGTTCAACCTGTATCCGCACTTCCAAGATACTGAAGACTCTGATGCCCGGCTCACGTACACGGTTACAAACAACACCAATGAGGGGCTATTTGCCTCGGTGGACATCTCCGATCCCACCCATTTCCGTCTGGATTATGCGGCTCACGCGTACGGCGAGGCTGACATCACGATCCGAGCCACCGACACCGGCGGCAAGTATGTAGAAGACACGTTCCATGTGACTGTGAACGCGGTGAATAAGGCGCCGGTCCTCAGCCTTAACACCAACGCAGGCAGCCTTGACCCCACCTTCGACCTGGACGGCAAGCTCACCACTGACTTGGGCGGAAGCGGCAACGGGTATGCCGTAGCCGTCCAGTCCGACGGCAAGATCGTGGTGGCAGGCACGAACGGCTCGGATTTTGCCGTTGTGCGTTACAACACCGACGGGAGCCTGGACACAAGCTTCGACGATGACGGGAAAGTGTTCACCGACATGGGCGGCTCGGACAAGGTGTATAGCGTTGCCATCCAGTCTGACGGCAAGATCGTGGTGGCAGGCACGAACGGGTCTGACTTTGCCGTTGTGCGTTACAACGCGGATGGGAGCCTGGACACCGGCTTCGACCATGACGGCAAAGTGTTCACCGACATGGGCGGCTCGGACGTCGCGTATGGCGTCGCCATCGACGCCAACAACAAGATCGTGGTCGCGGGCACGAACGGCTCGGACTTCGCGGTCGCACGTTACAACGCGAATGGGAGCCTGGACAATACCTTCAGCACCGACGGCAAGCTCACCACTGGTTTCGGGAGTGGCGAGGACAAGGCGTACTCGGTTGCCATCGATGCGGACGGCAAGATCGTGGTCGCGGGTTATGCCTATACAGGGAGCTGGCACAGCGATATAGCGGTCGCGCGTTACACCACGACTGGCGACCTGGACAATTCGTTCAGCGGCGACGGCAAGGTAACCACTGATATAGATTGGGCGAATGACGCAGCGCGTTCGGTTGCCATCCAGGCTGACGGCAGGATTGTGGTAGCGGGGTACGGAGCAAATGATGAGGACGACCCATATGCGGCCCTGGTTCGATACACCAGCACTGGCAACCTGGACAACACCTTCAGTGGTGACGGCATATGGTGGTGGGGGAGTGGTTCTGACTCGTATGGTCTCGAGCACGTCCTGGCCATCCAGTCCGACAGCAAGATCGTGCTGGCCGGCGAGGGCGAGGGTGGCAATTTTCAAGTGACTCGCATCAACACGAATGGCAGCGATGACTACAGTTTCGGCCGTGACGGCTGGGTGTTCACTAATTTCGGCGCGAACGATTATGGCCGTGCTGTGGCGATCCAGGCCGACGGCAAGATCGTGGTAGCCGGGGACGTAGGCGGCGCCTTTGCCGTGGCGAGGTACGACGCATCGCAGATGGCATATACTTACGGTGACGGCGCCAAGGTGGTTGACAGCAATATCACGCTGACCGACGCGGACAGCGCGAATATGTCCTTAGCAACAGTTGAGATCACAGGGAACTACCACAGCGGTCAGGATTCGCTCGGTATCGCTTCAGGGTACACGCTCCCGTCAGGAGTGACCGCGGTCTGGAACGGATCGACGCACACACTCACCATAAGCGGTTCAGCTACCAAGGCCCAGTACGAGGCCGTTCTCGAGCACGTTACCTACTCCAACAGCAGCGACACTCCGAACCACGACCCACGCACCTTGAGCTGGACCGTGAGCGACGGCGGAAACAATTCCGTGACAAAGGCGAGCACGATTACGGTCAGCGGGGGGTTTAACAGTGCGCCGACGGTTGAGTCGCAGATTTCCGACGTGACGGTGGACGAAGACGCTGCGGACACAGTGTTCAGCCTGTATCCGCATTTTCAGGATGCCGAGGACGCTGACGCGGACCTCACGTACACCGTAGCCAACAACACGAATGCGGCTCTCTTTAGCTCGGTGAACATCTCCAATCCTACGCAATTCCGGCTCGACTACGCTGCCAACGCGTACGGCGCGGCTGACATTACCATACGAGCGACCGACGCCGGCGGATTGTACGTGGAAGACACGTTCCATGTGACGGTGAACGCGGTGAATGATGCGCCGACGGTCGAGGCTGCGATCCCCGACGTGGCGGTAAATGAAGATGCGGCGGACACGGTGTTCAGCTTATATCCGCATTTCCAGGACGTGGAGGATGCAGATAGCGATCTCAACTACACAGTGATCGGGAACACCAATCCCGGACTGTTCACTGAGGTGAGCATCTCCGACCCCACTCAATTCCGGCTCGATTATGCGCCTGGCGCTCACGGGACTGCGGACATAACGATCAGGGCCACGGATTCCGGCGGATCGTACGTAGAAGACACGTTCCGGGTGACCGTCAACG
>Ga0172371_10001867_pt1 | contig 33483 bp, 43 predicted proteins | sample Lak12m_FD_114543 | JGI IMG/M metagenome (GOLD analysis project Ga0172371, IMG submission 114543) | Freshwater microbial communities from Kabuno Bay, South-Kivu, Congo - kab_022012_12m | ecosystem: Environmental > Aquatic > Freshwater > Lake | place: Democratic Republic of the Congo: South-Kivu...
AAGAACAAACACTCGCTCAACGCGCTTGAAGAGCGTCTAGCTTCAACGGATACGAATTATAAATCTCTTAGAAAACAGGTCAAAGACTTGAGTGGGGAAATTTCACGCTTGACAACCGCCGCGGCGCGCGTGGACCAGTTCGATGAGATCGTGGCGAAAAACCGCGCCGAGATCAACCGCTTCATCGAGGATTTGGAGAAGCAGCGCGAAGAAAGCCAACTCGAACAGGATAAAAAATACCAGGTCGAGTTTACCAATATTGACAAAACACTAACCGGGTTGCGCAAGTTAAAAGACTTCATTGCCGCGCTCGAAAGTGACATGAAAGCGCGTATGGATGAGGAAGCCCGTTTGAGCCGTGCCGTCACAGAATTGAAAAGTTTTATAGAAACTGCAACCCGCTCCAATGAAGAAGTTAAGCATGCCCAAAATCTGATCGAGGACAACCGCCGTCAGGATGCGAAACGCCTGACCGACCTGCAGGGTGATATTGATGTAGTCCGAAAGCGTATCGAGTCGGTCCGCGAGAAGAGCGATCTCTCTAACGATAGTATCCGCCGCATCGAAACGCGTCTGACCGAGTTGCTCGCAAGCGAGGCCGAGCGCCGCCAGGCGCAAACCGCGTTTATTGAAAAGCAATCCCAGGCACAAGTGGAGCACGAGCACACCTGGAAGGAATGGGAAGAACGTTTTTCCGCGCTTCCCGAACAGACCGAAAACATCAACGCCCAATTGCAGGAACTGGATGCGGCTCAACGAGCCATCAAACATGCCCGCGAGGCTTACGAGGAAATGACCCAGAAATTCGAGCGGCGTATCAACGAGATTAGTGAGATGCAACGCCTCTCGGAGGACCGCTTCCGGCAGGAGTGGGTCACGTTCAAGTCTGACAACCAGAAGAACTGGGCTGGATACACCCTCGCCCAGGAAGAGACCCGTCGAGAAACCAATCAAAGCATGGAGAAACTCATCGAGCGGGTCACCACTCTGGAAGATCTGACACAAACCCAGCAAGATATCCTCCATCAGACCAAAGACGCCTACGAACAATACTTTCACAGTTTGCTGGCGCAGATCCACGAGCTGCTCACCACTTACGACCGCATCCTGGGATCACCCAAGTAATCGGCAGCGCTAATACAAGGTTTTTCTCTACAGTAGAGGAATCATGCGCGTCATCGGTACCGCTGGTCATGTCGACCACGGCAAATCCACCCTCATCGCCACTCTGACAGGTATCAATCCCGACCGCCTCAAGGAAGAGCAAGAGCGCGAGATGACCATCGATCTCGGCTTCGCATGGCTGACCCTTCCAGGAGGCAAAGAGATCGGCATTGTAGATGTACCCGGTCACCGTGACTTTATCGAGAACATGCTTGCCGGTGTTGGCAGCATAGATGCCACGTTGCTGGTCATTGCTGCTGACGAGGGAGTGATGCCACAAACACGCGAACATCTCGCCATCCTCGACCTGCTGCAAATCCCGACCGGTATGGTTGTTTTAACCAAGATAGATCTTGTGGACGATCCAGATTGGCTGGACTTGGTGGAATCAGACATACACCAAACCCTGGAAGGAACGATTCTGGCAGAGGCACCACTCGTACGCGTTTCATCGCGGACGAAAGCCGGCTTTCCACAGCTTCTCTCAACTTTGGAATTGCTCCTCGAAAAATCCACGCCACGTCCCGACTTGGGCCGGCCTCGCCTGCCCGTGGACCGAGTCTTCTGTATTGCTGGCTTTGGCACTATCGTCACGGGCACCTTGATCGACGGGCGATTGAGCCTAGGCGAGGAAATTGAAATCCTTCCCTCCCGGCTGGGTGGACGGGTGCGCGGGCTCCAAACCCATAAGAAGAAGGAGGAGATTGCCGTTCCCGGCAGCCGTACTGCGGTAAATATCTCCGGCTTGAATGCCGAGCAGGTTTCTCGCGGCCAGGTGGTTGTCCATCCCGGGCAATACAACCCTACGCGGATAATGGATGTGCGTTTCCGACTTCTGCCCGATACCTCTTCACCCCTGCACCATGGCAGTAATGTCAAGCTGTTTCTCGGCGCATCCGAAGCCATGGCCTCTGTGCGCTTGCTCGGTACCGAAGCATTGCTCCCGGGACAGGAAGGCTGGCTCCAGCTTGAATTAAACCAGCCTGTGGTGACTGTGCGTGGCGATCGTTACATCCTTCGTCGCCCCTCCCCCGGCGAGACAATCGGTGGCGGCACAGTGGTTGACCCGCAGCCCAAACTTCGCCACAAGCGCTTCGACCAAACAGTGATCCATTCGCTGGAAGCCATGGCACATGGTTCCCCATCCGATATCTTGCTTCAAGCCTGCGCTTCGCTCGGTCCTGCCTCGGTAAAAGACGCGGTCACACGTGCCCGTCTTGAGAGCCCAGAGGCTGCCGCGGCCCTGAGGGAATTGACTGCTTCTGGACAGTTGGTCGTGCTTGAGAATGGGGACCTCTCCCCATCTGCGGATAATCTTATTATAGGCGTGGCGCAGTGGTTGTCGCTAAAAGAAACCACGATGGTGGCTTTAACCACTTATCATCGCTTGTTCCCGTTGCGGCGGGGAATGCCGCGTGAGGAGCTTAAATCCAAGCTCAAGCTTTCAGCGCGAGTCTTCAACCCATTCATCACTTCACTAGTCGCTCATCACTTATTAATGGAAAATGGTGCGCTGGTGGCCTCTCCCGGTCACGAGATAAGGTTCGATTCGTTACAGCAGGCAGCGATTAAAAAACTGACCACAAAATTCGCTGCCGCTCCCTTCACTCCGCCAACTGTTAAAGAATGCCAGGCCGAGGTCGGTGAGGAGGTACTCGCCGCACTGCTGGAGCTCGGAAATTTCATGGCTGTCTCGGACGAGGTGATCTTTCGCCGGGAAGATTACGAAAAGATGGTCGCGCAGATCCGCCAGGTAATCCAGATAAAAGGCTCAATCACCGTGGCAGACGTGCGCGACCATTTCGACACTTCCCGCCGCTACGCGCTTGCGCTGATGGAGCATCTCGACGCAGCGGGAGTAACTTTGAGGGAGGGTGATGTGAGGACATTGAGAAAGTGAGAATCTATGTGCGGACGTTTTACCCTTACCGTTGACCCTGCCGACCTGGCAGAAGCCTTCCCGGATTTTACTTTTCCGGGTCAGCTCACGCCGCGTTATAACATCGCCCCCACACAGCCGGTGCTGGCGCTACCCAACGATGGCACGGGCAAGGCTGATTTCTTCGTCTGGGGTTTGATTCCATCTTGGGCCAAAGACCCAACGATAGGCTCGCACCTGATCAATGCCCGAGCCGAGACTCTGTCAGAAAAGCCCTCCTTTCGCGCGGCTTACAAGTACAGGCGCTGTCTCATCCCATCCAATGGCTTCTATGAATGGCAGGCACGGCCTGGTACGAAAGTTAAAGTTCCGCACTTCATCCATCTTAAATCAGGCACAGTGTTCGCGTTCGCCGGGCTTTGGGAGGAGTGGTTTGCACCAGATGGCTCGCAGGTCAAATCAGCTACGATTGTCACCACTGCTCCAAATTCCCTGATGGAAACCATCCACAACAGGATGCCTGTGATTATTCCTCCAGAGAGTTATATGAATTGGCTCGATCCCGCTCCGAAACCCACTGGGTCACTTCAATCCCTGCTTGTTCCCTACCCCGGCGATAAAATGCAAGCCTACCCTGTCTCCATGCTGGTTAACAGCCCAGCCAATGATAACCCGAATTGTATTATCCCAGCCTCCTGACTGACTCGCCACCCCACGGCTCACCTGCTCCCACACCCCCCTCGCCCCTCACATATCACCTAATACGAAGTACACATTTCGCAAAACGCTCCACCTCTCCCATGTCCAGATTCACCACCCGTTTCCCTGCCCTATCCTCGCGCGACTTTTTCATCTTCTGGGTGGGACAATTCATTTCCCTGATTGGCACCTGGATGCAAAGTACCACACAGCCCTATCTGGCCTACCGTCTCACCGGCCGGCCGCTTGACCTGGGCTTGCTCGGTTTTTCGGCCACCTTGCCAACCCTGATCCTGGCGCTACCTAGTGGCGTGTTGGTCGAACGGGTGGACAAACGCAAAGTGGTCATAATCATGCAATTCGTCGAGATGATCCAGGCTTTCGCACTGGCATTCCTCGCCCTGACCGGCATCATCCAAATTTGGCATCTCATCATCCTTTCGTTCGTGCTTGGATCAGCCTCCGCCATCGAGATCACCGCCCGCCAGGCCATGCTTATCGAGCTGGTTGGTAAACCCGCGCTACCCAATGCCATCGCCCTGCAAGCCACCATCTTTAATGCCGCCCGCGTTCTTGGCCCCTCGCTGACTGCAGTGGTTTTACTCCTCGTCAAGAATCAGGGCGAGGGCTGGGCATTCTTCATCAACGGCGTCAGTTTCCTTTTCGTTATCATCGGCTTGTTCTTCATCCGTACCCCGTATAAGGTTGCTGTTATGCAGATGGAAACCAAACACAGCCTCTCGGCTGAATTCCGCGAAGGCCAACGGTACATCCTGGGCAATGCCGCGGTGGCAATGGTCGTTCTGATAGCAGCCATCGTTGGCTTCTTCGGCTTTCCCTTCATCCAGCAGATACCGGCCGTTGCCCGCGATATTCTGGCGCAAACTGGCGATAGCGAGACCATCGTCAAAGCTCGCACCAGTGCCCTTTATATTGCACAAGGTGTCGGTGCGTTGACCGCCTCCCTGCTCATCTCCATCTATAGTGATCTCAAACGAAAGGGCCTCTTGCTGGTTGTCGGTCAATTTATCTTCGCCGCCGTTTTGTTCGGTATCGCCTCCACCAGGAACCTCTCCCTGGCGTTGGGGTTCATCGTACTGCTGGGCTTTTCAGCCGTGCTCCAGCTCTCCATGATGAATATTCTTATCCAGGTGATCGTACCCGACGACCTGCGTGGGCGGGTTTTCAGCACCTACCTCTGGTCGTTGCAAGGCGTGGCGCCTTTTGGCAGTATATTCATCGGTTGGGTGGCTCAGGCATGGAATATTCCCCTCGCTGCGCTGATCTGCGGAAGTGTATGCCTGTTGGCAGTATTCCTCATCCACTCGCTTAACCCCATTTTATTGAGAAAAACCTCTTAACTGCCTTTAATCCCCCGCTTGACTGCCTTAAATGGGCATGTTATCATAATCGCCATGGAAAATAAGCAGTTGGCGGAAGACTCGCCCAGCCTTGCCAGGGGTAACCAGCCCGTATCCGAGCAAACTCCTCCACATGCGAAAACAAGCCTGATTACCCGCGGACTTGAAATCCTGGCCCATCTCGGTTTTGGTGAGGTTGTCTTGCGGATCGGAACGAATGTCCTCGCGGTAGGATTGATCCTCGCCGTTGTCTGGCTTATGCAAGGCTTTTACCGGAAACCCGCAGTGGGCGGGACCTCGGGCGCTTTCGCCGCCTCCCTGCTTGCGCCCACGCCGACATTTTCAGCGGCTTCCATCCCCGCACCGTTGGTAGCCTCAATGGATAGCATCCTGCGCCTGGCCTCGTTGCACACCATCATCCCAACGCGGCCACGCATTGATGTGATCAAGTACACGGTCCAGACCGGCGACTCGGTCTTCGGCATTGCCGAAAAGTTCGGCTTGAAACCCAGCACGATCCTGTTCGGGAACTATTCCACTCTCAAGGATACCCCTCACAGCTTGCGCCCCGGCCAGGAGTTGAACATACTGCCGACAAACGGCACTTATTACGAGTGGCAGGCTGGCGATGGCTTGAATGCTGTGGCGCAATTCTTTGGCGTCGAGGCGGATGCGATCGTCAACTTCCCCGGCAACCACCTCGACACAGATGCCATCGCCGATTACGCTCACCCAAATATCCAGCCCGGCACCTGGCTTGTCATACCCGGCGGCACGCGCCAGTTTATCAGCTGGCAGGCACCGATCGGTGTTACCCGCGATCAGCCTGCAATCGCCAGGATGCTGGGTCCCGGCTCATGCGGTGCGGTGGTTGGTGGCGCGGTCGGTTTCGGCACATACGTCTGGCCAACGACTGAGCATTGGATCTCCGGATATGACTACTCGCCGGAAACAAATCACCCTGCCATTGACATAGCCGGTAAACTGGGCAATGCCATTTACTCCTCAGATGCCGGGGTGATCGTCTACGCCGGCTGGAACGACTACGGCTACGGAAATTTGATCATGATAGACCATGGGAATGGATGGCAGTCGCTTTACGCTCACCTTGATCAGATCAACATGGTTTGCGGGCAGAGCGCGGGGCAGGGTGAGCTGATCGGCTTGATGGGTAGCACCGGCAACTCATCCGGCCCGCATCTGCACTTCGAGTTGATGAACACTACGCTGGGCAAGGTCAATCCCCATCTTTATCTACCCCCTCCGTAAAGGAATTAAGAGTTATATTATCAAAAAGCTTGCCAAAGCCCCCTACTTAAATTATAATCCTGGCACTTTGGGCGCGTAGCTCAGTCGGTCAGAGCGCATCACTCACATTGATGAGGTCGAGAGTTCGAGCCTCCCCGCGCCCACAAGAGCGAGGCCTTCGGGCCTCGTTTTCGCGTCACATTGAAGTCCCCGGTTGGGGATCGTAAGGTCGAGAGTTCGAGTGCTTCGCGACCCGCGCCCACAAGAGCGAGGCCTTCTGGTCTCGTTTTCGCGTCACATTGAAATCCCCGGTTGGGGAGGGTAAGGTCGAGAGTTCGAGTGCTTCGCGACCCGCGCCCACAAGAGCGAGGCCTTCTGGTCTCGTTTTCGCGTCACATTGAAGTCCCCGGTTGGGGATGGCAAGGTCAAGAGTTCGAGTGCTTCGCGACCCGCGCCCACAAGAGCGAGGCCTTCGGGCCTCGTTTTCGCGTCACATTGAAGTCCCCGGTTGGGGATGGCAAGGTCGAGAGTTCGAGTGCTTCGCGACCCGCGCCCACAAGTGCGAGGCCTTCTGGTCTCGTTTTCGCGTTACAAGGAAGTCCCCGGTTGGGGATGGCAAGGTCGAGAGTTCGAGTGCTTCGCGACCCGCGCCCATAAGAGCGAGGCCTTCCGGCCTCGTTTTCGCGTCACATTGAAGTCCCCGGTTGGGGATGGCAAGGTCGAGAGTTCGAGTGCAACGCCACCCGCATCGAATAAATACGTCCTCTTGGCGGTCTTTTAATTGTCCTATTTATTCTAATTTGTATTCATTCTTGGCAATAATAACTATGGCAGCAGGATATCCAACCTTTCAGGGAAAATTCGGTATTCCAAATCCTGGATGTCGGTCGAGAAGATCTCACCATCCGTATGTGCGGGAGTGGGTGTCTCGACATGGATCTTCAACCAGGTCATGTTGTACGAATAAACTTCCGGCTCATGGATGTAGCTGTTCGGCTCCGGTTTCATTGTCTTGGGAAGCATCGCGAGTAGTTGCAGCCTCGACTTGCGATACGCGTGAACGAAGGACAGCTTCTTGTCGAACGGGTCGGCATGAGGGATCATGTAGAATCCACCGGTACGCGGTGCATTGCCCACCGTCACGAGAGAAACGGGACCCCTAAAATGGCCATCGTCCCAATCCAATGTCACGTTCCACGAGGGGCCGTCCATGATCCCTTGCAACGCAGCGACCAGGTAACGCGCCACACCCTTGATCCAGCCGATGCGTTGCTGCTTGAGCGTGACATATGGCTCCAGCCCCATGGCGGAATTATTGGCAAAGTAGAAGCCGTTGACTCGGCCAATGTCCATGCGCCGCGTCTTCGCGGCGGCGATCACCTGTGCCGCTGCGCCCAGCTCGCGCGGCAAGCCGAGGCTATCCACCAGATCGTTGGCAGAACCCAGTGGGATGATTCCTAATGGCCCGAGCCGTGTCTCGTCTGATGTAGCTGCCTGCGCCAGTCCGTTGACCGTCTCTCCGATAGTGCCATCTCCTCCAGCAGCAATAATGGGTGAAAACCCGGCGCGCGCCGCCTCCGCGGTCAGCTCAATGATATGCCGCGGTCGTTCGGAGATGGTCAGTTCGAATTCCACACCGGCAGCCTTGAGCGCAGTTTCGGCTTCCGGCCAGCGCAGCTTGGCGTTCCAGCGGTTGGCATAAGGATTCAAGATCACTTTGGCTGTCATGGCCTTTTCTCCTTGAGCTATTTGTAAGGATTATAGATTTTTTTCCTAAATGGGGCAAGGAATTGTTTACAGAGTTGCTCTATTCATTTTAAACTGACTTTTCCTTCCGAAACCCGCCAGACCCTTGCTTTTTCGATAAAAGCGGGAGAGAAAAGTTTTAGATCGGTAGTGGTCAATAGTGATTGTTCGCTTGTTTCGATATATGCCAGTAGAGCGGCGCGCCGTTGGATATCCAGCTCCGCCAGCACCTCGTCGAGCAGTAACACCGGCCATTGGCCGGACCTCTTCTTCATCCATTCGACTTCAGCCAGCTTGAGCGCCAGCAGCGCAGTGCGTACTTGTCCCCGCGATCCGTAATCGCCCAGGTCCATGCTGTTCGCCAGCAAGCGGATTTCGTCACGGTGAGGGCCGAGTATGGTCATGCCGCGGCCAATCTCCTCACGGCGCATCATCTGTAATCCGCGCAGAAAACCGTGTCGGATATCATCCAATGTAAACTTACTCCTGTCAACAAGCTCGTTGAGCGACATGGCAATCTGCCCGGGCGGGCGCGGTAGTGGATCATAGGCGGGGAGGTAGCTTAAGCGCAACAACTCCTGCTGGTGCGTTAATTCGCTGTGGACGCGGGAAACCAGTGTTTCGATCTCCTGCAACGCCCTGATCCGCTCGAGAATGATCTGCGCGCCGCTTTCCGTCATTTCGACATCCCACGGATCCAACTGCGCCGTATCTCCGCCCCGTTCTTTGAGAATTTTTAATACAGCATTGCGTTGCGTCAAAGCATGGTTGTAATTGCCAAGGAGGTGCGCATAGGAAGGAATCACCTGCGCCAGCGCCAGATTCAGAAAACGACGGCGTTCCTCCGGACCGCCCTCGAGTATGCGCATCATCTGTGGAATAAAAATGACCGCACTAAAGTGACCGATTGCTTCCGCCATCGAACGCTTGACCCCGTTGAGCAGGATTTCTTTGCGTAACCTTTGACCGTTGACTCCACCTGGCTCTAGTATCAGACGAATCTCAAGCTTGTGAGTGGTTGCCCCGCGCTTGTACTCTGCAACCAGGCGCGCCACAGCCAGTTCCTCGCGGGCTGCAATAAAATTAACCAGTTGCCGGTCGAGGTGTGTCTGCATTGAGGTGAACGCTGCCAGGAAATAGACCGCTTCGAGGATGCTGGTTTTTCCCTGCGCGTTTTCACCAGCAATTAAAACAACCCGCTGGGGAACATCCACATCCAGGCGGGCGTAGTTACGGAAATTGGTAAGAGAGAGATGGGTCAAGTACATGAATTGCCACAAATAAAAAGGATAAAAACAAATAATCCACGGACACCATCACTTTCACCTGTGTTCATCTTTGGTTAAACATTATCCACCACCATCTCCTCCGGTGTGGGCTTCCAGACTTTCGTGGCGCGATCGGTAAAGACGACCCCGTTCAGGTGGTCCACCTCGTGCTGGAAGATGCGCGCCAGCCAGCCCTTCGCCTTGATGCGCATCGGTTGGCCGCGTCGGCTTGAACACTTGACTATCACTGCTGGCGAACGCTCCACCTCGCCGAGCAGTCCCGGCACTGAGAGGCAGCCCTCTACGCCGGTTTCGGTTTCAGCGGATGTAACTTTGAGCTCTGGGTTAACTACCGCGAACAATTTTTTGGGAGCTTTTTCATCATTCTCGTCACCGTACTCAATGACGATGACGCGCTCAGATATACCCACCTGCGGCGCGGCGAGCCCAACCCCGGGGGCGGCGCGCATTGTTTCGATCATGTCCTCAATCAGTGATTGGAGTTTATTATCAAAGCTGATCACCGGCCTGGCTTTACGCCGCAAGACTGGGTTCGGGAGAGTCACAATTTTCCGAATCGTCATTGACCATCCATTGCAAAGATATTCAAACGCCTTATTGAACACTACCGCCCGGTTTTTGCTCCCCCCCAGCCCGGAACTCATCTGAGTTATTATGATATGTAATGAACCAATCCGCCATTCTTTCCTGCTCGGCTTTATCTGCTTCCATTTTTCTCTGAAGGAGGTAGGCGCTCCGACGGTTGTCAATGTCCTGCTGCACACCGGCGGGATCGAAGACATCTTCGAACGCCATGTGCGCGCCTCCCACGGTGATGGACACTTTGCCATAATTGAACAGCACCCCCATCAACCCGACTCGTTCATATCCCGTACTCAAGATGTTCGCCAGCGGAGCAACTTTCCGCTCTTCCCTGCCAAGCGGCCGTTTGTCAATATCGATGATGTTTTCCGAGGTGACTTGGAAAATATCATTGCTCCAATCCACCCACTCATAGATCAGCCAGAGAATGGCAGCAATCATTATTAAACTTAGAATAGTGTCCAATTCTATTGTGAGAATGTTGAGCGAACTATTGGATGGTGATTTAAGGAAGAAAGAACCAAAAACCATCATTCCAACCAACACCAGGATGGCCAGCCAGGCTTTATAGGTTTGTTGTAACCAAACGACCCAATGTTTGTGGTACGTAATGGTATCCTTGTTTTCCGAACGCAGCGAAAAGAACTTTGAGGTTAACATCTGCAGGAGGTTAGGCTTATAAAATGTTTGTACCTTGACTGTTTGCGTTTCGATCGGTCGGCTGACATCTTTCGAAGGCAAACCCATCCGGTTGCGGAGCTTTTGTTTCATCGCCTCCAATTCCAATTGATGGGAAGCTGAGCGCGTCCGCTCGCGCAGCTCATTGATCAAAGCTTCAGCTTCGGTCGGATGTTGTATATTGGGAAACACGATCCGACCAACGTAGGTACGCACATTGACATTACCGTAATCCATGGAACGCCCCACCGCGCTTGTCTCAACACCCACGATAACGATATTGATCAAGGGCGTTTCCTGCCGGCTTTCGTAGAGACCGATGACCTTTTCCAGCCAGATGGCGCGTTTATTGGTTACGATGGAGTAATCGTTCCCCCAGTCAATCCATTTCCAAACAGTCCAAAGCAGATCGAATACCAATACAGCAATGCCCACTCCAATAACCAATTTGGATGAAACGACTCGCCCAAGCCAAAAGAGAAACACTGGTAAAAAAAGTAGCAAAACGGGTAAAAAAAACGATTGCCAAAGAAGGACGGGATGCCTGCGCGCCAGGAAGTATATAACCTCCCCTTCCTGAAGCCATTTGAAACGTAGTTTTCGCGCCAACCTACGGCTTGATATCGCGATTGCCAGATTGTTCTTAAATCGAGGATATTCTTTGATGAGTTTAATGAAATTCGCATCAGATAATGTCAGCAAGATGGTATCCTCTCGCGCACTGACCGTTGCGAGGCGTGGCACGCGGCGGGCAACTTCCAACTCCCCAAAATAATCACCGGACATGAATTCAGCCAACTGCTCCACGTTGCCCTTGCGCGTGCGCGTAACGCCCACTCCACCGCTGTAGATTAAATAGAACCCTTCCGCTACCTTCCCTTCTTCGAATATCACCCCACCCGCAGGATGGGCTGCCTCTGTTAATGCCGCAGCTACCTGCTCGATCTGATCATCTGTCAGGTTGTGAAAGAGATGGCTTTTTTTAAGAAACGAAACGCGGTCATTCAATTCGATCATGTTTCAATTCTAGCACGAATCCCGCAATTGTCACACTATAGTTCAACCATACAGGAGGGCTCGATTGGGTCGGGTTTCCGATCAGAGAACAGCGCGCCGAACGTTTCCTTGAACTGCATACATCGACGGGTATGCCCGAGGGATAATCCGCATACCAGAAGCCGGCAATCCCGATCCGACGACAATAATGCTCAGGCATTGTATGTTACCACCGAGGTCAGAAAGATCGAAATCCTGATCTGGTTGGTTGAGTTCCACAGAATGGATTATACGGTAAAATCACGACCATGAAACGTTGGCATTTCTGGCTTGGCGTATTGATAAGCATTGTCTTCCTTTACCTGACACTCCGCGGGCTGAAATTGGGTGATTTCTTGCAGGCGGTGAAGAGCGCCAACTACTGGTGGATCCTGCCGGGTGTGGCGGTGTTCTTCGTTGGCATGTGGGTGCGTGCGTGGCGGTGGCATTATCTTCTCAGGCCGGTTAAGAAAATCCCCACACGGACGATGTTCCCGGTGACGTGTATCGGTTATATGGGCAATAACATTTACCCGGCACGCGCTGGCGAGGTGCTGCGGGCGGTCATCCTCAAGCGCAAGGAGGGTGCACCGATCTCCGCTTCGCTGGCAACTGTCATCGTCGAGCGCATCTTCGATGGCATGGTGATGCTGGCCTTTGTCTTTATTAACCTACCAGAACTGGCAAACCTGACCAGTACCTCTGGCTTGGTGGGCAACATCAAGGAAGTGGCGCTCTTAGGGACCGGTTTTTTTATCGGCGCGTTAGTCATCTTTTTACTGGCAGCGATGTTCCCGCAGGTAACGACCAAGATCGGGCAATGGCTCATTGACCACCTGCTGCCGCAACGTATCCGCGCGCAGGCCAGCGGAATAATGCGAAAATTCATGGATGGCCTGGCCTCGTTACGTTCGCCGATCAATGTGCTGATGGTATTCTTCACCTCGGTGTTGATCTGGCTGTTCGAGACTGGTAAATACTGGTTTGTGATGCACGCTTTCGATTTCCAGGTTAGCTTCTTTGCGTTGATGCTGATGAACGGTATCGTCAACCTGGCAACGACCATCCCCTCCGCCCCCGGGTATATCGGCACATTCGATGCCCCCGGCATTGCAGTACTGACTGCTTACGGCGTGGTGCAATCCACTGCCACGGCATATACTCTCGTTCTGCATGTGGCGCTCTGGTTGCCAATTACACTGGTGGGAGCGTGGTTCCTGGCGCGCGAGGGAATTCACTGGAGTGATTCATTGAAGAAGGAATTGGGGGAAGAAGATGTGGGTAAAATCTGAGAAGAAACCGAAATACCATGGCTAAAATTGCGATCATTGGAGCAGGATTTTGCGGCATGGCCGCGGCATATGATTTATGCCGCGCCGGTCACCAAGTCGCCATCTACGAGGCAGCCGAGACTGTCGGAGGTCTGGCGGGTGGGTTTAAGGAACCGGGTTGGGATTGGTCGGTGGAGAAGTTCTACCACCACTGGTTTGCCAGCGACAAACACATGCTCGGCCTCATCCGGGAACTTGGCTGGCAAGATAGGGTCATCTTTCCACGGCCACTGACAGTAATGTATTACAAGGAGAAGTTTTATCCGTTCGATTCAATCTTCAAGGCACTCTTGTTTCCGGGATTGGGCTTCGGCTTCGATAAAATCCGCTTTGGTCTGGTGGGCTTGTTTCTCCGGCTGACCAACAATTGGCTCGCGCTTGAGAAGTACACCGTTAATGAATGGATGCGTAAATGGGCTGGGATGAAAGTCTACGAGATGATGTGGGAGCCACTGGTCATCGGCAAGTTCGGCGAGCGGTATTACAGGCAGGTGACAATGGCGTGGATGTGGGCACGACTCAAAGCGCGGACCACACGCTTGGGCACCTTCAAAGGTGGGTTCCAGCGATTCGCAGAGTTGTTTGCCGCACGGCTGCGGGAGATGGGGACTGGGATCCGGCTGGAAGAGCCGGTTATGCTCATTGAGCGGGATTCAAGTTCAGGTGTGATCAATGTCCACGGCAAATTGGTTGAGATGTATGACAAGGTGCTGGTCACGCTCTCGCCCGAGGCAATGACGCGCTTGGTTCCGTCTTTGCCACAAGGCTACTTGTGCGGCTTAATGAACATGAAGTCCATGGGTGCGGTAGTCATAATACTGGCGCTCAAACAGCAGCTTTCAGAAGAAGGTTATTACTGGTATAACCTGCCTAAAAGCATGGGATATCCCTTCCTCGCGCTGGTGGAGCATACCAACTACGTGTCACCGGAACACTTTGGCGGTGACCATATCGTTTATATGGGTGATTACCTGGAGGCCGATCACGAGTACTTCCGGCTGAGCCTGGAGGAATTGCTGGAGCGTTTCCTGCCGACCCTCAAGAAGTTCAATCCCAAGTTCGAGCGGGAGTGGGTACGTAAAGCGTGGCTGTTCCGCACTGCATACGCGCAGCCTGTGCCGCTAGCGGGGCACTCGCAGACCATCCCGGAGATAAAAACACCCATTGAGGGAATCTATTTCGCCTCCATGAGCCAGGTTTACCCGTGGGACCGGGGGACGAATTTCGCAGTGGAGATCGGAAGGCGGGCGGCGAAGGTCATGAGTAATGAGTGAGATGTGAGAATTGGGAAGGGATGAAAGAGGAGGAATAAAGGAAGCAGCAGGTGTGAAAGGTGAACTCAGCTTCCCGGCAACGACTAATGGCAGAGCTCCGGCTATGGTTGTAGCTTTGCCGCCTGCCAGAGGGATTCCATTTCATCGAGGGTCATCTCCTGCAATTTTTTGTCCTGCTCCTTCGCCCCTTGCTCCATGAATGCAAAGCGCCTTTTAAATTTCAGATTTGTCGCCCGTAGTGTAGCCTCGGAATCCACCTTCTTCCAGCGGGCAAAGTTCACTAGTGCAAAGAAGAGATCGCCAATCTCATCCGCCATTTCTTCGTCATTCGTCGCGGCTGTCACCTCTTGGATTTCCTCGGCAATCTTGTCCAGCACGCCATCAATCCCAGGCCAATCGAAGCCGAGGCGGGCGGCACGATCCTGATATTCCTGTGCCTGGGTGAGCGCAGGCAATGCCAGTGGAACACCATCCAACACGCCTTTTTCGGTCTCCCCATTACCCTCTCGTTCGCTCGCTTTAAGCTTCTCCCAATTTTTTAGCACACCGCCGACGCCATCCAACTTCAAGTCACCGAAAACATGTGGGTGACGTCGGACGATCTTATCGTGGATACCTTTAAGCACGTCAGACATGCCAAATTCGCACGCCTCGCTGGCGATCTGGGCATTAAGGATGATTTGCAACAGCAGGTCGCCGAATTCCTCAACCATCTTACGAGGCTCCGCAGTATCCAACGCGGCTAGAACCTCGTAAGCCTCCTCCAACAGGTGAGGACGAAGCGAGGCGTGGGTCTGCTCGCGATCCCAGGGGCAGCCTTCAGGTGCGCGCAGTCTGGCAACGATCTCCTGGAAAGCCTCAAAGGAAGTCCCCGCGCCGAGCGGTGGGAGGTAGAGCGCGGTTAATAAACCAATATGCTCCGAGCGGTCAATCTCGTGGAGCTGGATATCCTCCACAACCTGATCCCGCGTACCTGCGGCATGCACGAGTCGGACGGGATGCCCATCCGGGTAAACCGCGTTGAGTGTCATCTTGACCTCGGCAGCTACCAGTCGCGAGTAGATTTGAGCCACCAAAGCCGGCATATCCGGCGGAAAAGGAGGGATGTGCAACTGGCTCAGCTCCATTGCATCCACCAGTGCCAGGCGCGGATACGGGTCGAGGCCGAGGGCAGCACAGACTGGCTCCAAGAAAGAAATGCCGTTGACTATTTTTAGGGGTAAACCCAGAGACCGCGCTTTCACTGCAATTGCCGGGGAGGTAGCCTCGGCAATAAATGGGTCACCTGGCACAGCGTAGATCACGCCCTGGTCGCGCCTTCCCAACTCCAAGACTTTCTCCAAGATGGCCGAATAGACCGCATCGAATGACTCCCCGTGCTCGTACAGTTCGTCAAAAGAATGAAGTCTTAGCGCGGTTGGAAAGCCGCTGATGGCGGGATGCTGGCGAGTCCGCAGCCAGACTTCGTCCACTTTAGTGAGAATGTCCCAGGCTTCACGGGTTAGTTTTTCAGCGCTGCCGGAACCAAGACCGAGGAGGGTAATGCCAGACATGGGTCTCCTTAAAAGATCACCGCAGAGGTTGCGGAGGATGCAGAGATTCCGTTCTTCTCGACCCTCCGCGTCTCCGCGGTGAAATCACACCTCTTGAAACATGTCACGCGTGGAACGTGACACTGGGTTAACGCTTGGTGTATGTGGGTGCCTTGCGAGCACGCTTGAGTCCGGGTTTCTTGCGTTCCTTGACACGGGGATCGCGGGTCATGAAGCCGCCCTTGCGCATGACCGGACCCCATTGATCGTTCATCTTGACCAGGGCACGCGCCAAGCCGAGCTTCACCGCATCGGTCTGACCGCTCACTCCACCGCCAATGACATGAACACTGATATCGTATGTCTGTGGTTCCTGCCCGATGGCCTTCAGTGGTGCGAAGATGGCTTCCACGTCGCCTAAACGATTGAAATAAACCGGCAACTCTTTCTCGTTGACGATGAAATTACCCGAACCATTCATCACGCGCACGCGTGCGATGCTTTCTTTACGACGTCCAACGCCTTCGTAATATTGAACAGACATAAGTTCCTTCCTACTCCTTTTTATCCTTGCGAGGGCATTCTATTCCCTACGAAATCTACTTCGCTCTTGGGGATTGCATTGTCACTTCACTCCTCGCAATGACAACTGATTAAGCAAACTGCGCGGTGTGTGGATGCTCCGCCGCGGCATAGATCTTTAGTCGTCCGATGATATGGCGGCCAGCCTTGTTATGTGGCAGCATCCCCCACACCGCTGAGCGAATTACGCGTTCGGGGTGCTTTTCCAACTGCCCTCGCAGGGTAATGCTCTTCAAACCACCGGGATAGCCAGAATGACGATGGTATATCTTTTCGTCCAATTTCGAATGTGTCCTGGTGCCGGTTACGGTGATTTTCGCTGCGTTGATTACAACCACGTAATCACCCATCTCAACACCCGGTGTAAAAGTGGGCTTGTTTTTCCCCAACAGGATGCCGGTGATCTTCGTCGCCAGGCGGCCTAGATTCTGACCCTTGGCATCCACCAGTACCCATCGGCGCTCTAAATCGCCAGCTTTCGGATAGAATGTTTTTTGCACTTTCGACTCTCCAGAGTTTAATAACAAATCTTCTAATAGGGTGTGAATTTGCGTGGGCGCGATGACCGCCCAAACGCTCCTTTCACTTCCCAAATTAATAAATAGACATTAATATCGAACCTCGACTAACCTCAAACCGTGCGCTGGGGCGAGGCCAGCCAATACCCTCGTCCTGTTTGCCAGTGCTGCGTTAATGTCTTCTACCCTGACCCTCCCCTGCCCCACCGCCACTTGGACAAAAACCAGCCGCCGCACCATATGGTAGAGAAAGGCGTCGGCTTCGATCTTAAAGCTCCACTCATCGGCGGTGCTTGACCAATCAGCAGACAGCACAGTGCGAACCGTGCTGCCATTGGGTTTGACCGGAGAGCCGAAGGCGAAAAAATCATGCGTGCCGAGCCACAGCTTCGCCAGTGGCCTCAAGTCCGCCACCGGAGGCCATACCCGCCAGGCATAACGTTCCCGCAACGGATCGCGCACGTTCTTGTAGAAAAGCCGGTATTGGTAGCGGCGGGATACTGCATCGAATCGCGGCTGGAAGTTCGCCGCAGCCAATGTCACCTTGCAAACCGCGATATCCCCTGGCAGGTTGGCGTTCAATGCATCCTGCAGTTCGTTCAGTGAGTGCGACCATTCCAGGTCAAAGGCGGCGGCCTGTCCGCTGGCATGGGTGCCGGTATCGGTTCGTCCGGCCAGGTAGACCGTACGTCCCTTCCAGCCCAGTTTGCGCAAGGATTCCTCAAGCTCGCCCTGCACAGTACGGTTTTTACTCCCTGGTCCGGGTATTGTCGAAGCCTGCCGCTGGCTTCCCACGAAACCTGTGCCGTCGTAAGCGAGAATTATATGGTAACGTTCCATTGCAAAGGTAAAAGGGTTAGGGATGAAGGTCCATCCTTCTCCCATTATTCGTCATTTTTATTCTTCCACCAGCTCCAACAGCACCATATCCGCAGCGTCGCCCTGGCGAGGCCCCAGCTTCAGCAAACGGGTGTATCCGCCATTGCGTTCCGAAAAACGAGGCGCGATCTCATCGAACAGTTTCTTGACCACCTCTCCGCTGCCCAACTTCGAGGCCACCATTCGTCGGGCGTTGACCTTCTCGACATCCTCTGCATCTTTTACGCGACGCGCAAGAGTGATCAACCGTTCAGCCTCGCTGCGGATCGCTGCAGCTTTTGTTGCAGTGGTGCGAATCCGCTCGTTTTCGAAGAATTGCTTGATCAGCGTACGGCGCAGCGCGATGCGCGCGCCTTTGCTGCGGTTCAGTTTGTAACCTGATACTTGATGTCGCATTGTTCCGTTACTCCGACTCTTTAATAACTTCGTCCTTGAGGTAGCCCTTCTCACGCATCCTGAGGCGCAGCTCTTCGAGGCTCTTCTCGCCAAAGTTGCGGATGGACATCACAGCCTGATCACCCTTATCAAGCAGTTCCAGCACATCACCAACGGTGGTGATGCCGGTCCGTTTCAGAGAATTAAAGACACGCACCGAGAGGTCGAGCGATTCGACCGGTGTTTCGGCCACCTCGCTGGTCAGGCGGGAGCCAGCCACCTCTTTTTCAATGGCGATGGCAAGGGTCTCCTCGCTTATCCCTGCCACATAACGCAGATGCTCGATAAGCATTTTGGCTGAGTTGCTTAAAGCACTTTCCGGTGAAAGAGTGCCATCTGTCCAAATCTCCAGCACCAGTTTGTCGTAGTTGGTACTTTGACCGACGCGCGCTGCTTGCACATTCCAATTAACGCGTTTTACCGGGCTGAAGATGGCGTCCACCGGCAACTCGCCGATCGGCATTCGCCCGCGCTCATTGGCTGGCGAGTAACCGCGACCCCGCTCAACCATGAATTCAATCTCAAGGCGGGATTTAGCATTATCCGCGGTGAACAAGTATAGGTCTGGATTAATGATCTGCACCTCGGGTGGTGTGATGATATCTGCTGCTGTTACAACGCCCTCACCGCGTACTTCGAGATGCATCCGGGTGGAATCCACACCATCCAGTTTCATGCGCAACTGCTTGATTTGCAGCATGACCTGTAGCACATCCTCACGAACGCCCGGGATGACACTGAACTCATGGAGCACATCCACGATGCGAACAGACGTGACCGCGGTGCCTTCCAATGACGAAAGCAGTACCCTCCGGAGAACATTACCCAGCGTAATCCCGTAACCTCGCTCCAATGGGCTGATGATAAACTTGCCATAATTTCGCGCTTCGTTCTCGCGCTCGATCTTCGGCATGACCATGTTCGTTATACCAGTCATGGTTAACCTCTCCCCGGCATAAAGGAATACGCCATATCCATAGAGAAAAAGCCTCGGATTACCGCGAGTAATATTCGACGATCAACTGTTCGTTCAAGTTGCCGTCAATCTCGGCACGCTCCGGTGCTCGCAAAATATTACCCGAAAGGTTGTTTATATCACGGCTCAACCAGGGCAATACATTGCGCGCTTCCGCCATAGCGGCCAGCTCTTTGAAGTACGCTCCATCACGCGAGCCAGGACGGACAGCAACCACATCACCGGGACGCAGGACCATCGAGGGGATGTCGGTCCGGCGGCCGTTGACTGTAAAATGTCCATGCGTGACGAGCAGACGGGCATGCCCGCGGCTCGTTGCAAACCCCAGCCGGAAAATGACATTGTCCAGACGGGTTTCGAGGATTTGCAGCAACGCCAAGCCGGTTATGCCACGCCGACGCAGTGCCGTTTCGTAATAACGGCGGAACTGGCGTTCGTAAATTCCGTAAATACGTCGCGCCTTCTGCTTGGCGCGCAATTGGCGGGAATAGTCCGATTCGCGGCCGCTGCCACCTCCGCCCCCTCGTCGTCCACCCCTGGAACGTCCGTGCTGCCCGGGGGTAAAGCCACGTTTCTCGAAGGCACATTTTGGGGAGTAACAACGCTCTCCCTTCAGGAATAGTTTTTCAGCTTCGCGCCGGCAAAGTGTGCATGCCGGTCCAAGATCTTTCGCCATACGATCTAACCTCTTTCGTTCGAACTCGACGTGATCATCTCCAAAATCCGGGGGAGGGAGCGTTTGAGCAGCGTGCTGCTCAATTACCTCTAGCTTCCCTTCTTAATAATCGAAATACTAGACTCGGCGTTTCTTCGGAGGCCGGCAGCCATTGTGGGGAACTGGCGTCTTATCCGAAATGGAACGAACTTTCAAACCCATTGCCTGAACTGCTCGGATGGCTGATTCTCGCCCCGGTCCGGGGCCTTTGACGATCAGATCCACTTCCTGGATACCAATGGCTTGTGCAGCTTTGATGGCTTGCTCAGCTGCCAGGCGGGCGGCAAATGGCGTGCTTTTACGCGAGCCCTTGAAGCCCACCGAACCAGCACTGCCCCATGTAAGGGTGTTTCCCTCGGTATCGGTGATAGTTACAATGGTATTGTTGAAGGATGCAAATACATGCACCTTTCCCGCAGATAAGGCACGTTTGACTTTTTTTGCGCCGCTGCCGCGACGCGCTGAACGTACACTTTGAGCCATAAATCCTCGCGATTCTCCTGATTACTTCTTTCCGCCGCGGCGGCGCCCGCGCCCGGCTACTGTCTTCTTTGGACCTTTACGGGTGCGTGAGTTGGTGCGCGTTCGCTGGCCGCGCACCGGCAGGTTGCGACGGTGACGAAGACCGCGATAGCAGCCAATCTCGATCAGCCGCTTGATATTCATCTGCTCGGTGCGGCGCAGATCACCCTCCACTTTCCAATTCTTGCCGATGTAGTCACGGAGGGCACTAACTTCGGTTTCGGTCAGATCCTTGACACGCGTATCCGGGTTGACATTGGTGGCAGCCAGCACCTTACGTGCCCGCGTGGGACCAATGCCAAAAAGATAGGTCAGGCCAACTTCGATCCGCTTGTTGCGCGGAAGATCAACGCCTTCGATTCTTGCCATAGCTCACACTATCCTTGTCGCTGTTTGTGCTTTGGATTTTCGCAAATGATGAATAATTTACCTTTTCGCTTGACAATCTTGCACTTGGCGCAACGCTTCCGAATGGATGGGCTTACTTTCATGAACACATATCTCCTTGCCTTCGACTTTATAGCCAAAGATTGAATTATACTTGTTCTCTTCCTGTCCGTCCAGCCAGGCGCAGGATTAAAGCACGGTTAGGATGAGAGGTTCGCCTTCGGTTACAGCAACGCTATGTTCAAAATGGGCAGTCAATGACCCGTCAGCAGAGACAACCGTCCAATGGTTGGACAGGACGCGCGTCCGCTGTGTGCCGACCAGCACCATTGGCTCGAGAGCAATGGTCATCCCGGCTTTCAATTGGACACCCATTCCGGGAAAACCATAGTTGGGCACTTGCGGCTCCTCGTGCATCCTCCGCCCAACACCGTGACCGGTGTACTCGCGGGTGACATGAAAGCCGCTACTCTCAACAAACTGCTGGATCGCCGCCGAGACATCGCCGGTGGTATGTCCGACGCGCATTTTATCGATGGCAATGTACAATGCTTTCTCTGTCACCTCGAGCAGCTTGTGGATTGTGGGCGGAATCTCGCCGACGCTCGCGGTAAATGCCGAGTCGCCAACGTAGCCTTCCAATACCGTACCGCAATCCACCGAGATGATATCGCCCTCTTTCAGCTTCCGCTTACCAGGAATACCGTGTACCAGCTCCTCATTTATGCTGGTGCAAATGGACGCTGGGAATGGCGGGGTCCCGTATAGGTAAAAAGGCGAGTAAGCACCATATTTTCGCAGGATTTCCTCAGCAGCCGCGTTGAGGTCTGCGGTGGTAGCGCCGGGTCTGATCGCGGCGCGAACAGCTTCCAACGCCTGGGCGTTGATCCGACCAGCTTCGCGCATCAGTGTGATCTCAGCTGGATTCTTGATATTTACCTGGCGCGCCAAATCGTCTTTCATTCTAAGCGCTTTGCAACACCGCCATGATGGAGGCGGTTACTTCATCGACTGGGCGCTCACCATCAACCTCATCCAACACGCCGCATTGACGATAATAGGATATCAAAGGCGCTGTCTGTTCGAGATAGACCTGAATGCGCCGCATGACCGTTTCAACTTTATCGTCATCGCGTTGGTAAAGTTCGGAACCATCCACATCACAAACACCGGGTTTCTTCGATGGGTTGGTGATTTGGTGGTATATGTGACCTTGCGAGCGGCAGGTCCACCGTCCGCTTAAGCGTTCCACCAGCGTCGCAGCCGAGGCGGTTATATAAGGGACATGCTCTACCCTGCCACCAAAATCGGCAAGCATCTGGGCGAGGGCGTCCGCCTGCGCAGGCGTGCGCGGGAAGCCATCCAGCAGAGCTCCGCCCTTGCAGTCCGATTGAGATAGGCGGGTGTGGATCATGGCGATGGTAACATTATCGGGGACGAGTTCGCCTTTGTTGATATAGTTCTGCGCCAGCTTACCTAGATCCGTTTCATTTTTAATGTTCTCGCGGAATAAATCTCCCGATGAAACATGCGGCAGGCCGGTTTTCTCAGCGATTATCTTCGCCTGGGTGCCTTTACCAACACCGGGAGGTCCAAGCAGGACGATGTAGGTTGACATGAAAGTGCTATCGAACCAGCAACGAGTCGTCGTAGCCGTGCAGTTTCAACTCGGCGTCAATGTTCATAAATGTGTCACGAACCACACCGACAACGATAAGCAAGCCAGCCGAGGAGACTAGGAAAAGGCTGGCTCCGCCAGAAATCGATGGCAATAAAAGACTTATGAGATACGGCATGATAGCCACAATCCCAAGGAATAAAGCTCCTGGCAAAGTGATACGTCGTTGAACCTTTGTCAGGTATTTTTGTGTTGGAGCTCCGCGGTTAATGCCTGGCACCTGTGCTCCAACTTTCTTCAGATTGTCACCATAATTCTGTTGTGTGAACAACACGTCGGTATAAAAGAAGGTGAACAGAAAAACACCGAGGAAATACAGCAGCCAGTAAACCCATGCATGCGTCCCTGTACCACTGAAGGTGTTCTGCAAACTGTTGGCAATCTTTTGTACCGTCGCATTACTATTGTTGATGAAATAACTACCGATGATCGCCGGGAATTGCAGCAAAGCGCTGGCGAAAATGAGCGGAATCATGCCGGCCATGTTTACCATCAGTGGCAGCGTGCCCTTGACTGGCATGGACATGCGATTGCCGATGCGCCGACCCGGGTACATGACCGGCACATTGCGGCGTCCCTGCTGGACGTAAACAATGGCGAAGATGGTGAGTACGAGGGTCACGATCATCACGGTTAAATTGAGCCAACGGGTATTCACATCTCCCATTAAACCAGCGAAGTTGGCCGGCATACGGGCTACGATGCCCGCAAATATAATGAGTGAAAGTCCCTGACCACGGATGCCATACTCTGAGATCAACTCACCAAGCCATATGGCGAACATGGTGCCAGCCACCATGCTAAACAACATCGCGATAGAGGGAACGATTAGGGTACCCGTAAAGCCAAAATTGAGAATTGCCGGCAGGTTGAAACGAATCGCATACGAATTGAAGATGTTGATCTGACCGACAGCCGAGAGAGCTGCCATTGGCACAGCCAGGTAATACGTCCACTTCTCAATCCACTTGCGTCCCTCGCGCGGGTCGCGTTCCTGCATGCGCTGCAACGCCGGGATGATCGGCACAAGCAGCTGGATGATAATCTGTGCGGTGATATATGGGTAGACACCCATTGAAAGCAGTGAAAACCGCGAAACCGTACCACCGGAGAGCAGGTCGAGGAAATCGAAGAAAGTACCGGTCGAACTGAATTGACCCCGCAACTGCGCCAGCGCTTGTGTATTAATGCCCGGTACCGGTATATTGGCTGCCAGCCGGTAAATGACCAACAATACCAGGCTGATCAGTAGTTTCTTGCGAATGTCCTGCGACTTCCACAGGTAGCGCCAACCGGAAAATGCAGTTTTCATAACGGCTCTCCTCGTGAATGCGAGCTAATTGATCAACTCCACACTGCCACCGGCCTTCTCGATCTTCGCCTGAGCGCCTTTGGTAACGCGCTGAACGCGCACCTTGAGCGGGGTTTTCAACTCACCCCGCCCGAGAATGGCAACCGGGTTGCGCGGGTCGCGCAATAGGCGCGCCTCGGCAAGCGTCTCAGGCGTGATCTCTGCATTCGCTGGAAATGCAGATAACTCGTCCACGTTGATTTCGTTGTATATCAACTGGTGAATCGGGGTGAAGCCATAACCTCGCACGAACGGCAAACGTCGGAAAAAAGGTAGGTTGCCACCCTGCCGGTACAGGTGCCCGCCCATGCCGGAGCGCGAACCCTGGCCTTTTGTACCACGTCCGGCCGTTTTACCTTGGCCGGCAGAAATACCATGCCCAACACGCTTGCGGTTCTTCTTCGACCCCGGATTAGGTTTCAGATCGTTCAGTTTCATAATTCAAACCTGCTATAGAGTATTATCGTAAAAGAATAAGAGGCGGGTTGTAGGGAGGTCTTCACCACCCATACGATCCCCATTCTCCATTCTAGGATATTTCTTCGACACGAATCAAATGGATTACCGCGGCGAGCATTCCGCGCAGGGCAGAGGTATCGGCGTGTTCCACCGTTTGGTTTATGCGACGCAAACCCAGGGCGCGCACGGTAGCCTTCTGTGGTTTGGGGTAACCAATCGGGCTGTGAATGAGCGTCACCTTTATCGTCTTTTTGGGGGTTTTCGCTTTAGCCATTCTTCTTTCTCCTTTCCCAGAACGGCATCAACTCATCCACCGATTTACCTCGTCGGGCTGCCTCTTCCCTTGGCGACTTGAGCAAGTCCATCGCCTTGAAAGTGGCTTGCACCACGTTCAACACGTTGGCGCTACCCATGGATTTGGTCAGGATATCGCGCACGCCAGCCGCCTCCAGCACGGCGCGCACACCACCCGCAGCGATGACACCCGTACCAGGTGATGCCGGTTTGATCAGAATGAGCGCACCACCTACCTTTGCCATCGATTCATGCGGGATGGTTGTACCTGAAAGAAAAACCTGGTGCATATGTTTGTGGGCGCGTTCGGTGGCTTTCCGCATGGCGTCTGGCACAGCATTGGCTTTTCCTACGCCCATTCCCACCTTGCCGTGATTATCACCAACGACCATCGTGACGCGAAATTGGAATCGGCGACCGCCTTTTACCACTTTCGCCACTCGCGCGATCTCGATTACTCGCTCGTCGAATTGCTTTTCTTGTTCTTGTTCGCGTTCCATTACCTGGGATTCCAACATAACTTTCTCCAATCAGATCCTAGAATTCCAGGCCGCCTTCGCGTGCGCCATCGGCGACAGCTTTAATGCGACCGGTATATCGGAACCCGCCGCGGTCGAAAACAACCGCTTTGACGCCTTTACCCTTGGCTCGTTCGGCAATGGTTTTACCCACCAGTCGTGCCGCTTCGGTCTTCTTTAGACCTTTAATCTTGGCGCGCAACTCGTGGTCAATCGTCGAGGCCGAAACGACGGTATTCCCAGCCCCGTCATCAATGAGTTGCGCGTAGATTTCCGCGAGACTGCGGAAAACATTGAGGCGCGGCCGCTGCGCGCTGCCCGCCACCTGCTGGCGGACGCGCGCATGCCGACGGATGCGCGCAGCAGAACGGGATTTATCAGTCATGATTACGCCTTCGCCTTTCCGGCTTTACCAGCCTTGTGGCGGATCTTCTCGCCAAGGTAATGCAAGCCTTTGCCATGATACGGCTCCGGTGGGCGGATCATGCGGATGTTCGCCGCCACCTGCCCAACCAGTTCTTTATCGAAGCCACGTACAAATACCTGACGCGTCTTCGCATCGGTTTCGAAAGTGATTCCAGCCGGAGGCTCAACTTCCACCGGGTGGGAAAACCCCAAGTTCAAGACCAGTTTATTTCCATTCATTTCAGCGCGGTAACCGACGCCTTCGATTTCCAATACTCTTTCGAAACCGGCGCTCACGCCATGAACCATATTTGCAATCACTGCCCGGGTCGTCCCATGCAGGGCGCGTTCGGCAGGTGCTTCAGAAGACCGATCGATCAGAAGCTGGTTCTTTTCCATTAATATGGAAATGGCTGGTGAGAAGGTGCGGTTAAGTTCTCCTTTCGGACCTTTCACACGCACATTCGAACCATTGACACTCACCTGCACGCCAGCCGGGATTTCCACGGGCATGCGTCCAATTCGAGACACAGTTTAAACCTCCTGCCTCACCATACTTTACAGAGTATCTCACCGCCCACGCCAAGCTGGCGGGCGCGATGGCCGGTCATCACTCCTTTGGGCGTGGAAAGGATTGCCACGCCAAGACCCGAGAGCACCCAAGGAATATCCTGCTTCTTGGTGTAGACGCGCCGGCCGGGGCGGCTGATACGCTCCAAACCGCTCAGCACAGGACGCCGTTCGCGGCGTTCGCCAACATACTTGATACGCAGCCGGAGCACCTTCTGGCCTGGTTTCTCACCATCAGCCACCTCGTAATTCTCAAGGTAGCCTTCTTCCTTAAGTATCTTGGCGATCTCCAGCTTGACCTTGGAAAGAGGCATTGCCGTCAAGTTCTGGCCGCTCATTACTGCATTGCGGATGCGGGTCAGCATATCAGCAATAGGATCAGATAAGTTCATGCCTTCACCTCCACCGGTTTACCAAGAAGCCTTGATAACGCCGGGGATTTTTCCTTCCAACGCCATTTCACGGAAGCAGATCCGGCACAATCCGAAGCGGCGGATGTATCCCCGCGGTCGTCCGCAGTGTGAACAACGATTTCGAACGCGTTGGGGATATTTACGCCGCATTTCGCGATACTTCATACACTTTTGCGCCATAGATTATTCTTCCTTCCTGAAAGGCATACCAAGTAATTGCAATAGCAAGCGGGCGTGGTCATCAGTACCGGCAGTGGTCACGATGCTAACCTCCAGCCCTCTCAGCTTGTCTATCTTATCGTACTCGATCTCCGGGAAAACCAACTGATCCCGCAAGCCAAGGGTGTAATTACCTCGACCATCGAAAGCCTCTGGTGAGACGCCACGGAAATCACGCACACGCGGCAGGGCAATGTTCAGCAGACGGTCAAGGAACGACCACATGCGCTCTCCGCGTAGGGTTACTTTCGTGCCGATGATGCGGCCCTCTCGCAGCTTGAAGTTCGCGATGCTCTTGCGCGCCTTGGTCGTGATCGGTTTCTGACCGGTAATCAATGTCAGGTCACCGACCCCCGCTTCGAGGGCTTTGGCATTGTCCATGGCTTCGCCGAGGCCAATGTTGACAACAACCTTTACCACGCGCGGTACCTGCATCACATTCTTATATCCGAAGGCTTTGACCAGGGCAGGAACAATCTCTCTTTGGTATTTCTCATGTAAACTGTTCGTCATTTCAATGCTCCAAAACGCCTAGTCAATCATTGCCTGGCAGTGCTTGCAGACGCGGTGAGAACCATCTTCATCTCGTTGAACCGCGACGCGCGTCGGGGTATTGCATTTCGGGCAGACCAGCATCACGTTGGAGATATCCATAGGCGCTTCAAACTTGATCCGCCCGGGGTTTATCTGGCGCCCGGCGTGTGTCTGCACCTGTTTTTGGTGTTTGGTACGAATATTAATTGCCGAAACAACTAGCCGGTGCTCCTCGGGTAGCACTTTGATCACCTCGCCGCGTTTGCCCTTCTCCTCCAACTTTCCGCTAATGACTTCGACGGTATCACCTTTCCGAATCTTGACTCTCATCCTTCACTCCTGTCTCGCTGGTCATAATACTTCCGGGGCCAGCGAAACGATCTTCATAAAACCTTTTTCTCGCAGCTCGCGCGCCACCGGGCCAAAGATGCGGCTGCCGCGCGGGTTGTTGCCGTCGGTGTCAAGGATGACAGCGGCGTTGTCGTCAAAACGGATGTAGGATCCATCCTCCCGCCTCCATTCCTTGGCGCAACGGACGATGACAGCTTTAACGATCTCAGACTTTTTCACTGTTCCCTGCGGCGTTGCCGACTTGACCGTAGCCACCACGATATCACCGATGCCACCATAGCGCCTTGTCGAACCACCTGCCACGTGAATGACCAGCAGCTCACGCGCGCCGGTGTTATCGGCAACCTTCAGACGAGTCTCGTGCTGGATCATGGCTGGGTCTCCTGGATAGTCGCTTGCTCAACCATTCCGGTCGAAGTCTCGGCCACAGGCTCAGTCACAGGCATTACCGCGGGTTCAATAGCAGTATCGATCACACCTTTATCTGCCGTACGGATCTCACGCTTGATGATGTTCTGCACCACCCAGCGTTTCTTTTTCGAGATTGGGCGGCTTTCCACGATCTGCACCCGGTCGCCAATTTGGCAGCCTAGTTCGTCGTGAGCCATGACCCGTTTACTCGAATGCACCACCTTGTGATAAAGGGGGTGAATGAAAGTCCGAGTTATCTCAACCACCACGCTTTTGGTCATCTTGTTACTGGTCACAACACCAGTTATGCGGCGACGTTGATTCATTCTTCACCTTCCTGTACAACCGCGGCAGAGCGTTCTTTAAGAATGGTCTCCAGGCGCGCAATATCGCGGCGCAGGAGGCGCAGGCGGCTGGCATCGGTCAACTGACCGGATACCTGTTGAAAGCGGAGTTTCATCAGCTCCTCCCGACTGTCCGCTAGCTTGCCGGTCATTTCTTCCGAAGATAATTTCCGAATCTCTGCCGGTTTCATGCGTGCTCTCCTGCCATAAGATCAAGACGTGTAATGACCCTCGTCCTGATCGAGAACTTGTGTCGCGCCAGGGTTAAGGCCTCGTAGGCAGCCTGCTCGGGTAAACCGCTGATTTCAAACATGATTCGGCCTGGCTTGACCACCGCCACCCAGTACTCCACATTTCCTTTACCTTTACCCATGCGGGTTTCAGGTGGTTTTTGGGTGTAAGGTTTGTCGGGAAAAATGCGAATCCAAATCTTACCGCGCCGCTTCATCGAATGGACAATGGCGCGCCGCGCTGCCTCGATCTGCCGCGCAGTGACCCAACCAGGTTCCAGTGCCTGTAAGCCGTAATCACCGAAGCTGATCTCCACGCCGCGTGATTCCTTGCCTTTCATGCGGCCACGCATCTGCTTGCGCCACTTTACACGTTTTGGCATCAACATAACTTCAACTCCAGATAGTCGAGAGGAAAGATCCGAGAGTTGTGGAATATAAACACTGATCTCCGCTTTCTACTCTCTATTCACTAACATAGACTCCCTCGGTCGCTTCAGCCTTCTCTTCGACCTCCGGCTTCATCTCGCCATGATAAACCCACACCTTCACGCCGATCTGTCCATAGGTGGTGGTTGCTTCAGCACGGGCGAATTCAATATCCGCGCGCAAAGTTTGCAGCGGGACCCTCCCTTCCCGCAGCCAGACGCTGCGTGCCATTTCTGCACCAGCCAGACGACCCCCCACCTCGATCTTGATGCCTTCAGCACCCTGGCGCATGGCTTGCTGGATAGCCCGTTTCATGGCACGGCGGTAGCTGATACGCCGTTCGAGCTGGTCGGCAATATTGTTTGCCACAAGGTAAGCATCTACATCAGCAGACTTGATCTCCTTGATGTCGAGGTCTATTTTCTTCCCAGCCAGGGCTTCCAAATCAGCGCGGATCTTTTTCACTCCCTCGCCTCTACGCCCAATCAGGATGCCGGGTTTAGCGGTATGAACTGTCACCTTGACCTTGCCAGGGTAGCGCTCCACATCAATCCGCGATACACCTGCACGACCGGAGTTTTTTCGGATCAGGTCACGGATGGCAAAATCCTGCCGGAGCTGTTCGCGGTACTGCGCACCTTCAGCAAACCACTTCCCCTGCCAGCCTTGAGTGACAGCGAGACGAAAACCAATCGGATGAACTTTTCGACCCATAATAACTCCTTATGCGCTTTCACGCTCACGCAGGATAACGGTCACATGCGACGAACGGCGCAAGAGTGGCTTGAAGCGGCCACGCGCACCAAAGCGACGCCATTTTCGAGTGGGAGCCTCATCAGCAAAGATCTTGGCGACGAATAGATCGTCGCGGCTGACGCCGAAATTCTCCTCAGCATTCGCGACTGCCGAAGCCAGCAACTTCATGACCGGTTGCGCGGCGTGCTGTGGTATGAAACGCAGTGTCTCCAACGCGGTGTTGGCGTCCTGTCCACGTACGAGGTCCAACACCAAACGCACCTTCTGCGCTGAGACAGAAAGGAATCGCAGTTGAGCACGAATATCATGAGCCATCACCAACTCCTAAACCGCTTTTGTGGTCTTCTCGGCCGTCACGTGGCCGCGGAACAAGCGCGTCGGAGCGAACTCGCCGAGGCGGTGACCAACCATGTTCTCGGTTACATAAATCGGCACATGGCGGCGTCCGTCATGAACGGCGATGGTGTGCCCCACCATCTGCGGGAAGATGACGCTCGCCCGGCTCCAGGTGCGTATTACTTTCTTCTCATTTCGTTGATTCATCGCTTCGATTTTCTTCAAGAGTTTCGGAGCAACGTAAGGCCCTTTTTTCAATGATCTCGACATATCTTTAATCCTTCACGTAATACGTACTGCGCTCTGCGTATTACCGATTTGATTTGCTCCGCCGACGCACAATGAATTTATTCGTCTGCTTATTGCGACGTGTCTTGTAGCCGCGTGTTGGCTTTCCCCAGGGGCTTTTTGGCCCCGGCATACCGACAGGCTGGCGACCTTCACCGCCACCATGCGGGTGATCGCGTGGGCTCATGGCGGAGCCGCGCACCGTGGGGCGGATACCCATGTGGCGCTTACGACCGGCCTTGCCCAGCTTGATGTTACTGTGCTCCAGGTTGCCCACCTGTCCGATGGTGGCGTAGCAAACCTGGCGCACCAGACGCACCTCACCAGAGGGTAAACGAATTTGGGCATATTCTCCTTCTTTAGCCAGGAGTTGCGCAGAACCTCCGGCTGAGCGCACCAACTGGCCGCCTTTTCCTTCCTTTAGCTCGATATTGTGAACCATTGTACCGACGGGAATATTCGAAAGCGGCAAACTGTTACCAGGGCGGATTTCAGCATGAGGTCCAGCCAGCACCGTGTTGCCGACCATTAATCCCTGTGGCGCAATGATGTAACGCTTTTCACCATCTGCGTAGTGCAGCAATGCCAGGCGCGCGGTGCGATTGGGATCGTATTCGATGGCCGCGACCTTGGCGGGGATATCGCGCTTCTCGCGCTTGAAATCTACCACCCGGATAAAACGGCGGTGACCGCCACCGCGATGACGGACCGTGACGCGTCCACTGGCGTTTCGACCTCCGTACCGGCGCGGTGATATAAGCAGGGCGCGCTCTGGTTTATCTTTGGTGATCTCGTCGAATGTATAGCCGGTCATCATCCGTTGACCGGGTGTTGTCGGTTTATATTTCTTGACGCTCATTTCTGCACCCCTTCGAAGATCGGCAGGGTATCACCTTCTTTGAGTACAACAATGGCTTTCTTAAAACCAGCATCACGCACCAACAAGCGGCGGCTCTTGGCGCGCCGACCGCGCTTGGCAGGGGTATTGAGGATATTAACGCCCACCACCGTCACACTGAAAAGGGTTTCAATGGCATCTTTCACTAGCGGTTTTGTTGCATTCGCGGTCACCTCGAAGGTGTATTGGTGAAGCTTGCCCGATTGGTAATTCGATTTCTCGGTGACCAACGGGCGGCGGAGTACATCATAAATCGTCGTCATGTTGGCCTCCTATGCCAAATTGGCTTTCAGTACATCCAATGCCGCGAGTGGCAGCACGAGTTTATCGTAGAAAAAGAGATCGCGGATGTTGATGTAGCTTGCCGCAAGCAGTTTGGCATCCGGAATGTTACGTGACGAGCGCACCACCACATCGTATACCGCATCCTTCGTGGTTACCAGGATGAGGGCACTGGCCTCACCGATCAGCGCATCGAGCGATTGAGCCATTATTCGGGTTTTCGGCTCGGCAAGCGCAAGCTCATCCACCACTACGATGCCCGCTTCGGCTGCTTTAGCCGAAAGCGCCGACCGCAACGCAGCGCGGCGCATCTTTAGGGGCATGTGATGAGTGTACTTGTGCGGCTGCGGCGTATGAACGCGCCCTCCACCTTTCCACTGGACGGCGCGGGTGGAACCCTGGCGAGCGCGGCCGGTGCCTTTCTGCTTCCACGGCTTCTTGCCACCACCAGAGACTTCGCCGCGTGTTTTCGTTTTGTGGGTACCCAGGCGGCCGTTAGCCATTTGATGCAAGTATGCCTGGTGCATCAGATCTAGATTGACCGGGGCTTCAAAGATCTCAGCGGGCAGGTTCACCTGCTTGACCTTCTCGCCCTGCATGTTGAACACATCAACTTTCATAGTACCAATTCTCCATCCCACGGCGCGGCTACTGTTTGCGCGCGTCCTTGACCATTACCAGGCTGCCCTTTGAACCAGGCACGGCGCCTTGCACGCCAAGTAGATTACGCTCCGCATCCACAAGGATGACCTTGAGTCCCTGGGCTGTAACACGTTCGTTTCCCATATGGCCGGCTCGCCGTGACCCCTTATAAACCCGGCCGGGAGTGGTCGTCGAGGAGCTTGAACCTGGCGCTCGCAAACGGTCTGATGCACCATGTGTTTTCGGGCCACCACTGAAGTGGTAGCGCTTGACCACGCCAGCAAAACCCTTGCCCTTGCTGACTCCGATCACGTCAACCCGCTCGCCTTTGATAAAAATGTCCACCGTAACTTTATCACCGACTTTATGTCCGGCGGACTTGATACGGAATTCACGGATAAAACGCAGCGGAGGCAATCCACTCTTCTTGAGATGTCCTAGCTCTCCATTGGCTAGTCGTTTGCTCATCTCACCGAATCCGAGCTGCACAGCCTCGTATCCTTCCTTTTCTGGGAGGCGTACCTGTGTAACGTAACATGGCCCAGCTTCGATCAGAGTGACCGGTACAGCCGCACCGGCCTCGTCGAAGATCTGGGTCATGCCGATCTTCTTTCCAATCAGCCCTTTTAACATACTCGGTTTTCTCCTTGTAATATACTGCGAGACTGTCAGCCGGGGCTTTGGCTGCATCATCTCGGTCGCAACACAGTCAATCGGTCTACCGCGGCGCACGGGGTCGTTGAGCCTGCGAATAGGACTGTTCTTGTGCTGTCTGGGTTTTTTTTAATTTCGTCGTTGCGTAGTTAAATCTTTATCTCGATATCCACACCCGCTGGCAGGTTGAGACGCATTAGCATGTCAATCGTCTTCGAATCGGGATCAAGAACATCAATGAGGCGATTATGCGTGCGGATCTCGAAATGCTCGTGCGAGTCTTTATCTATGAAAGTCGAGCGGCGTATTGTAAACCGTTCCATCTTGGTTGGCAAGGGTACAGGGCCTATTACGTGCGCACCGCTCCGTTCTGCCGTTTCCACAATCCTCTTGGCGGATTGGTCCAGAACGCGATGGTCATAAGCCTTGAGGCGGATGCGGATTTTTTGTTTCGTCATATCTAGCCTATTCTATGATCTTGGTGATGACGCCAGCGCCGACGGTGAGGCCGCCTTCGCGGATGGCGAACTTCGAGCCTTGCTCCAACGCCACCGGCACGATCAGCTGCACCGTCAGGTTGACGTTGTCA
>Ga0172371_10001868_pt1 | contig 33476 bp, 27 predicted proteins | sample Lak12m_FD_114543 | JGI IMG/M metagenome (GOLD analysis project Ga0172371, IMG submission 114543) | Freshwater microbial communities from Kabuno Bay, South-Kivu, Congo - kab_022012_12m | ecosystem: Environmental > Aquatic > Freshwater > Lake | place: Democratic Republic of the Congo: South-Kivu...
GACGGTTCTTGGCGGCGAGTGGAAGGTCATTAATATCCTGACGAAGCGGCTTCCCGCTCCCCCGCCGGCCAAGAAATAGCGCTGAACTAAATTGGGCATTCGACGTGTGGTAAGATAAGCCGGCCCGCCATTGGAGGCCTGCTTTATGAAAAGAACTGCCCTGGCCCTGCTGTGGCTTATCCCGCAGATCATCGGGCCCGGCTCGCCCTTCCCTCACGCGACGCCCGCCCCGGCCGCCGCGGGCATCGAGATCGTCGAGAGCATTCCGGTCGGCACAGCCCTCGATAATCTTGAGATCCGCAACACGCGGGAGGTCTGGCTGGAGATGATCGGAAAAGCGCAAAAGACGCTCGATTTCGAATCGTTCTATATCTCCGACGAGCCCGGAAAGATGCTCGAAGGCGTTCTCGCCGCGATCGATTCGGCGGCGGGACGCGGCGTAAAAGTGCGGATCATCGTGGATGCCCGGATGTACAAGACCTACCCGAAGAGCGTCGACCAGCTATCGAAGCGCCCGAACATCGAAGCGCGCCGCCTCGATTTCGGCGCCATCGTCGGCGGTGTCCAGCACGCCAAGTATTTCGTCGTCGACGGCCAAGAAATCTTCGTTGGAAGTCAGAATCTCGATTGGCGGGCGCTGGAGCACATCCACGAGCTCGGCTTGCGCATCAATGACAGCCGGATCGCCGCCGCCTATTCGGACATTTACAATATCGACTGGCAGCTGGCCGCTCTTCCGGCGGAAGCGGCCAAGGCCTTTGCCGTGCCGAAGAAAACGTACCGGTTCCCGGTCCGCGTCAGGGACTTGTCCGGAGAAGCGGCGGTCATCTTCCCGACCTTCAGCCCTCCCCGCTATATCCCCGACCCCACGCTCTGGGACGAAAGGGCTATCGTCGAGCTGATCGACGAAGCGCGCCGGACCCTTTCCCTGCAGTTTCTCTCCTACTCTCCAGCCGACCGGAATGGCGGCCGGTACGGCGCGATCGACGATGCCCTGCGGCGCGCCGCGAAGCGCGGCGTCAAGGTCCGCATGATCGTCTCGGATTGGGAGAAGGGAACGCCCGCCGTGGCGGCGCTCAAGGATCTCGCGCGCGCGGCGAACATCGAGGTCGCTTTCACGGCCATCCCGGATTGGCCCGGCGGCTACATCCCCTATGCGCGCGTGGAGCACTGCAAATACATCGTCGCCGACGGCTCGAGGTTCTGGCTCGGGACGAGCAACTGCGAGAAGAATTATTTTCACGGCTCCCGCAATCTAGGCATCGTCGGCGCGAGCCCGAATCTCGCTGGCACCCTCGCGCGGATTTTCATGAAGAGCTGGACCAGCCCCTATAAAGAGCCGATCACGCCAACCGGCGAATACGTCCCCCGCGAACACGGAGAAAGAAAATAATTATGGGGGACGACGCATCCTGTCCCTCTTTGCCGCAGCAGAAAATTAAACGGGAATTTATTATTGGGGACAGGATGCGTCGTCCCCCATTATCTTTGACGAACGAATTCGAGCATGCCGTGGAAAGGTTTTCGCCTCGATTCCACTGATTCGAAAGAGTTGACTTAACTCGCTGAATGTCCTATAAATGCGATATGACGAAGAGGGATTTTGCTAGGCTGATCCTGAACGGCAAGAAGGATGTCCTTCAGGTTTTTCTCGAACTCTTGAAGGCTGAAAGAATAAAGTTCTGCGTAATCGGAGGGCTCGCCGTCAACGCTTATGCCGAGCCCGTCGTCAGCTTGGACCTCGATATCGTCGTCGCGGCCGAAAGTATCAAGGTGCTAAAAAAGGCGCTTCCCAGCGAATTCAAGGCCAGGGAATTCCCCAACAGCCTGAATATCTCGTGCCGTGGATCGGACCTGAGAATCCAGGTCCAGACTGACCCTCGCTATCAAGCTTTTCTGGCAAAAGCACGGATGAAAGATGTCTTGGGCTATAAAATGCCGGTCGCGCGCGTCGAGGATGTCCTTCAGGGCAAGATTTGGGCGGCTCTCGATGATTCGCGGCGGCCTAGCAAGCGCCAGAAAGACCTTGCCGACATACTCCGTCTCACGGAAAAGCGGAAAATCCTTTTGGCGCTCATTCCGGCCGAACTGAGGTCCCGCTTATCGCTTTCCTAGCCGTTCCGCGACTTAGGCGGGCCATGTATCAGATGAAAAAGCTCGACATCGCGGCGTTGATGAGGGCGTACGAGGGCCGCTGACGCCTTACCACTTCTGCCCGTGGCATTTGAAGCAGGAAACGCCGGCGCTCCCGCCCCGGAGGTCGGCGCCGTGGCAGCCGACGCAATTGACCGTCGGATTCTCCAGCCCGGGCTTGTGATAAGCTCCGTTCTTGCTGACCGTGTGTCCCTCCGGCACGTCGGGAGACGTCGGCGATTTGCAGCCGCCGGCGATCAGCGCCGCGGCGAAGATTCCAAAAAGCAAGAGTTTTCTCGACTTTCTTTTCAAGATGCACTCCATATTCAGCTATAAAGCTCAATACACTAACCGAAATCGAGCGATTTGGCAATTGGGCTTTTTGGTTGTACCCGTGGACAATATTTCTATAAGCCGAGATTTTCGGGTCAATCCGGCGTCTATTTTATGTTTTATTATTGCTACTCTTGACGATAGTATCATTATTGGTATCATTCTGCATAGACATCTCCAAACGATCATATTAAGGATGAGGGAGAGTCCAGGAAATATTCGTTTTTCCGATTTATATAGGATCTGTGAGCATTATTTCGGAAAACCAAGACAACATGGGCCCAGTCATACGATCTTCAAGACACCTTGGGCAGGTGATCCTCGGATTAATATTCAGAATAGCGACGGCAAGGCTAAGGCCTGCCAGGTCAAACAAGTACTTGCCGCGATAGACCGATTGGAGAGCACTGATGAGCCTGCAGAATGATCGCTTTACGTACCGAATTACGTGGTCCGATGAGGATAAGGAATACGTCGGGATTTGCCTTGAATTTCCTAGCCTTAGTTGGCTCGCAAGGACTCCGGAACGCGCCCTCGAGGGAATTCGGAAAATCGTCGAAGAGGCCGTCGATGACATGCGGAACAACAACGAAACGCCGCCTGTCCCTTTCTCCAGCCGATCCTTCAGCGGCAAATTCGTGATTAGGATTCCGCCTTCGATTCATCGCGAATTGGCCATGAAAGCTGCTGAAGAGAGAATCAGCCTCAATCGGTTGGTGAGTTCAAAATTGTGTAATTAAGCGATTGAGTTGTCTGTCACCGAATTAGAAGCGAAATAGGGAAATAGGAATTGTGTCTACCTAATGGATGATTATGCGAGCCGGGCCGTAGAAGTCCACGGTGTCGAACCAGCTGGCTACGTTGAGGACGGCTGTCGTGGGGATTCCAAGCTTGGGGATAAGCCTCGATATTCAGCGGCGAGCAGGGCGAAGTTGAGAAGGAAGAACCCGAATATTTTCTTGGTGTTAGGCATGAAGATCCCTTTGGACTCGATCATTTAATCATCCGGACATCCCCGATCCGCGATGGCGTGGACAACGTGCTGGGACGATCGAGGTCGAGATTTCCCTCGGCCGTGAAGAACACCCGCCCTGAATACAAAAGCCCTTCCCCTTCGCCCCGGGCGTCCACTCTCAAATCGACGACCCTTGGTCCCCAACATCTGTTCACGTGATTCACATTCCCTTCAGAGAAAAGGAGGATGCGGCGCTTCCCCTGCCCGAGCATCTCGAGGGCGAAGGGGTATCTTTCGCGCATCCCTCCTCCCCGGGGATACTCTACGGCGGCCCGTTCGGTTTTTCCGAAGGTCGAGTGCAACGAAGCGCTGTCGTCGCCTTCGATGATTTGGCTCAAGATCTTGAAATCCGCATCCGGAGAGAAGGAATGGACGATGATCCGGATATACACGCGACCCGTGTTCTGGCTCGCGTCGATCGCGTTCCCTGCTGCCGTTGCAGCGGCCGGAGGGACGAAAAGCCAACCCTCGAACTTCAACATCTCCTCGCCGCTCGCCTTTTCATCGGAATAGAGCCCGACCGGGGGCTTTTCCGCCGTCGAATCGAAGCGGCCCGCACAGGAGACAGAACAGAGAAGGCAGAGGCAAGATAGGACCGCAAGCGATCGAAGATGTTTTTCCATGGATCCCCTCGAAAACTTGACATCCATAGGATAGCAGAATTGCCGACAAAGCGGCAATTCTCGTCCGCTTTTCGAAGAACACCTTCCCACCTTACGGTCTTCCTCTTATAATGGATACGGACTTTAGGAGGCAAGGACGCTATGGATACTGGACTCAAGGATAAGGTCGCTCTGATCACAGGCGCCAATCACGGAATCGGGGCGGCCACGGCGATCGCGTTCGCCCGCGAGGGAGCCTCGGTATTTCTCGCGTATCTTCGACTATTGCCGGAGAAATACGGCGGGATCGATCCTAAAAAGGCCGCCGCAGCGCAAGAGCCCGGACCTGAGTATTACTATCATATTCTCAGCCAAGACGCCGGCACGGTGATTCGCGCGATTCATAACTTCGGGGGCAAGTGCGAATCCTGGGAAGCCGACCTTGCCGACCCGGCCAATATTCCCCTTTTGATGGACAAAGCGGAAGCCGCCTTCGGCAAGGCCGATATTCTCGTTAACAATGCCGATCATGACCAGCCGGAAACGTTTCTGCCCGCGCAAGAGATTCCTTCGAGCGGCCTATTCGGAGGCGAATATAAGCTCAAGACGCTGTCGGCGAAATCCCACGACGAGCATTTCGCGGTGAACTGCCGGGCTCCCGCGCTGCTCATGGCTGAATTCGCCGGAAGGCACATCGCACGCAAAGCGAACTGGGGCCGCATCGTCAACGTCAGCACGGACGGAGCGGCCGGCCACGGCTGGAACGTCTCCTACGGGGCGAGCAAATACGCGCTCGAAAGCTACTCGAAAGCGGCGGCCGCGGAGCTCGGGCCGTACGGAATCACGGTGAACGTCGTTTCTCCGGGCGCCGTTCAGACCGGATGGCTGGCCCTAGACGACGCCGCGGCTATAGCGAAAACTTATCCTCTCCGGAGGATCGGAACTCCCGAGGATATCGCCTCGGCCGTCGTGTTTTTTACTTCCCGGCAGGCCGACTGGATCACCGGACAAGTCCTCTATGTCGGCGGCGGAAACAGGATGTAATCTTCATATCCGGGCGTCCCTTTTCAGCGCCGCCGCCTTATCTGTTTTCTCCCAGGTGAAATCCGGGTCGGTCCGGCCGAAGTGGCCATAGGCGGCCGTCTTCTTGTATATGGGCCTTTTCAGCTTGAGCTTGTCGATGATATCCTTGGGCTTGACCGGGAAATGCTTCGCGACGAGCTCGCAGATCCTGGCCTCGGGGATCTTTCCGGTGCCGAACGTGTCGACGAATATGGCCATCGGCTCGGCGATGCCGATCGAGTAGGCGAGCTGGACCTCGCAGCGGTCGGCCAGGCCCGCCGCGACGATATTCTTGGCGATATACCGGCAGGCGTAGGCGGCGCTCCGGTCGACCTTGCTCGGGTCTTTGCCCGAGAAGCATCCGCCGCCGTGCCGGCCCATCCCGCCGTAGCTGTCGGCGATGATCTTCCGTCCCGTGACGCCCGTGTCGCCCTCGGGTCCGCCGACGACGAACCTGCCCGTGGCGTTGATGAAGATCTTGGTCTTGCGGTCGAGGTACGCGCCGCAGACGGGCTTGATAACCTTGGCCAGGACCTGTTTTCTCAGTTCCTTTTCCGAAACGTCCAGGATGTGCTGCTGGGCGATGACGACGGCCTCGAGCCGGACCGGCTTCCCGCCGCGATACTCCACCGTGACTTGGCTCTTGCCGTCCGGACCCAGGCTCTTGATGAGGCCCTTTTTCCGGACGTCCGCCAGTCTTTTGGACAGCTTGTGGGCGAGCATGATCGGCAGCGGCATTAACTCTTTGGTCTCGCTGCAGGCATAGCCGAACATCATGCCTTGATCGCCCGCTCCCTGCTCGTGCCCCTTTTTCACCGTGACTCCCCGTGAGATATCGGGGTTCTGGGCGTGGATGGACACCCAGACTCCGGCGTCCTCGCAGTCTATCCCGAAGCGGGGGTCCGTGTAGCCGATCTCCTTCAGCGTCCTCCGGACGATCTTCTGGACGTCGGCGAAGCCGTTTGTCGTAGCTTCTCCGGCCACGTGGACGCTGCCCGTCGTCGTTAAAGCTTCGACGGCGACCCTGGAATCCGGGTCTTGCGCTATCAAGTCGTCGAGGATCGCGTCGCTGATCTGGTCGCAGATCTTGTCCGGATGACCTTCCGTGACGCTTTCGCTGGTGAAAAAATAATGGTCCATGAAAAGCCTCCTTTAGCCGTATAAAGCGCTTCCCCCCGAGCGCACCCCGTTATTCGAATGAAATTCAGTCTGGATTTACTTCTTGCCCAGTGCCTTCTTGATCACCCCGATGATGGCCATCAGGACTCCGCCGCCGACGCCGCCGCCGGCAATGCTGCCGATGATGCTGCCGAGGTCCGTCCCTCCGGGAGCCGTGCCGACTCCCAGAAGGTTCAGCAATTGGCCGCCGAGCCCGCCGCCCACGATGCCGACGATGGAGTTGAGGACGGTTCCCAAAGAGAGCTTTTTCATCAGGGAGCCGGCGACATTGCCGCCAAGGGCGCCGCAAACCAGCTGAATAATCCAGGACAGTGCGCTGTTCATGCCTCCTCCTTGTTTTGTGATGCTTTTACTTGAAGATGCTATATCAAGCCCGCGATATATTCAAACATTTCGAACCAACAATTCTAATTCAGGCAAAAAAATGGGCCTTGACTCCGGGGCCACCCGGGGCATAGATTATCTTCAAGGAAAACCGTGGCCGGCGTTTCGGTCATGAAAGGGGGATTTTGCAATGACGAGATCCCTTAAAAAGGGATTTTGAGCCGTGAGTCGATTCGTCGAAGAGAACGTTTATCAAATGCGAAGGACTGGCTTGAAGAAATCCGCAATTCCTCTTGGGATTTTATTATTATGTTTGTGGGGCCCTCTTCATGGAGGAGATCTCCTGAGCTTCAAATTCAAAGGCGGATACGGATATTCTGAAATCGGCGATTTGAACACCTATCTTCGGTATATGAATGGTTCTCTCAAATCAAATTGGGATCAGACCGCGGGCAGCTTTAAGCTCTTGCATGAGGAACCCTTGATTGAAGCAGAATTAGACATTTTTCTGTTTCCCCGTTTCTCTATAGGCGTTGGAGCCGAATACCTTCGTCTCGAACAAAAAGCCGGAACGTCGAAGATCTCTCTTCTTATGAATGGAAGCGCGGTCACGACTTATGATCACGTGTCGAGGATCTCCGCTTTTCCTGTCAAGCTGACCATGACCTATTTTCCCATTCTCGGCCGGGGGGTTAGGTTGGGCTTCAGGATCGGCGCCGGCTATTATCATGTGGATTTTAAAACGACATTTATAAGCTCAGGACCAACCTACTACTTCAATCGGACGCAAGAAGGCAGCGCGAAATCGGCGGCCGCTCGAATCGGATTCCATGGCGGGCTGGCTTTGGAATTGAGTCTCATGCGGCACGTAGCCTTTCTGGTCGAGGTTGAGGGCCGCTATGCCAAGATCCGCGGATTGAGCGGAAGTGGAAAATGGCAGGATTCGTCGGGCGGAAACGGCCAGTGGTCGGGGACGCTATACATTTACGAATACTGGCAGCAACCGTGGTGGACGACGTTTCTCTATCTTTGGCCCGAACCGCCGAACGGATCCAATTATCGGAATGTTCGCGAGGCTAAGGTGGATCTGTCCGGGGCGTCCGTTAAAGGCGGCTTGGTTCTTCGCTTCTGAATTTGGCCATTCGTTCCACCATACGATTTCCCCTGGTTTCGCCGTTCTGCAATCGCTGACTTGTTCGGCTTTCTAATATTCCCCAAACCCATCCCTTCGCGCGACACAACAATTCTAATTTCTTGACACATGTCCTAGGCCGCGATATCCCCTGATCAGGGGAGGGATGATCCCTATCCCGAATAGAAGGCTCGCATGATCGGCACAAACGTTTCCCATTACCGGATCCTGGAGAAGCTCGGCGGCGGGGGAATGGGCGTCGTTTATAAGGCCGAGGACACCCGGCTCAAGCGGCCCGTCGCTCTGAAGTTCCTATCCGAGGAGCTGTCCCGGGACCGGCGAGCGTTGGAGCGCCTCGAACGCGAAGCCCAGGCGGCCTCGGCGTTGAATCACCCGCACATATGCACGATATACGATATCGATGTGCACGAGGATCAGCATTTCATCGCCATGGAATTCCTCGACGGCCAGAACCTCAGACAGCGCTTGCTCGGCGGGCGATTGGGCGTAGACGAGATCCTCCCGGTAGCCATCGAAGTGGCCGACGGCCTCGGGGCGGCGCACGCCAAGGGGATCGTCCATAGGGACATCAAGCCGGCCAAGATATTCGTCACCCAGCGCGGTCAGGCCAAGATCCTCGATTTCGGGCTGGCCAAGCTGGCGCCGGCGAGACTTGCCGCGGCCGAGACCATGACGGTCCCCGAGCCGCTGACGAGCCCCGGCACGGCCGCCGGGACGATCGCGTACATGTCGCCGGAACAGGCCCTGGGGAAGGAATTGGATGCGCGGACGGACCTGTTCTCGCTGGGCGTCATGCTCTACGAGACGGCGACAGGAAGCCTGCCTTTCCGAGGGGACACGACGGTTGCGGTCTTCGACGGCATCCTACATCAGGCGCCGGCCCCTCCCTTGCGCTTGAATCCGGAAGTGCCCAAAGAGCTGGAACGGATTATCAACAAGGCTCCCGAGAAGGACCGGGAGATGCGCTACCAGTCGGCTAGGGATCTGCTGATCGACTTGATTCGGCTGAAGCGTGAACGCGAGTCCGGACGCGTGACTCCGGCTCAAGGCGTGTCCGCGTTTTCGCGGACGCCGTCGCTGGCGGTTCTCCCCTTCGCCAACATGAGCGCGGACAAGGAGAACGAGTACTTCTGCGACGGCCTGAGCGAAGAACTCATCAACGCCCTAGCTCATATCCGCGATTTGAGGGTCGCGGCTCGGACCTCGGCCTTTGCCTTCAAGGGACGAAAGGCGGACGTCCGCGAGGTCGGAGAACGGCTGAACGTGGGCGCGGTCCTCGAAGGAAGCGTCCGCAAATCCGGCCAGCGGCTGCGCATCACCGCCCAGCTCGTCAATGTCGAGGACGGTTACCATATCTGGTCCGGCCAGTTCGACCGGGAGATGAAGGATATCTTCGACATCCAGGAAGAGATCGCGCTGGCGATCGTGGATCAACTGAAGCTCAAGATGCTGAAGGGCGAAAAGGATAAGATCCTCAAGCGGACGACCGACGATCCCGAGGCGTACGAATTTTATCTAAAAGGCCTGCATTTCTGGAGACGCCGCTATGAGAGGGGTTTACAAAAGAGCCTCCAATTCTTCCAGATGGCCACCCAGAAGGATCCCGGCTACGCCCTTCCCTACGTGGGGATTGCCGACGCATTCGGAATCCTCGGAATCTATGGCTTCGTCGAGCCCCACCAAGCCTATGCGCGGGCGAGGGCGGCGGCGAACAAAGCCTTGGAGATCGACCCCGAGATCGCCGAGGTCTATGCCTCCTTGGGCTGGATCTCGATGTGGTACGACCGCGACTGGGCCGCATCCGAACGTCATTTCCTAAAAGCCATCCAGATGAAGCCCGAATATCCCGAGGCCCATCTGTGGTATGGAAATCTCTTGTGCTGTACGGAGCGATTCGACGACGCGGTCAGGGAAATGAGAAAGGGCAAGGAGTTGGAACCTCTCGAGCCGGCTCCCCCCACGCACGTAGGCTGGGCCCTCTACTTTGCCCGGCGTTTCGACGAATCCCTGGAAGAGCTGCGCAATGTCGTCGCCGCGGACCCGGAGTTTTCTCTCCCCTATATGTGGCTGGCGGCAAATTCCTTGGCTAAGAATATTTGGGGAGACGCTATCGCCGCGGCCCAAAAATTCGTCGAACTTTCGGGAGAATCCGTCATGAGCTTGGCCATATTGGGCCTAGCCTATGGCTCGGCAGGGATGAAGGAGGATGCTCACAAGGTTCTCGAGCGTCTGGACGAGATGTCGAAAGACCGCTATGTCGGACCCCTTTATAGGGCCCTGGTTTGGGTCGGGCTCGGCGAGAAGCACAAGGTACTGGATCTTATGGAAAGGGCTCTTGAAGGGAAAGAATCTGCTATGGGTTTCCTCAAGGTTTGGCCCGTTTTGGACAGCCTGCGCTCGGAGCCTGCGTTCAAAGACCTTCTCAAGAAGATGAATCTCGGTGATTGAGCATCGGCCAAGGGGACGACCCGGAGCTCGATTGCCTCTCCTTCCCTTGCCGCGGCTCAACGGGTCGCTTTGCGGTTCTTCGCGGCGAAGGCGAAAGCAAAGAAATACCTCCGCCACATCCGGGGCGTCGTAGCGTACTCGTTTTCGCCCATAAAATAATCCAGAAGGTTTTCCCGGATTCGGGTCAATTCCTTGAGGCGGGAAACGTGTCGAGGATCGGCGATCGTCAAGGCGAGGAGTTCCAGCGCCCTTTCGAAGGCCAATCGACTATAGGCCGGATTGTTTTTTTCGGCCCATGCCAGAGCGCGCTCGACTTCGCTCCCGACATGAGCCAACTGCTCCATTAAAGAAAAGAATTGCCAGCGGCCGGCGGCCAGCGTCGCGTGCTGGGCGGCCATTATTTCACCAGATCGGCGACGACTCGCATGATGTCCTCCCGAATCGCCGGATCTTCGACTCCGCGGGACCTGTTCTTTTGGGATGGACGGATATTGATGAGCGAGTCGAACTCGATGCGGTCCTGCCCTTCGAGCTCGGGGTAGATATTGATCCCCCAGAGATGCTTCTGCGCGGAACCGTCCTCGAGCAAGAGGGCTTCTTCGTCGGCATGCAGTTCGCCGTCGACGGCCATGATCTTTCGATCGGTGTCGACCACGGCCTTGACGAGGTTTCCGAAGGAGTTTTCGGCCATGGTTTTGAGTTCGGCAAGAACGATGGACGATCTGACGATGACCACGCTCCCCTTATAACATAAGTCGTCGATATCAATAAAGCTCGGCGCGATCGCAGGCCCCGGTTTCATGGGGTACCGGGGAGGGTGCCGCGACAGCGCAGTCAGCCAGGATCACCGGATATTGGCCAGGCCAATCGTTCCCCGGCGTGGCGCGTTCGTAGCCTTCTTCTATGGTCTTCCGGATCGAGGCACTCCAGCAATCTTTACTGCGGATATGAACCGAACGGATCGTTTTGCGTATTTAAAAATAGACTGAGAACTTGGAGACGAAGGAACAAGGAGAGACCATGACCAAACCACCCAGGAATGTCGTTGTCGCCGCAATCATCGGGATCATTTTCCTGACGGGCTCGATAGCCGTGCCGGCGACGGCGCAAGCGCCGCAATTCAAGGAGACGGTCATCGCCGGCGGGCCGGACAAGTTCGCGGAAGTCCGGCACGTCGTCATCGAAGGCACGAATTTCGAGATCGGCAAGAAGATCGGCGAGCTGGCCAAAAGGGACGGCGCGGCTCTCGCGCCATCGGAAAATCGCATCCTGAACAGGGCCAAACGCGAGTACATGGCCAAGAATTATCCGATCCACTACGAGCGCATGAAGGGAGTCGCGGCCGCTTACGGGCTCGATTTCCAGGACGATGCTTACGATTTTTCGCAACTTCTCCAAAAACAATTTACCCCGCCCGGATGTTCCGTCGTCTATTACCCGGCCGCCTCGACGGAAATCGGCCACAATATCCTGAGCCGGAATTACGACTTCACGACGGGCGATATCACCGGCCGGCGGCCTCAGGACGCTCGATCGGCCATGATGGCCCGGCCCTACCTCGTCGAGATCCATCCGGACAAGGGCTATTCGTCTTTGGCCCTATGCGTCTTCGAATATCTCGGGGGCGTGCTTGACGGGATCAATTCCGAAGGCCTGGCCGTGGCGATCCTCGCCGAAGAGGAATCGGGAAGCAAGGTCGGCCGCGAGATTGGCAACGAGGTCGGAGCGCACGAGCTGATGGGCATGCGCTATCTCCTGGACAACTGCAAGAACGTGGACGAGGCCAAGGAAGCGCTGCTCTCTTTGAAACATTTCTATTCCTTCATCCCCTGTCACTACATCGTCGGCGACAGAAGCGGAAAATCCTTTATCTTCGAGTTTTCGCCCGCCCGTAACGTAAGCCATATCCTCGAAGGGGCCGGGCCTCAATGCGTCACCAACCATCTGGTCTTCATGCACCAAAAGGTCGAGGAATTCCCGGCCGCCGGACTCAATTGGAGCATGACTAGGTACAAGAAGCTGGAAGAATCCATCCGACCGGCGAAGAAATTCACCCTCGAAGAGATCACCGCCCTCAACCAGAGCGTCGCCATCCCGCCGAACGTTCCGGCTAATTCCCAAACCGCCCCCGGCCGCACCCTCTGGTACGCCCAATACGACCTCGACAAGCTGACCCTGAGCGTGAAATTCTATGCCGGCGAAAAGCCGAACCCGGCGTATGAAAAAACGGCAGTTCTCGAATATACGCCCGTGAAGGTTTATGAATTGAAAAAATAGACCTATAATAGGGACGTCCTCTTCGCTGACATCAGCGCACCGTCTGTAGAATCTAGGAGGTCCGGCGATGGCGCCCAAAAAACAAAGGCCGCGGAAGAACATCGATCCGTTGGCCCCGAATCCCGACCTCTATCATCTGCCGTCCACGACCGATGAATTCCGGGGGATGCCCTATCGGCGCTTCGGAAGCACGGGACTCCGCGTCTCCCAGATCGGGCTCGGGACCTGGAAGTTCGGGTACCCTGCGACGGGCGATGGCTCGAGAGCGGACGAAAAGACGGCCCTCGAGATCCTGGACAAGGCCATCGAAGCGGGCGTCACGTTCTGGGACACGGCCAACCGCTACAACAGCTCGAGCGGAAACTCCGAGAGGATCATCGGCAAGTGGTTCGCGGCCAATCCGGGCGAGCGCCGGAACGTGGAACTGGCCACGAAGATCTACGGACTGATGGACGGCAGGACGCCGAATTACTGCCGCCTGTCGAGGGTCAATATCATGGAAGCGGTGTACGCGAGCCTGGAGAGGCTGCGGACGGATAGGATCGAGATCCTCCAGTTTCACGCCTTCGACGATACGACGCCCGCGGAGGAAAGCCTGATGGCCGTCGAGGACCTGATCGCACAGGATTTGGTCAGGTATCTGGGCGTTTCCAACGTCAGCTTGGCACAGCTCGCGCCCTTATTCGAGAAAAGCGGAAATATCCCGAGAGCGCGCCTGCAGTCCGTTCAGAACCAGTACGACATACTGTACGGCGAAGACCCGGGACGGAAAGGCGTTTTCGATTTCTGCGCATCGCACGGGTTGTCATTCATCGCCTGGAGTCCGCTGAGGGGCGGGCTGCTCACGGAGCGCTACCTGGATAAATCCAAAGCCAAGGCCGGCGACAGGCTCGTAGACGAGAAAAAGCTGGAGCAGGAATTGACGGCGCTCGTGTTGAGAAAATTGAAGGCGCTGGCCGCTCTCGCCCGCGAAGGATCGATGAGCTTGGCCCAATTGACCCTGGCGTTCATGCGGCAGATACACGGGATCGGGCCGCTCATCGTCGGCTGTTCGACTCCGCGGCAGTTCGTCGAGAACGCCAAGGCGGGTAAGATAGAATTAAGCCAAGAGCAGATATTCGCGATAAAGAGAATCACAGGGATCTGATAGGGCCATTGAAGGACTGAATCATGGACACATGGAAGTACTACGACATCACTCACCGTGAACATGTGATATGCAATCCCACAAGCGAGGAAAAACTGGCGCGCCTCGTGGAACTTCTGCGTCTCCCGACGAACGCGCAGGTGGTTGACATTGCGTGCGGAAAGGGCGAGTTCCTCATTCGTTTGGCGGAAGCCTATGGCGCTCGAGGAATGGGCGTCGACATTTCTCATTTTCACATCGCCGATGCAGAGAGAAAGCTCAAGGCGCGGGCACCGAGTGCCGGCATCACCTTCACTCAGATGAATGGTGCGGATTTCAAGCCGGACGAACCACACGGCTTTGATTTAGCGGCATGCATCGGCGCCAGCTGGATCTTCGGGGGGCATGCGAATACTCTCGAAGCTCTGAGCCGCATGGCGAAGCCCGGCGGCTGGGTGATCGTGGGAGAGCCATACTGGCGGCAGGAGCCGTCGGAGGATTACCTGGAGGCATCCGGATGCACGCGAGGGGATTTCGGGAGCCACTCCTCAAATGCGGAAGCCGGAGAGCGGCGAGGAATGGAACTCGTGCACACCATCGTGAGCTGCAAGGACGACTGGGACAGGTATGAGGGCCTCCAATGGTTCGCGACAGCCGAGTATGCTCGCGCCCATCCGGATGATCCGGACTTGGCGGAGGTGGCGGAGCGCGTGAGCAAGGCGAAATCGGCATACCTGCGTTGGGGGCGCGAGACGCTTGGGTGGGCGATCTACATGTTCAGATCGCGCTCTGCGGCCTGACACATCCAGGAGCGGCCTCACGCTCAACCCGGCCGGCCTCAGTCAGGCTGCGAGCTCCCCTATTTAGTCTTGAATCCTCGGATTGTTCCGTCCTTTGAATAAACGACCGCGTCGAGGCGGTGGACGCCCTGCTTATCTCCCAGCGCTTCCCTGTACATCCCGTAGAGCTCGTCGGCCGCCGGCAGTCGCCCGCCGAAGACCTCGACGGCGAAACTCACCCTCTCCCCCGAGTTCAGCGCTTTTCCGCTTCTCGTCAGGGCGTTGTGGATGTCGACCCAGGCGTTGCAGAGGCTGAAAGCGGGCTCCGTTCCTTCGGCCAAATTGAAATCCCCTCTCCTGAAGAGGATATTTCCTCGTCGGGGATTATCGCCGAGGAGCCATACGCTCCCGTCGGCGGCATGCGGAACCTTGGATCCCGGCCCTTCGCGAGGAACATAGGCGGCAAAATGGCCCAGCCTTTCCGGCTCTTCCTTGACCTGGAAATAATGGTCCCAGGCGCCCGTTCCCGTCCGCTCGAAGAAGCCCTTCTGCGTCAGGTAGACGACGTCTTCGTAGTGGAAATCGCGGCGGTAGACGCCGTCGAAAGGATAGAGGTCGCAGTATTCGAGGCTCGTCCAGCGCTTGCCGTCGTCGAGCGGCGTGAACTCGGCGGAGACGAGGAAGCGCAAGGTCTGGGCTTCGTATGGGACGCGGCACGTATACGTGGAGAGGCCCGAACCCTGGGGATTGATCGCAAAGAACTGGAATTCAACGGCCTCGGGGCCGTTGGCCATGACCTTGAACGCCCGGGCGCTGTCCATGAACGTCGCCGGATTGACGCCGTTCTTGACCCAGAAGAGAGGGAGCTTGAAGAACGCGTAATCCTCGCGGCCCGGCAGGCGGGCTTGATAGAGGCTCCCTTCCCTTAGATGAAAAAGAAACAGAGGCCGCTCCGCGCATTCGTCCGACCAGGCTTCGAAAGTCTCGTGCTCGGAGTACATCTGACAGGTGAACTGCATCCCTGGAGCGCGCTCCAGCGTCAGCCGGCTGACCTTCCCCTTGGGGGCGACAAACGACGCCAGGGCATAATTCGCCGGGCCGGTCGCCTCCTTGACGATGAAGACCATCGGGTCTTCGACCAGGCCGCCGTCGTTCATCAAGCTGAACGGGAGGGGCTCGCCGCTTAATTTGATGACGCAGGCGTTCTTTCCGGCGAGGTTCCAGAAGCGGAAGACGAACGGCCGGTCCGCCTTCTCGCGCCGGCAGTCGATGGTCAGGGCGACGGGCTTTCCTTGGGTATCGACTTCGTAGAGCCCTTCGAGCTCGTTGTAGAATTTGAAAGCCCCCGTTTCCATCGCCGGCTTGACGGGATTCTGATACGCCCGCCAGCGGTTTTCGAGGTCGGCCTTGTCCTGTCCCCAGAACATGCTCAATGCGCCGTTGAAGATGCGGTATCCGCCTTCCGGGATCGGCAGGCCTTCGGCGGGAGCCGGCTGAGGCTTAAGATCGCTGCGGACCCAAAGTAAGGCGATATTGTCCAGGCCGGATTGGCCGAAATTGGCTTCAACGCCCGACTTGGGGCCGATCTTCCAGGCCAACGGCTGCCCTCTCTGGCTTATCCAGGGCGGCCAGCGGTCATAGAGCTCGTCGGTTTCCGGATTCTTGTCGATCTCCCTCAAATATAGGAAGGAGGGATAGACGTTGCGCAGCCATCCGATCCGGATCGGCGACCGGTCGGGAAGCGAGACCGTCATATGAAAATCCTCGCTCTCTCCGCCGGAAGGCTCGAAGTAATTCCACTGATTGCGGGATACCCTACGGTCCTTGATCTCGACGGAGGCATTTTCTACGGGGACGTGCGCGACGAGGCCGGCCCTCGTGATCTGAAGCGCGGGATCGGCGTAGTCGATGAAGACGCTCGGGACGAGATGCAGCGACCGGTCGTAGACATAGAAATCCATCGTCCCCGTTCCGTAGGCGCGGCCGTCCTTGGAATACATCGTGAAGAAAGACCGGGCCGCGGCGTGCGTGTCGCCGAGCGAGATGATTTGGAGACGCGGATGGCCGTCGAAGGCCTGGTCCAGCAGGATTTTCTCGAGGCCGCGCGTCAATTCGACCTGGAGGGAGACATCGGCGAGGCTTTCGGCGAAGCGCACTTCGTCTTTGGTACCCGGGGCAGTGACGGCCGCGTTTTCACCGACCCGGGCCATCTCCAGGCCTTTCGAGCCGTCGAGGACGACGCTCGTCCGGCCGCAGTGGAGGATGTGGTATTTTCCCGAATGGACGACGGGCGACTGGACGACAGGATAGGGAATCTCGAGGTCCATGGCCGGGGCCAGGCCGGCCAAGAGAACCACAATGAGGCATAGACGCGCGGATTTCATGATTTCCCTCCGCTCATAACCCTATCGCCAAATCCTATTAAAATCAAATCCGCTTCACCTTGTATTCTCCGCGAAAACAAGTAAGATGAAAAACGGAGGGGAAGCAAGCGACCATGGCCTTCAAAAACGAGATCGACATGTTCCGCTTCATGGAGAGATATTTCTACGCCGCCGCCCTTTCGGACATCCTCGACGAGCTTGGTTATCGGCGCTGCGCCGCGAGCCCCGCGGCCATGATCCGGCCGCTCTTTCCCCAGGCCGTCTGCGCCGGCCGCGTGCGGACGCTGCTCAACGCGCCCCGCCGCACGGGCCGCGACAATCCTTACAAACTGGCGCTCAAATTCATGGACAGCCTGAAGCCGGGCGACGTGGCGGTCGCGGCAGCGACCAAGCCGCTCGAGGCCGGCATCATGGGCGAGCTCTCGGCCACGGCCATGAAGCGGCGAGGCGCGCGCGGCTGCCTCGTTGACGGCTTTACGCGGGACGCAAAGAAGATCATCCGCATGCAGTTCCCGGTCTTCGCCAAGGGCGTCTCCCCCATCGATACGACCGACCGGGCAGCGGTCGTCGAATATGACTGTCCCATATCATTCGCAGGACGAAAGACCGTTCCGGGCCAAATCGTATACGCCGATTTCGACGGCATCATCTTCATCCCCAAAGAAGCCGAAAACGAGGTGATCCGGAAAGCGGTCGAACGGGTGAAAAAGGAAACGCGGGTGCGTTCGGCCCTCCGCCGCGGCATCAAGGCCCAGGACGCCTGGAAGAAATATCACGTTTTTTGATCGCCCTCGAAAACGGAGATCTTCGATGAAGAAATCCTTCATTTTTTTAATCATCGCTCTGTCGTGCGCTGTCATGCAGACACAGGCCGGCGTCAAGCTCGAGTGGTTCGCCTACCGGGAGAATTTCGAGTCGTGCGAGCTCAACGCCTGGGCCTCGTATCCCCTATGGCAGGATACCGCGTTCGACCCGAACATCAGGCCCGACAGGATTGTCCCCGGCGACCCGAACGTCTCGCTCGTCGAGCGCGTCACGCCCTACTCCAACGTGGACTGCTACGCCGGCGCCCAAAAAGTCCTGGACGCCTGGTTCAGGCCGGGCTCCTCGGTGAGCCTGCGGATCTATTTAAAGACGGAGCTCAAACCCGAGTTCGTCAAGATAAGACTGGCCGCGGGCGAAGACGGGGCCCTGAATTTCACCGTCGCCGGACCCCGAACAAATGTCTGGCTGACTACAACCGCGACATTCGACGACTTCGTGAAAGAGAATCCTTCCCTGAGAGGCAAGGATATCAAGGTCAACGGCTTGGCCGTCCTCGCAAAATTCCCCAAGGGCGACCCGGCTATGCCCATATATTTCGGACTCGACGACATCGCCCTCGACGCCGAAAAGGGCGCCTCGTTCCGATTTGCCGAACCGGCGATGGACACGCTCACCGAGTGGAAGCCCTTCATTCCGAAAAAGCCTTTCCTGACGGGCGACACGCTCGTCCTCAGGGGACGATGGCCGTTCGACGCCGGCCGCGTCGGACTGATGCTCCATGAGTTTCCGGAAGGAAAGAAGATCCTCTACGCGGGCGATCTCGCGCTCAAGGACGGAGAGTGGCGGGGCTCGGTCAAGCTTTCTTTTCCGCCCGGGCTCTACCGCGGCCGCGTCACGGCGTATTCGGGCCGGGAAACCGTGGCTGCGACCGAATTCACGGTCCACATCGTCCCCTCAGGCGCGGGCAGCCGGCACCCCAGGCTCTGGTTCGATGAAAAAGCGGCCCCGAAAATCGCCGCCCGCCTCGCAGAGGAGAGGTTCAGCCGCGTCCGTGACGGCATTCTGGCCGATCTCGAGGCCAGCCGGGAGAAGCTTCCCTCGGAAAAAGTCGTCTTCGATATCGACGCCTTCCCGGATGACGAGCCGCTCATCGGAAACGTCCCCCGATCGATCTATCCCTGGTTCGACCGGATCACGGCTTGGGAGAAAGCCCTCCGCTCGAGCGCCCTGGCCTACGCTCTGTGCGGAGTCGCGGAGGCCGGGGAATACGGCAAGGCCGTCCTCGTCAAGATGTGCTCTTTCCCGAGCTGGGTCCACCCCTGGTTCGAAGCGCGAGGCCAGCACATTTACTATCCCGGCGGCGAACTGACCATGGAAGCGGCGCTGGCCTATGACCTTTTCTACGGGCTGATGAGCGAGGCGGAGCGCCGAACCTGCCGGGACGCCTTCCTGAGGAACATGATCTCAGGCTGTCACCGGGGCTATGTCGAAGACAACCTGGTCACGAGCTCCACGTCCAACTGGGTCGCCCACATCACCGGCGGCTCGCTCATGGCCCAGGCCGCGGTCTTCGGCGACGGGCCCGCCGCCGAAAATCAGGAGATCCTTTTCACGGGAGCCGTCCTCAAGCTCGATGACCTCATCAGGAAGTCCGTCGGGAGCGACGGCGGATACGGCGAGAGCCTCGGCTACTGCAACTTCACGATGCTGTCCCTGTCCAAGGCCCTTCCTTCCCTCGAGAACGTCTTCGGCGTGGACCTCTCACCCCCCCTGGCCCTCAACTATCCCGATATGATCTGGGCCGGGCTCATCAAGGACAAGCTCTTTTTCCAGTTCGGAGACTCGGGCGGAAGCCTCGGCCCGCTCACGAGCTGGGCCTGGCTCCTGCCGAAGCGGCCCGACCCTCTGCTCGGCTGGCTCTACGCGTTTCTCAAGCAGGGCGAGACCTTCCAGGACGTCCTTTACGAAACGGGCGGCTTGCCGAAGAAAGACCCGTTCGCCGAGGACCCCGTCCGGCTTTTCCGCGATCTCGGGACGACGGTCTTCAAAAGCGGCTGGGAACCGGATGATTTCGTGTTCGTCATGCGCACGGGCGCCTTCTTCAACCATCAGCATCTCGACCAGGGCACGTTCTGGTTGGCCGACCGCGGCACCGTGTTCATCGGGGAGCGTTCCGGCAGCCACTACTACGACGACCCCTTATACCAGTCGGATTACACCCAGCCCGTCGCCCACTCGACGGTCCTCATCGACCACAACCCGCAGAGCCAGCGGGTCGGCGACCCGTTGCGGTTCATCGACGGCTTCGACAGCCGGGCTTTCATCCGCGAATTCCTGGCGGGGAAGAACGCCGCGTTCTCGTCCGGCAATATCGGCCGCCTCTATTGGGGCAAGGCCGAGGAGATCGTCCGCAGCGCCCTCTACCTCAAGCCGCGGAGCGTTCTCATGGTCGATACGATCTTCCCCGCGGAGAAGGATGTCGACGTGACGCTCCTCTACCAGACGCCCCGGCTCGAGGACATCCGGCCGTCTCAGGCGGTCTCGCGGATCGTCAGGGCCCCGAACGCTCTCAACATCGTGCATCTCGCGCCCGAAAGCGCCGAGGTCAAGGCCGAAAGGACGCCGATCTACATCAAGACCATGGCTGCGGAGAATCCCCTGACCAAGGAGGGCATGCTGACGGTCACCGCGCGCACCAAAGGCCGGCCCTTGGTCATGGCCAACCTGCTGCGGGTCGACGACCTCGACCGCCCCGTCGGGGAAACGAAGCCGGGCGACGGGTTCGTCGAAGGAGGCGTCGACGGTTGGCGCTATGCCGTCAACACGAACCTCGGCCGGACCTTCAAAGCCGGCGGATTCGCCACGGACGGCTTGGTCTTGGCCTGGAATGCAAACGAGACGTTCGTGGCGGACGCTTGGATCCTCGTCCGGGACGGGCTGACCCTCCTCGAGTCGACGGCACCCGTGACCTTCGACCTGCTCGCGGAGGGCTTGTCGGGCTGCCTCGCCGCCCCGGCCACGGTCACTCTCGCGGCGGCCGCGCGCCCGGTCGCGGTAACCGTCAACGGAAAGGCATTCCAATCGTTCGAGTACGATAAGATATCGAAGCGGCTCAAGATGGCTCTTCCGGCCGGCGACGTCCGGGTCGTCTTTTAGGAGAATCAAATGAATAGGCGTGATTTTTTTGGGCTTTCCTCGGCAGGCGCGGCGCTGTGGCTGGAATCGGCATGCCGGCCGAGTACGGAGAAAAAAGAAACGGCACGGTCTTTGGCCCCGGGAGCGACCGCGCAGATAGCAGACGGCCCCCTGCACGCACCCCTCTCGACCGACGAGTTCAAGCTCGAGACATTCAGCCCGGCCGAGCTCGGGCAGATCGAGAAACAGCACGCGTATGATCTCTTCCAGGACTTCTTCCCGTTCATGGACAAGTTCGTCATCGACCGCGAGCTCGGGGGCTTCATGTGCACGGTGGACCGCGACGGGACGAACATCTCCACGGACAAATACACCTGGTACGAAGGCCGGGGGATGTGGGTCTATTCGTTCCTCTACCAGAATCTCGACCCCAATCCAAAGTATCTGGAGGTCGCCCGGAAATCCGCGGAGTTCATGCTCAAGCACAAGCCCTCGGGCGACGGGCTCTATGTCTCCTGGTTCACCCGCGCGGGCAAGCCCAAGGGCTCGGCCGACGACAGGATCTACGGGGACATGTTCGTCGCGGCGGGGCTGGCCGAATACGCCCGGGCGGCAAAAGACGACGCCCTTTGGAAGACGGCCAAAGAAATCGTCCTTAAGTGCGTCCGGATCTACGACAGGCCCGACTACTGGCCGGAAGCGGCCCAGAGCTACCTCGGGAAGGAAGCGCCCCTGACGCCGGGCGCTCGGGTCATCGGCCCGTGGTTCGTCCTGCTCAACACATGCTCCGGGATGCTCGAATATCAGAACGACGCCGAGCTCCTGGCCGTGGCCGACCGATGCCTCGACGCCATCATGAACTATCATTTCAATCCTGAATTCGAGCTCTTCAACGAGATCATCAACCATGACCTGTCCCGGCCGACGAACGGGTTGGAACAGTTCGTGTATACCGGCCATGCCATCGAGACGCTCTGGATGGTCATGGCCGAGGCGCTCCGGCGGAAGGACCGGGCGCTCTTCGAGCTGGCCGCCCGGCGGTTTAAGAGGCACGTCGAGGTCGCCTGGGACGGAGTTTACGGCGGCGTCTTTCGCAGCCTCAACGATGTGAACAAGAACGTCTGGCTTCTGGACAAGGTCTTGTGGGCCCAGGAGGAGGTGCTCATCGGGTCGCTCATGATCTCCGAGCAGACCGGCTGGAAATGGGCCAAAGACCTATTCATCAAGATGTACAACTACGTCCATGACAAGTGGCCGCTGGCCAAACATGGTTTCGCTCTCTGGGATTACGGCGCGGACAGGAAAGCGACCTTTATCCCGAAAGGCAGCCGCTGCGAGAATTACCACCACCCCCGCCACCTGATGCTGAATTTGCTGGCGGCGAGGCGGATGATGAAGAAACAGGGCGTTCCGATGTCGTCCTGAGCGAAGCTAGAGAAATCGGGGACATGACCCAATTCTCTTGAATCGGGATCGTGTCCCCGATTTCCCCGGGGCACAAGAGGGGATTCTTCGCTGCGCTCAGAATGACAGGCTAATCCCCCTCACCCTCCTTTAAGAAATGGGTAACCAGTTGTCAAATCCCTCTTTTGGCATTATCTTAGTTATGTCCTATGGATAAGCTCAAGTTCTTCGACGCCAACTGCTCGGTCGGGAGGACCGGCAATCCCCACCTCTACGACATCCCCGACGCCGCCGGCCTGAAGCGGGAGATGGAAGCGGCCGGCGTCGAGGAAGCGCTCGTCTACCACGTGATCGCCCGCGACGCCGACCCGCGCCTCGGGAACTCCCGTCTCATGCACGAGATCCAGGATTATCCCGAGCTCCATCCGGTCTGGGCCGTCTTCCCTCATCACACGGGCGAAATGCCGCCCCCCTCGAAGCTCCTCCCCGAAATGAAGGCCCTCGGGGTCCGGGCGGTCCGGATGTTTCCGACGAAAGCCCTGCAGAGCTTTTCGATGGCCGACTGGTGCGCCGGCGAGCTCCTCTCGGCCCTCGAATGGGGCCGGGTCCCGCTCATCCTGGACGCGGAGGTCATCCCCTGGGAAGAGGTCCGCGGCCTGCTCGCGACGTATCCCCGCCTCCCGATCGTCATGGCCAACTGCAACTACCGGCAGAACCGCTTCCTCTACCCGCTGTTCGATAAATTCACCAACCTCTATGTCGAGCTGTCCTGGTTCATGGGCGGAGGGGCGGTCGAGGACGTCGTCCAGCGCTTCGGACCTCGGCCGCTCCTCTTCGGGACCAACATGCCCCGCTACACGGGCACGGCGGCCGTCTGCCTCCTCTGCTACGCCGACATCGACCGGAAGGACAAAGAAGCCATCGCCGGCGGAAACCTCCGCCGGATACTCGGGAAGGTGTGGCCGTGAATCCGCACTTCGAACGCGTCCACGCCGGCCTGCCTTTGGGCGACGTCGAGATCATCGACGTCCACGCCCACATGGGGCCGTATTACAATATGCACATCCCCGCCCGCGACCCCGCCCATATGGTCCGGATCATGGACCTCTGCGGTATCGCCAAGACCGTCCTCTCCCCCAGCCTGAGCTGGGACACGGACCTCGTCTTTGCCAACGACCTCATGCGGCTCGCTGTCGCCGCCCATCCAGGCCGCCTCTATGGTGCGTGCGCCGTCAGCGGTAACTTTCCCGAGCTTTCGGTCGCCGAGTTGGAGCGCTGCTTCGCCGAGCCGGCAGTTAAGATGATCAAGGTCCACCCGGCCGTCTCCAAGTGCCGCCTCGACGACAAAAGGATGACTGGCATCTACGAGTTCGCTGCTCGCCGGAAAGCGGGCGTCTTGGCCCACACCTGGCTCGACAACGATCCCTATGGGAACATGGACCTTTTCGCCGGAGTGGCCAAAAGCCATCCGGATGTCGCTTGGATCATGGGCCATTCGGGCGGGCCTTACGGAAGCCGGCGCGCCGTGGAGCTGGCCGCCGAGGTCCCCAACATCTATCTCGACTTGACCCTCTCCATGTGCCCGGCGCGCCAAATCGAGTTCTTCGTCAAGGAAATCAGCGCAGCGCGGGTTCTCTTCGGCACGGACAATCCTTTCCTCGACCCGAGGCCCCAGGTCGGGCGGGTCGCCCTGGCCGACATTTCCGCAGACGACAAAGCCAATATATTCGGGAAAAACGCCCGCCGCCTGATCAGCTTCGAGTGAAGCGGGTCGGGCCGCGATCAGGCGATCCGGCTCCTCGTTTTCGACCCCCAGCGCATGAGACCGCCGACCGCGACCAGGGCCAAGGCGACAATAAGGTCGATGGTGAAGGCCCGGTTGTCGCGTGCGCCGAGGAGGACGCCGACGGAGACGGCGGCGACGAGAATCCCGAAGGCCATGAGAGTGAAGCCGATGATATAGAACGGCGACATCGGCTTTTCCGCTTTTTCTTCGAACAGGAACGGCTTTTTCAAGTCCTCGAAGAATTCTCCGGCGCGGGCCTTCTCCTCCTCGGGCGTAGGCTTGCCCGCCGTTCCCAGCCACATGCCGGCGACAGTTGCCGCAACGCTTAGAAAGGTCGCGGCCGAGTTCCAGCCGCTCCGCAGCCAGAAATCGAGCCTCGGGTCGGTCTTCATCTGTTCCGCGTAGGCCTGGACAAGAAAGACGTTGGCCAGGACGAGGACGACGCCGGTGATAAGACCTGCGGCCACTCCCCATAGCGCTCCGCGGGCGTTGAATTTCCTGAAGAGCAGGCCGAAAACGAGCGGGATCATGATCGCCGGGCCGAAGGCGCTGAAGATGCGGAACATGATGTCCATCAGGCTGAAGCCCTTGAGGGCGTTGAAGAGGATGGCGAGGAGCACGGTCAGCGCTCCAATGACGATTGTAAAGGCCCGGCCCGTGAAGATCTCCTCTTTTTCCGAGAGGTTGGGCCGGATCTTTTTTTTATAGAAGTCCCGGGTCAAGACGCCGGATAGGGTGTTGAACTCCGAGCCGAGCATGGACATCGTCGAGCCGATGACGGCCGAGAGCATGAAGCCGACCAGCCCGACGGGCAGGATCTTCATGCTGATGAGGGCGTACACCTCTTTGGCGTTTTCCAAGTTGGGGATCAGGATGCGCGCCGCGAGGCCGGGAAAAAAGAAGACCGGCGGCATGACGAACATCAGGACGGCGACCCAGACGATCATCTTCGTGATCTCTTTCTCGCTCTTCAGGGTGTTGTACTTCTGGACGAGGGCCCAGCTGGCGCTGTAGGTCAGGACGGTGATGAGGAAGACGGTGAAGACGAGGTACGACCAGCCGTACGGCTCGGGCGCCGGATTCAGGAATCCCGCCGGAAGGTTGCGGAAGAATCCGCCCAATCCTCCCAATTGGCCGAGCGTCAGGACGAACAGGGTGATGACCGAGGCGGCCAGGATCGTCACGTTGACGAAATCCGTGACCATGATCGCCAGCTGGCCGCCGAGGAACGAATAGAGGATCATGATGACGCCGATGACGATCATGAACTGGACCATGGTCACGCCCAGGCCGCGCAGGGCGACGGCGAAGATGATGGATGTCGAGAGGATCTTCAGCGAATTGTCGAGGAGGCGGAGCGGCAAACCGGTCCAGACGAAGACCTGGTGGACGAGCTTGTTGTAGCGGCGCTCCATGAATCCGAGGGGCGTCACGACGCGGGACCGCCTCCACTTGCGGGCCGTGAAATACCCGCCCAGCACGATGCAGACCGGCGAAATCCACATGATGACGATGGCCACGATCCCGTACTTGTAGGCGATCTCGCTGTAGATCACGAAGAGGAGGGCGCTGAAGGATGCCTTGTAGAAGGACGTCCCGGCCAGCCACCAGGGCATGACGTTGCCCGCCGCGAAATAGTCCTTGGATTGGCGGATGTAGCGGGTGAAGGACAGTCCCACGGTGATGATGACGACGAAGTAGGCCAGAAGGACGAGATAATCCGGAAGCTGGATGCTCGCGGCCTGAGGCATGAGACCCTCCCGGCTTTATTTCAAAAGAGACCGAGAAATCAAATCTTGGCCAGGACTTTATCCAAGATCGCGACGGATTGGTCTATCTGCGCCGTCGTGATGACCAGCGGCGGCGCCACCCTCATCACGTTTCCGTGGAGTCCCAGCTTCCCCGCCATCAGCCCGTTCTCGACGCAGGCGAGGACGATATCGCGCGCCAGGTCCGGAGCCGGCTCCTTCGTCATCCGGTCCTTCACGTATTCGATGCCGTAAACCAAACCCATGCCGCGGATATCGCCGATCACGGCGTATTTGTCTTTGAGGGCCAGAAGCTTCTTCTTGAGGTAGGCGCCGTTTTTCGCCGCCTTCTCGACCAGCTTTTCTTTCTCCATGATCTCGAACACGGCCAGCGACCCCGCGCAACTCAGCGGATTTCCGCCCGTCGTCGAGGACATTTCCCCGCGCTCTAGGCCGGCCAGGATCTTCGAGCGGGCGACGACGGCCGCGATCGGGATGCCGCTTCCGATGCCCTTGCCGAGGGCGAGGATATCCGGCTCGAGCTTTTCCCTTTCGAGGGCGAACATCTTTCCCGTCCGGCCGAACGAGGACTGGACTTCGTCGAGGATGAAAAGGATATTCCTTTTTCGAGCCCAGGCCTCCAACCGTTTCAAATATCCCGGAGGCGGGAAGACGAATCCCGACGTCCCCTGGTAGGGCTCGACGATGAGCGCGCCGAGATTTCCCGTGGACTCGGTCTCGACGACCTTTTCGGTGAACTCGAGGCAGAAGTAGTCGCACTCAGGGAAGTTCTTTTTGAACGGACAGCGGTAGCAATATGGGTAGGGCGCTAAGATCGTGCCCGGGAGGAGCGGGCCGAAATCTTTTTTGATTTTGGCCAGGCCGGTCAGGCTCATCGGGCCGAAGGAGCGGCCGTGAAAGCCTCCCCAGAAAGCGAGGATCTCGAATTTTCCGGTGTAGCGGCGGGCCATGCGCATCGCCGCGTCCATGGCCTCGGCTCCCGTGGTCACGAAAAAGACCTTGTCGAGGTGCGGCGGCGTCGCCTCGATGAGCTTTTTTGCCAGCTTTAGCCGCTCGGGCGTCGGGAAATCGAAGGTATTGAGCAGCCGCCCGGCTTGACGGCCGACGGCTTCGGCTAAGCGGGGGTGGGCGTGGCCGACGTTGGCGACGAGGACGCCGGAGGTCCAGTCGATATAGTGTTTGCCGTCCACGTCCCATATCTCGGCGCCCAGGGCATGGTCCCAGACGACGGGCGCCTGCCAGTTCATGCAGGAGGGCTCATACCGCTCCGACATCTCGAGGTATGTTTGAGTGAGGGTAGGTGATTTTTTCATCGGAGAATCCTGAAATTTCGCCAACGTGCCGTTCATTCGGAATACCATAGATCATATGAAATAGCAAACCGAATGAATTGGAGTTGCCAGCGCGCGCGGATCATATTAAAATGAAGCTAAGAGAATCGGGAAGAGGCCATGATCAAGAAGCTCGTTTCCGAGGCGCTTGAAAATAATCTGGGGTCCGCGGTCAAGCTCCTCGAAATCCTGATCAAATTCCCGTCCGTCCGAGGGCACGAAAAAGAGATCGGCCTCTTCTTGAAGCCCATTTTCGAGAAAACGGCCGATACCGCGGAGCTCATCGCAATCCCCGACTCCCTCCAGGACGACCCGGATTATTCCTTCCGCCTGGAGAATTTCTCCTACGCCGGAGCGGCGAATCTCCGCTTGGCGCTCCTGGGAACCGGCCAAGGGCGCAAGCTCGCTTTCAATACGCATCTCGACGTCGTTCCCCCGACGCCGGGGCAGACGGATCCCTTCACGGCCCGTTTCAGCGGCGGAAAAATATACGGGCGAGGGGCTTGCGACGCCAAGGGCCAAGTCGCCGTCCTTTGGCTTGTCCTCAAGACGCTCCGCGACCTGGAGCAGAAGCCGGGCGGAGACGTCATCATCGACCTCGTCGTCGAGGAGGAATGCGGGGGAAACGGCACGCTTCAGGCCGTGCGGAACGGGCTCGCGGCGGACGGCGCGGTCATTCTCGAGCCCACGGACCTCCAGGTCGCCCATCTCGTTCGGGGCGCGGTCTGGTTCGAGATCCTGGCCAAGGGGAAAGCCGGCCATAGCGGGAGCCCCGAGTCCGCCGTCAGCGCCATCAACAACGCGGTCAAGGCCATGGAGGCCGTCGAACAGGTCCGGGATGAGATCCTCCGTACATCACGGAGTGCGATCCCGAAGCTGGCCAACCATCCGAATCCCATGCCCTGCACGTTCGGCATGCTCCATTCGGGCAACTGGCCGGCCTCGGCCCCATCCGAAGCGGTCGTCAAAGGCGTCTTCGGATTCCTCCCCCCCTTCAAACGGAAAGACATCCAAGACAAGCTGGCCGGGGCTCTCCTGCCCCATTCGGCCGAAGTCAGATTCAACATGTTGCGGAGCGATCCCTCCTTCATTGCCGAAGACCACCCGCTTGTCCTAGCCATGGTCGAAGCGGCCAAGGAATCCGGAATCTATTCGCGGCCGGCGTTCATGAACGCCTCGTGCGACTCCTGGAGATACGTGGAACAGCTCGGCATTCCGGCCGTCGTGTTCGGACCCGGCTCGATCGCGACGGCCCATTCCGAGGAAGAGCACATCGCCGTCGACGACATCAAGAGCGCGGCGCTGGCTCTGATCCTCCTAATCCATGCATGGAGCGGATTGAACCATGAGTGAAAAAACGATGCGGGCTCTGGTGAAAACGGCTAAGGGCGAGGGACACGTCGAGTTGAAGGACATTCCGGTTCCGGCGATCGGCCCCGGTGAAGTCCTCATCGAGGTCAAAGCGGCGGGGATCTGCGGGACCGACCTGCACATCACCCACGACGAATTCCCGTATTGGCCTCCGGTTACCCTCGGCCACGAATTCGCCGGCGTGATCGTGGAGGCGGGAAAAGACGTCGCGGACTGGAAGGCCGGCGACCGCGTCATCGGCGAACCCCACACGCTCGCCTGCGGCAAGTGCTGGCTCTGCCGGTCGGGAAACCGCCAGCTCTGCGCTTCGAAGAGGTCTCCGGGCTGGGGCATCGACGGCTGTTTCGCCAAATATATGCGCTTTCCCGATCCCGTCCTTCTCCACCGCATCCCGGACGACCTCGATTTCGAAGAGGCCGCAGTCGTCGAGCCGGCCGCCAACGTCGTCCACGACGTGCTCGAACGGGGCCGCGTCAATCCCGGCGATGTCGTGGCCATCGTCGGGCCCGGCCCGATCGGCCTGCTGTCGGCCATGGCCGCCCGGACGTCCGGAGCGGCGAAGATCGTCGTCCTGGGAACAAATGCCGACGAAGAGGTCCGCCTGCCGACGGCGCGAAAGCTCCACGGCGTCACCCACGTCTGGAACGTCCAAAAAGAGGACGCCGAGGCCAGGATGACGGAGCTGACAAACGGGAGGGGCGCGGATATCGTCATCGAATCGAGCGGCGCGGAGGACGGCATCGCCCTGGGGCTGAAGCTCGTCCGGAAAATGGGCCGGTTCACCGCCATCGGGCTGACGGGAAAGGAAAAGGTCGGCTTTCCGTACGATGTCGGAATGCGCAAAGCGGTCCATTTTTACTTCAACCTGTCCTCGTCGTCCACGTCCTGGGAGCGGGCGCTTCACCTCGTCGACGCCAAGAAGGCCGAGGTCAAGCTCCTGATCACGCACAGGGGGGCGCTAGACCAGTGGGAGGAATTCTTCTCTGCGCTCGAGGCCAAGAAAGGCATCAAGGGCATATTCCTGCCATAAGAATAGGATTGAAATAAGGAAGCGCGCATTCGAGGAGGAGGCATGGCCATCCGGTTCGGCATCATCGGGACGGGGATCATGGGCGGCGCCGTCGGGCGGGTCCTCAAAAATTGCCCTCAGGTCGAGCTCGCCGCTCTCTCCGACCTGGACGAAAAACGCCTGGCGCAGAGCGGGAAGGAATTCGGCGTGAACCGCCTCTATACGCGCACTGCGGACATGCTCGCCAAAGAAAAGCTGGACGCCGTGGCCGTCGCGACGCCCGATCATTTCCACACGGAGCCTGTCGTCGGCGCGCTGGAGAAAGGTTGCCACGTCCTCGTCGAGAAGCCTCTGGCGACCTCCCAGGAGGACGCCGAGAAGATCTGCCGGACCGTCAAGAAGACGGGAAAAAAGCTCCAGGTCAATTTCAACCACCGCTGGCTGTCCCCCTACCACAAGGTCAAGGAGATGATCCTGAACGGCGAGCTCGGCGAACCGATGATCGGCTTCGCCCGGAAAAACAATCCCCTCTATGTGCCGACGGAAATGATCAAATCCTGGTCTAGCCGGACCACGCCCGCCTGGTTCCTGTCCTGCCACGACATCGACCTCATGACCTGGTGGTTCGACGCCGACCCCGTCGAGGCGTATGCCCGGGGCATCAAAAAAGTTCTAGTCGAAAAAGGGTTCGACACCTATGACGGCATCCAAGCCCTCGTTACATACGAAGGCGGCAAGTTCGCGACGTACGAGGCCATATGGATTTATCCCAATACGAGCCCCTACATGCCGGATTCATTCATGCAGATCACCGGAAGCCGAGGATCCCTTCAGCTCGACCGGCAGGCCGAAGCGATCGACGCCATGACTCAGGAAAAGTTCGTCTGTCCAAGGACCTTCCTGAACTACAAGGTTTTTGACGAGTGGCAAGGCGCCTTCCCGGCCGCGGTGAGAGGATTTTTGTATGCGATCGAGCACGACACCGAGCCGCACGTCAATGCCAGGGACGGGGTCAGGAACACGGCCGTGCTGGAGGCGATCCATAAATCCTTGAAGTTCAATAAGCCCGAGGCGATCAAGCTCGGGGTCTAATTGCGTTCGAGAAACGGCTGAACAATGACCCGAAAAATCACCTTCAAAGTCACGGACTACATCGAACGGGATTTGGAGTGGGAAAAGGGGGAATGCCGAAAGCTCGATATCCGTTTCGGCGCTTACCAGCTCAAATACGCCCCTGCCGAGGAGATCGTCCGCAAGGTCAAGGATGCCGATATCGTCCTGGTCAACATGGCCCGATTCGGCGCCGATGTGATCGGCGCGCTCGACAAAGCGAAGCTCATCATCCGGCACGGCATCGGCTACGACAACGTCGACGTCCCGGCCGCGACGGCCCGCGGCGTTGTCTTCGCCAACGAGGCCACCGCTTCGAGCGAGGACGTGGCCGAGCACGCCGTCATGCTCATCCTGGAGGCCTACAAAAAGAAGAAAATCCAGGACATCATGCTCAAAGACTGGATCCGGACGGCCAAATGGGATTCGAAGAAGATCCATCCCCTCTTCCGGCTCAAGGAGAAGAGCCTGGGGATCGTCGGCTGCGGCCACATCGGCAGCCGCGTCCTTCAGAAGACGGCCGGATTCGGCATGACGGTCAGGGTGTGTGATCCGTATTTATCGAAAAAGCGGCTCCAAGAACTGGGAGTCAGGCACACACCGCTGGACGTCGTCCTGAAAGAATCGGACGTCGTCACGATCCACGTCCCGGTCACCGAAGAAACGCGCGGGATGTTCAATAAAAAAGCGATCTCCCTGATGAAAAAGTCGGCCGTCCTCGTCAACACGGCCCGGGGGCCGGTCATCGTCACCAAAGACTTGGTCAACGCGCTGAAAAACGGCGCGATCGCCGGCGCGGCGCTCGACGTCTTCGAGAACGAGCCGCCCGAGCCGAAGCTCGAACTGGTCAAGATGAACAACGTCGTCCTCAGCCCGCACATCGCCTGGTACAGCGAAGAGGGCGGCTGGGACATCCGGCGGATGATCATGGACGACGTTAGGGCATTTTTACGCCGTAAGCTGCCGCGCTATGTCGTCAATCCCGCGGTGTTGAAGTCGCCTCGGCTCAGGATGCGTCTGAGCCGCTAAAAGGAATTCCGTCCCTTAGCGCGATTTGCCGCCCTTACCCGCCCAGGCCTCGAGCGATTGCCCCTCCGAGATCATCGTAACATTCTCGGCCCTCGCCTGGGCCAGGAACCAATCGAGGAATTCCTGCCGCTGCGCCGGCCACGGCCAGGGCAGGCGCCGCTCCTCCGCCTCTTTATGCAAACTGTCCCACTTGGCCAGGACGACGTAAGCTACGGGCAGCTGGACGCGCTTCACGCGCCGGGAATATTCGACCGTGCCCGCGACTCTGCGCTCGGCTTTATTTACCTGACTTTTCCATTGAAAATGGCCACTACGAGCTGAATGCCTGAAATCCTTTGGATAATCAAGCGGTTGCGGGATAACGGATTCTTGACATTCCTGGTCATAGTGTATACTATATACACCATGAGCTTCATCAGAAAAATCAAACGGGGCGACGCCGTCTACCTGGCCGAGGTCGAAAACGTCCGCGTCGACGGCAGGGTGGTCCAAAAGCATCTCCGTTATGTCGGCAAGGAGGTCGACGACCGGCCCTTCCTGACCGGGCCGGTCGAACGGGCCAAAGTCGACAAGGTCACGATCTTCGGTCCCCTGCTCGTCCTGGATGCCATCGCCAAGGAACTCGATCTGGCCAGCCTCCTGGGCGAGTCCGGCGACTATCTTCTCAGCCTGGCCTTCGCTCACTGCGTCTCTCCCGACAGTCTGGCGGGAATCGCCGATTGGTATCAAGAGACCGAGATGGCCGCTCTCTTGGACATCCCCGACGTCTCCTATAAGAAACTCCTTGAAGCTTTGGACTCGGTCGAGGACTCCGACTTCCTCCAGGCTCGGATATTCGACCGGGTGAAAGAACGGTTGGCCCTGGCACCCAAGGCCTACTTTTATGATATCACCAACATCTACTTCTACGGCTGGAACTGTCCGCTGGCCCGGAAAGGCCATAATCCCGACGGCCGTCGGGGCCCCCAAATCCAGGTCGGGCTGGCCGTCACCCAAAAAGAAGGTCTGCCGATCCTGCACAAGGTCTACGAAGGGAATATCTTCGACGCCAAGACCCTGTTGGACATCCTGGAATCTCTGCCCCGGGGAGAGGAAATCTGCCTGGTCTGGGATCGGGGAATCTCCTCGAAGCTCAACATCAGGCAGGCCCGCCAGGCGGGCTTCGAGGTGCTTTGCGGCCTGGCCTTGAATAAGGGACTGAAGAAGGAAGCCGACCAGATCCTGACCGCGAAGACCGTTTCTTTGAAAAACCGGGTTCGGCTGAAGAGCTCGACCTTCTACGTCCGAAAACTGAAATACCGGGCCGAGGGAATCCGCGGGGTCCTCGTCGTCTGTCTGAACGAGCGGGAGCGGCTGGCCACCCGGGAGCGCCGCTATGACGAGCTCGACCGGGCCCTGGCCCTTCTCGAGAAGAAGAAACCGATCAAAGACGGCTTGCGGAAGTACCTGGCCGGCGGACAGATCGACCAGGCTGCGGTCCAGAGGGGCGAACGCTACGACGGGATCTCGGTCATCTTTTCCTCCCGGGATCTCCCCGTGGAGGAGATCGTCCGGGGGTACTTCGAGAAGGATCGAGTGGAAAAGAGCTTCCGCTGCTTGAAGGGCGTCATGGACATGGATAAAGTCCGTTTCTGGCTGGCCTCGCGGGTCAAAGGACATATCTTCGTCTGCTACTTGGCTTATCTCTTGCTCTCCGTCCTCAGCTACAAACTCAAAGGAAGTATGAGCGGGACGGAGGCCCTGGAAATGTTGAAAACGATGTATCGGGTGTACCTGCATGACCCGAAGTCCGGCAACAAGTTCATCAAGACAGTGACGCTGTCCAAGGCACAGGAAGAAATCCTTAAAACCATCGATCCGAAACTCCTCAGCCAGTGTAGTAAAAATCCCCGCGGCAAGCCGCGGGGCATTCAAGAGCGCAGCTTCAAAGCAAGCTGCGCAGGCCCGTGCTC
>Ga0172371_10001870_pt1 | contig 33441 bp, 36 predicted proteins | sample Lak12m_FD_114543 | JGI IMG/M metagenome (GOLD analysis project Ga0172371, IMG submission 114543) | Freshwater microbial communities from Kabuno Bay, South-Kivu, Congo - kab_022012_12m | ecosystem: Environmental > Aquatic > Freshwater > Lake | place: Democratic Republic of the Congo: South-Kivu...
AAAAATTTTACCCAACTATTAAAAAAATTTACAAAACAAAAAATTTTTCAAATTTTATCACCACTTTAAACCCTCTTATTTTTACTTTCCCCCCCCCCCCCCCCCAGCCGAATTTACAACTAATTCCACTACTTCAAAAAACCAAGGATTTATACTTATTATGGTATGGATATTATAAATCTCTACCCAAGAGCATCGCTACACCTTAGGTATAAAAATTGATATTTTACTGAGTGAGACAATTGAGGCTATTTCTGGAGCCTCTTTTTCAGTCGGCTTAGAAAAATTACCGTATATAAAACTAGCTATCAGAAAAACTGACGGCTTAAAAATATTTTCATTACTCCTTTGGGAAACTAAGTCTTTAGATAATAAAAAATATATTGAATTATCGGAGAAAATAAACGAAATCGGTCGCATGCTCGGCGGTTGGAACGGACAAGTTATAAAACAAAACTCCCCCACCAATAAGTAGAGGAGAAATGAGGAGAGTTGCGAGGGCGGCCGGATTGTCGGAATTGAAGTCGTTATCAAGCCAGTTATAGTTCCAGTTCCACTTGGAACCATTCCAGTTGAGGTAACGAACGTAGAGGTTGCCATCGGAGTTGCGAAGTGTTTGAAACACCGTCCAAATCACTGCCCACCGAATACTCGAACGAGCTGAATCTTATCCGGCATCTTCAATGCCTTAGTGCTTCAAACCAAGTTTCTTCATTTTTTAAATATCATTACTTCACCCTATCTTCAGCCTTAACCAAAGATACTCTCAAAATAAAAATATTGACCAAGGCAGCAACAAGCCGTAACCGGTCGCCTATTCACCTTAATCGGTTTTATTTTATCATAAAATCTTGTTTCAAAAAAAAGACCTTGGCGAAATAATGTTAAATTACTAAACCAAGGTCCAAGAGCAAAGTCCAGAAGTCAGAAGACTAAGGAACTAAGCTCCAAGTTCACTTGCGAGGGCGGCCGGATGGCCGGAATAGAAGTCGTTAGCAAGCCAGTAATAGGACCAGTACCACTCGGAACCATTCCAGCGGAGGTAACGAACGAAGAGGCAGCCATCGGAGCGGCGATAAATCGTTCCCCAGAAGAAAATGTATTTCCCCTTCCATTCCTCGGGAATAAGCTCAGGATGAGCCAGAAGATAGTCAAGGACATTGGCGTTCATCACCCGTTTCCCCAACAATTCTCTCCTGAGATTATGTCCGCTGATATTTCCTTTTCTCTGTTTCTTGGATAGATACAGAGAGATTTTGGCCGGATCCCATTTCCAGAGCCCACCTGGTTGGTGTTCTTCGATCGACCAGCCAGGGGGGATGAAGGGGGCGGCCGAACAGTCGATGAGATGGTCGGGATAACTGATAACCGCTTTATTGTCCAAGACATCTTTCAAGCCTTGCAGATTGGAAAACTGCTTCAGCTTAGTGACATCTTCCGGTAGCCATCCGGCTTTTTCCAGGGCATCACCTAATTGGTTCATTGCCCCAATTGAGTAAGTTGACATTGTCAATCCTCCTATTTTAGCAACCTGTTCTTAGTTTTTTTATTAGAACCTGTTGCTGATTAGCGCTATTCTCAAATCGTCGTTGATTTTGCTACAGCTGAAAATTGCCTAAAATAAGCCTTTTTTAGCTATAGCAAAAGAAATTAAAGAACTATTTATAAACTTTATCTATTATAACATATAATAATATAAATGTCAAGATATAAATTATCTTTAATTTAAGGTAAAATAAAAAAGTAATTAAAATAAGATGACTTTTCGCGAATACCAAATAAAAGCCAAGAAGACAGCTTGCTTCCCTGATCAGGAAAACAGCTTTATTTATGCTGCCCTGGCTTTGGCTGGAGAAACCGGCGAAGTAGCTGAAAAAGTTAAAAAAATTTGGCGGGATAAAGGAAAACAAATTTTACCCGAAGATCGAGAAGAATTAAAAAAGGAAATGGGAGATGTTCTCTAGTATTTATCCCAACTAGCCGAGGAATTGGAAATTGATTTTGATGATGTGGCCCAAACTAATATCAATAAAACCCTTTCCCGTTTTGACCGAGGTATGATTCACGGCTCCGGTGATAATCGTTAATTAATATGACTATTTTCCATAGCATAATTTTAGGGCTGGTAGAAGGATTAACCGAATTTTTACCGATTTCCTCAACTGCCCACTTAATATTAGTGAGCGAATGGTTAGGAATTCCTTCTTCAGAATTCCTCAAGACTTTTCAAATCTCCATTCAACTGGGCGCCATTCTGGCGGTAGTAGTTCTCTATTGGAAAAAGATATTAACTAGTTGGAACCTGATTTTAAAAATCGGAGCGGCCTTTATTCCCACGGCCATCATTGGTTTGATATTCTATAAAGTTGTTAAACAGTTCTTGATGGATAATCTCTACATTATTACGGGAGCTCTAATTATCGGCGGACTTATTTTAATTCTGTTTGAAAAATATTATTCTAAAAAACCATTAGTTAATAATCAAGAAATAACTACCCTGTCTTACCGCCAGACTTTTTTAATTGGTTTCTTCCAGGCTCTGGCTATTATCCCTGGTGTATCCCGGGCAGCAGCCACCATTATCGGCGGTTTGTCTCTGGGCATCAGTCGAAAAAATATTGTGGAGTTCTCTTTTCTTTTAGCTATCCCTACCATGCTAGCCGCCACCGCCTTGGATTTATATAAAACACCATTAAGCCTAACTAATAATGAATTAATTGTCTGGTTGGTTGGCTTTATCACCGCCTTCGCCACCGCCGTGATTGGTATTAAGTTTTTCCTGAAATTCATCCAAAAGAATACCTTCACTGCCTTTGGCTGGTATCGTCTTGGTTTGGGGATAGTTGCCCTACTGGGGGTCTTGTATTTTATAAAATAAATTACTAATATTAGGTAGTATGCTGAATCTTGTCCAAAAACAACAATTTAACTTTAGTTTCTTTTACTTTACCGGCCTCAACCGACCAGTTTTTCGTATATAAATAATAATTAATATACTTGAAAACCGGTCGGCTAAAACGACCGGTTTTTTGTTGAGCTAGTCCTTTAAAAACAAACCAATAAATCATCAATCATGGAAGAAAACAAAAATCAGCCAGAGGAAACAAAAGTTTCCTCATCATCCCCCAAAAAACTAATCACCGATTCTACTTCGGAAACTACCCCCGTTTCATGTTCAGACAAAATCCGGGAGTATTATTGTGGTTCAGACCGAGTTACTTTTCTGGCTTAAAAAACAAACCCGTCAATTGACGGGTTTTTTATTAGAGAAAATCTACTTCTATTGTTGATCAGTGGGTCGTACAAAACCTTCCACTCTGACTCGTTGCTGGAAATCTTCAGCCACTTCGGTGCTTAATTTCTTCCAGCAATCCAAATCTTCCTGATTGTCGGCGGCAATCCAGATATAGAATGGATTATCAACTGTAAAGCGTTTTCCAAAACCATGATCTCCCAGAGCAATGCCAGCTAAAATTCGTAGTTCGCTTTTAAGATACTCTTCATTAAACCCCAGGGCAGCTCCGGTGCAAATAAAGTGGGGTGGAAAATTTTCCAGGTGAGTGGAATCAAATTGGCCAGTGCCATCAAAGACGATGCCCAATTCATTATGATATTCATTAGCCAGATGACTTTCCGGAATGAATTCGTGAACTGAATTTAAATCCTGAGCTAATTTTTCTCCACAGTAGGTGCCATATTGATCGGCAGTTTTTACGTCAGCTGGAGTTTCTTCCGGTGATAGAGTGGCAAACTTTTTAGCAGCCGCGCCACAATCATAGTGGGTGGTCACTTTTTTGCCCTGGCATTGTCTAATGAGTTTTAAACGATCTTCTGGAGATAGCAAAAGACCGCTACCGGCTATGCCGATTTTCTTGCCGTCCAAAACTCGTCCATCAGAACAATCAATGGTGTCTAATTCACAAAATCTCTCTGAAAAACCAGGTAGAGATTCCATAATTACTTGCAAGGATTCGCCCTTGACTAAACGATCAATCACTTGGTTGTGACGTAATTGTGTCCAACCGTGCTCAATAGTTTGTGATTGTTCAAAAGAATGTTCGTGTCTCATATTCCTTCTTTTTGTTTATATTAATTTTTACTATCTGTTCCCTTCAGGCGACGCCAGCGATTAACTGCTTTAAGGCGAGCTAATTCTCGTTCTAATTTAACAGCCACCTCGGTAAATTCAACCTGATCTTTGGCTTCCACTTTTTTCTTGGTTTCTTCGGCTCGCTGACGAGCTTCCTCCACGGCCTGCTCATCAATCTCTTCGGCTCTCTCTGCTGTATCGGCTAAAACAACTACCTTATCCTTCATTATTTCTACAAAACCACCGGAAACTGACATAATCTCCACAACATTGTCAATTCTTTTCACTTCAATAACTCCCGGCTGTAGAATGGAAACCAGGGGAATGTGATCCGGTAAAATAGTAATTTCCCCACTGCTAGTGGGTATGGTTACCTGTAAGGCCTCCTGTTTAAGGACAACTCTTTCGGGGGTAACAATTTCAAATTGAATTATTTTTTGTGACATAAATATTATTTTTCAGCAACCACTTCTTCAATACCACCCTTCATGTAGAAATAGTCTTCATGCTTATCATCATGTTTACCATCTAAAATTTCTTGAAAACCTCTAACTGTATCTTCTCGTTTCACATATTTACCTGGACGACCGGTAAAAGTTTCAGCTACAAAGAAAGGCTGAGACAAGAATTTTTGAATTTTACGGGCGCGAGCTACAATTATTTTATCTTCGGTTGATAATTCTTCCATTCCTAAAATCGCAATAATATCTTGCAGATCTTTATAGCGTTGTAAAATCTTTTGGACGCCGCGGGCTACTTCATAGTGTTCCTGACCAACTACTTTGGGATCTAAGATAATCGAAGAAGAATCTAAAGGATCAACGGCCGGATAAATACCTAATTCCGATAATGAACGAGATAATACTACGGTTGAATCCAGGTGACCGAAAGTAGTAGCTGGAGCCGGATCAGTTAAGTCGTCAGCTGGCACATAAACCGCTTGAATGGAAGTGATGGAACCGTTTTTGGTAGAGGTAATTCTTTCCTGTAATTCACCCATTTCCGTGGCTAAAGTAGGTTGATAGCCGACAGCCGAAGGCATGCGGCCTAATAGGGCGGATACTTCGGAACCGGCCTGGGTGAAACGGAAGATGTTGTCCATGAAGAACAACACATCCTGACTCTTTTCATCGCGGAAATATTCAGCAATTGATAATCCTGACAAAGCGACTCGGGCGCGACAGCCGGGCGGTTCATTCATTTGTCCGAAAACCATGGATACTTTTGGCAATACACCACTATCTTTAAATTCGTGGTATAAATCATTACCTTCACGAGTTCTTTCTCCTACCCCAGCGAAAACGGAATAGCCACCGTGTTCCGAGGCAATATTATGAATTAATTCCTGAATAACTACAGTTTTACCAACGCCGGCACCACCGAACATGCCCACTTTACCACCCTTAACAATGGGGCAAATTAAATCAATAACCTTAATACCAGTTTCTAGAATTTCGGCCTTAATAGATTGATCGACAAATTTAGGAGCCGGACGATGAATGGGATATTTTTTAGCAGTCTTCACTGGCTCCCCACCATCGACAACGTTTCCTAGAACGTCAAAAATACGGCCTAAAGTTTCTTGACCAACGGGCACACTAATGGCAGCGCCGCTATCAATGGCTTGGTCGCCTCGTTTTAGTCCATCCGTGGAACCCATGGCTACGGTACGAACCAAATTAGAACCAATGTGCTGTTCGACCTCCAGGGTTAACTTTTGGCCCTTCAGCTCTACTTCAAGAGCATTATATATTTCGGGTAATTTATTTTCAAAGTAGACATCAACGACCACGCCGATGATTTGCTTGATAATCCCGATGTTTTTCTTGTGTTCTGACATATTATTGACAAAATTATTTAAAAATTTATTTAAAAATTTATTATTAACCTACAAATCCTTTAATTTCTTTGGTCTTATTATTTAAATTACCTTTTATTAAATATTTAATAGTTTCTAAAATATCTTTTATTTGTTCGTCTTGCTGCCAATTTTTCTTTTCCAGAGATGCTAACCTTTTTTCTAAAATTTCATAGGAGAACGATAATTTTCGCATTAGAACAAAAACTCTCATAATGGCTATGTTTACTTGAACAGCTTTTTTGCTATTTAAAACACTAGATAACATTAACACTCCGTGTTCAGTGAAAGCGTTTGGTAAATATTTAATATTAGCCCCTCTCTTCAAGGTCGCAATTTGCGACCTTGAAATTTCTGCTTCTTCCTTGGTCAATTTAAACATAAAATCGCCAGGAAATCTTTCTATATTTCTTTTTACCTGTTCATTTAGTCTTTTAACTGAGACTCCGTATAATTCAGCCAAATCCTTATCTAATATTACTTTTTCATTTCTAATAACTAATATTTTGCTCTCGATTAAATTTTTAGAAATTATTACATCTTTCATATTTATTCCGCTAAAGCATTGGCCCCAGCGCTAATTTCCGCGATTTCAGCAGTGATGCCGGCCTGACGAGCTTTATTATAAAATAAGGTTAATTCGGCAACCATGTCATTAGCTGCTTCGGTAGCTTGATGCATGGCCGTCATGCGGGCACTGTGCTCCGAAGCATTGGCCTCTAAAAAAGCTTGGTATAATTGAACTTCTAATAAACGAGGAATGATTCGATCCAAAACTTCGGCTGGATTGGGCTCAAAGGTATAATCAAAAATAATATTATGATTATCTTGTTCTTGACCTTCAACTTGTCCTAAATTTTCATCAGTTTTTTCTAGTTCAATTGGCAGCAATTGCTTTAGACGGGGTATCTGTTTGGCTGGATTAACAAAATCCGTATAGGCGACAAATATCTTGTCATATTTTTTATTTTGGTAATCACTCAAAGCTAGTTTAACCACTGGATAAATTTCTTTGGCGTCAGTAATAACATCACTTTTTTCAAACTCTGCCGCAATTTCATATTTATAGTTGTGAACAATCGCTCCTTTTTTGCCAACGATAATAAAGTCGGTTGGTGTATTATTATTTTTAATCAATTCTCTGGCCTTGGCAATAATAGCGGAGTTATAACCACCGCACATACCGCGATTGGAGGTGATTAAAATAATGGCGACCTTCTCGATTTTAGATCTTGGGGTCAATAGGGTATGCAACGAGTCGCTGCGACTTTCAGCTAATTTGGCTAAATGTAAAACCGTCTCCCAACTTAATTTAGCGTAGGTGCGAGTTTTCAAGACGGCATCGATTGCCTTCCTCATTTTTGCCGCCGCCACCATTTCCATGGCCTTAGTAATTTTTTTCGTACTGGTTACGGATTTAATGCGGCGAGAAATTTCCTTGGTTTTAGCCATAATAATTTATTATTTCTCTAGATAATCTACGGTTGCTTTATAATCTTCAATTAATTTCTTCATTTTAGTTTCAATTTCTTCATCCAACTCTTTACGTTCGATAATTAATTTTAAAGCTTCATCGTTAAGATCAGCATATTTATAAAGACCTTCTTCAAATTCTCTAACTTTTTCCACGGGCACATTATCCACAAAGCCATTAACTAGGGCGTAGTAAATTAATACCTGTTTATCTACTGACAAAGGTTGATATTGACCTTGTTTAAAAATTTCATAGAGTCTTTTGCCGCGCTCCAACTTTCTTTTAGTTTCTTCGTCTAAATCTGAACCAAATTGGGCAAAGGCTGCCAATTCACGGTATTGGGCCGCTTCCAGGCGCATCTTGCCGGCCACTTTTTTCATGGCTTTGATCTGAGCACTGGAACCGACGCGGGAAACTGATAAACCGGCATTAACGGCTGGACGATTACCTTGATAAAATAAATCCGGTTCCAAATAAATTTGACCATCGGTGATGGAAATAACGTTGGTGGGGATGTAGGCGGAAACATCACCAGCCTGGGTTTCAATGATCGGCAAAGCAGTAATAGAACCTCCACCATGTTCCTTATTTAATTTACAAGCTCTTTCCAATAAACGGGAATGAAGATAGAAAACATCGCCGGGATAGGCTTCACGTCCTGGAGGACGACGGAGTAATAGTGAAATTTCTCGATAGGAAACAGCGTGCTTGGATAAATCATCATAGATAATCAAAACATCTTCACCTTTGTCTAGAAAATATTCAGCCATGGCGCAACCAGCATAGGGGGCAATATATAAAAGAGAGGCGGTGAAAGAAGCACCAGCCAAAACGACGGTGGTATATTCCATGGCTCCGGCTTCTTCCAATTTAGCTACGATATTAGCAATCTTAGATTCCTTTTGACCGATACCGACATAAATACACTTCATGTTTTGCCCTTTCTGATTGATAATAGTATCGATGGCGATGGCCGTCTTACCAATTTGACGATCGCCGATGATTAGTTCGCGTTGTCCGCGACCAATTGGAATCATGGCGTCAATGGCTTTAATACCAGTCTGAACTGGTTGTTTTACAGACTCACGGGTAATAACCCCGGGAGCAATTTTTTCTACGGGATAGAATTTATTAGTTTCAATTTTGCCTTTACCATCAAGAGGTTCGCCCAGTGGATTAACCACTCGACCAATAACCGCTGGCCCAACCGGTACTTCTAAAATTCTTTTGGTGGCCTGCACTTCATCACCTTCTTTAATTAATGTAAAATCACCCAAGATAATAACGCCCACTAAATTTTCCTCTAAATTCAAAGCGACGCCGGCCACATCACCTTGTTCGGTTTTAAAAGTGAGAATTTCACTCATCATGGCTTCGGACAAACCGGAAACTAGAGCGATACCGTCGGAAACTTTGAGAACGCGGCCCACTGATTTCTCTTTAATTTCGGCTTTAAATCCAGATATTTCTTCCTTAAGTTGCTTGATAATAAAATCTTTAGTAGTTGACATATTTTTTAATTTTTTTCTATTTAAATTATTTTTAAATTCTAATTTCTAATTTGCTGTTTTAAATCATTCAGGCTATTACGCAAACTACCATCAACTACTTTGCTATCGTAGCGGAGAATAAAGCCGCCAATCAAATTTTTATCTGATCTTTCTTCCAGATTAACTTTTTTAGCCTTAGTTTTAACTTTTAAATAATCAACAATAGCTTCTCGGGCGATTGGACCAAGATCACGAGCACTAATTAACTCGGCTGACATTTCCTGATGAGCTTGATTCCAAATTTCTATAAAACAATTAATGATTTCGGAAATTTTACTTAAATCTCGATTACGACCTAAAATCATAACAAAATTACGCAAAGCAATTTTTATCTCTTTTTCGCTTTGATTAACAACCGAATCAAACAAACTCTGGGCATATTGTTGGGCGGAAATCTTCATATTTATTTAACCATCCTTTTAATTAATTCTCTGTCCTTATCGCTAGTTATTTTTTCACTTAATAATTTTTCAACCGTTAAAATCACTAAATCAGCTACTTCCTGTTTGATCTCCTTTAGACTCTCCTCTTTATCCCGAGCAATTTTTTCTTTTTCATTTTTAATTACCTGGGCAATTTCTTCTTTGGCCTTGGTAACTAATTCATTTTTCTTAGTTTCGCCCCGTTGGCTGGCCTCTTCCACAATCAAACTGGCCTGCTTTTTAGCAGCATTGATTATTTCTTCTTGCTCTTTGGCAGTTAGGGCGAGACGCTTTTCAATTTCATCGGCGTCCTTAAGACTCTTTTCAATTTTATCAGACCGATCGCCCATGGTTTTTACCAACGGCTTAAAGGCGAAGAAATATAGAACGGCAAAAACGATGGCAAAATTAACAGCCTGAGCAATTAATAATTTGACATCAATATGAAAGGTTGAAATTAATGATTCCATATAAATTTAATAATAATCTAACGTTTTCCCCCGAAAATTTCAGGGGAAATCCGTTAAATAATTATTTAATGCTGAACGCGATAACTAACGCATAAATGGCGATGGCTTCGGCAAAGGCAGCAATCAATAACATGGGAACCAAAATTTTACCAGTGGCTTCCGGATTGCGTCCGATAGCTTCCATGGCTTTAGCACCGATAAAACCGATACCAAAACCTGGACCAATGGCGCCAATGCCGATAGCTAAAGCTTTAGCTAACATAACACTTTCCATAATTTTATTAGCCGAAACAAATTATTAATTTCCTTCAGCTTTTATTTATATTTTTAATTAATGTTCTTCTGCGGTGGTGTTGATGGTTAAATAGGTCAGGATCAACATGGCAAAAATCAAAGCTTGGATTAGACCAACTAGAATTTCTAAAAACAAAAAAGGAATTGGCACACCCCAGGCTAAAATAGCTGACATGGAAGCCAGGAGAACTTCGCCGGCGAAAACATTTCCAAAAAGACGAAAGGATAGGCTGGCAACCTTAGCGGCCTCACCAATAATTTCAATCAAACCGACGAAAGCTTTAATGGGGTTAACCAATAACACGGTCGGATCTTTAATAACTTTTTTCGGTATTTCAATGAAAGCTTTGATATTGATAAATTTATTTAAATAGTGCCACCAGCCAACGGCAATAATACCCAGAATATGACTAATAACCACGCCGATGGTGGCCAGAGCTAAAGTGGTGTTTAAATCGGCGGTACCGCCTCGGAAATAGGGAACGAAAATTTTCTCTCCACCATGAGCCACAACCTGGCCGATGGAACCAACGCCCGGTAAAATGCCGGACCAATTATTTAACAAAATAAAAAAGAAAAATGCCAAAACTAATGGCGCAAATTGTAAAGATTTTTTACGGCTACCGGTAACACTATCAAAAATTCCCAAAAAACCTTCAATAATCATTTCCATTCCGTTTTGTAAACCACGGGGGACAGCCTTTAAATTTTTTCGAATGGCAATGGCCAGAATAATAACAATAACTAGGACTAACCAGGCATTCAGCATAGAATTAGTAATAGGGAAATTGCCGACATGGGCAACTGGTTCAGCAAAAAGAGTATTCTCATGAATAATTTCTTCATGAGTCTCATTGATATTAACTTGTTCAGCGGCATGAACCATATTTAAATTTTATTATTCTCGGACTTATCATTTTTACTTTCTTTCTCAATTTTTTTAAATTCTTTTAAAGCATTAATAATCAAGCCGTACATGGAAAATAAAAAACAAACACCGATGGTGGTTAGAAACAACCAAGGCTCGGTGCCATAGCGACGATCTAACCATTTCCCGACAATTACTCCAATAATTACTGGAAAAGCAATCCAACCAGACAGATTAACCAGCACCCGAAGAGCGATTGACCAGGGAGTATTTTTCATATTTTTTCTAAAAATAAAAAGGGCCGTTTAGTCCTGATGGATAAAAATAGGGGCCACCTCTTTTATAGCGGAAAAAAATATAAATGTCAACCCTATTTTCCCCTGAAATAAGGTTAAATCTTAAAGAAAGATCGAGCTGTCGCCGTGGTGATTTCCGCCACTTTTTCCGTCTTGATATTTTTGATATCAGCGATCCGTTTAGCTACGTATTGGACTAATACTGGCTCGTTTCTCTGGCCTCGATAGGGCTCCGGAGTCATGTAGGGAGTATCTGTTTCAATCATTATCTTATCCAATGGTATTTTACGAATTAAATCATCCCACTGCTGACTAAAAGTAATTAGACCAGTAAAAGAAATGAGTAATCCTAGCGAAAAATATTTCCAAGCTAAATCTTCATCGCCGGAAAAACAGTGAACGACGCCCCAAGGACGATCAGTGGGAATAATGTGACCATACTCTTTTTTAAAATCCTGAAGAATGGTTAATAAATCATCATGAGCCTGGCGACAGTGAATAATAACTGGCAAATCTAGACTGCGAGCCAAAAGTAATTGCTGGGCAAAGACTTCCTGTTGCTTTTTTTTAGCGGCCTGAATATCTCTTTTAGGGTCCAAATGATAATAATCCAGACCGATCTCTCCAATGGCCACTACTTTTTCAAATTTGGCTAGTTTTTCATAACTATCGTAGTCAAATTCTTCGGCCCGAGCCATGAAACTATATTCTCCGTTTTCATCATCATTCTCAATGGCCATTTCCTGAAGATGAATGGGGTGGAGCCCAACGGCCGCATAAACACCTTTTTGATATTTATTAGCGTAATTTAACCCCCGATTAGAAGTCTTAATTTCTGAGCCCACTAAAATCATCCAAGTATCACTATCCAAAGAACGACGAATTACCGCATCGGCATCGTCTTTAAAGGCTGCAAAATTAATGTGGGCATGGGTGTCGATAAACATGGAATTGGCACCTAAAAAACGCGAAAAATCGCGTTTTTTAAGCTTCTAAACAAGTATTTTACTCAGTTTTAGGTTCGTCTCCATAATTAGTTTCCGAAACAGTTGTTTCCGGCATTTCCGGAGTAGCTTCGGGGGTCATTTTTGATCCTTCCATCGGCTTATTTTCGCTATGATCACAACATTTCTTCCCTCCAAAAAGCTTTTTAAACCAACTACACATAGTATTAAAGGTTAATAATAAGACAATATTATTGTAGCATTTCAACGCTAAAAGTCAATAAAACAGGGGCTATAACTCTCTCTATTGACATAAAATAATAAATATGATATAATAGTTTATTAAATATTAAACATTAAAACAAATTATAATGACCTCCTCCCCGCACTCGCTGGGGCTCGTGCGGGGTTTCCTGACCTTTTAAAAACAACCAAAACACTGAATCATGGAAAAGAAAACAAAAACTGCCCAGACACCGAAGTATAGAATACTGGGTACTTTCACAAATGTGCTTGTGACCGTACCAGGGGCAAACGACCCTTTTATGAAATTTATCCAAGCACATACTTTTGACACGGAAAAAGGGCTAGTTGAAGTTCCTGAACATTACCGCCGGGGTGATAAATTCAATGGACGGTGGCTTACCCGCCATTTCTATCTTGATCCCGAGGACAGGGCTGAATATGCGCAGGAAATGATCGCCAAAGTTGTGGTGATTGAAAAAAACAACGAGGATGGTAAATTCCTGATCATTAACATCACCCCCTACGGAAAAGGAACGGGACAACTCCGGTTATCATTCGGTTGCCCGACCGGCAATTTCGAAATACCGGGCACCGGAAAGTGGGTAGCTTTCAAAAAAATCTGAAGCCACACCACTCATCCGGCAACATAAAAGGCGACGCTTTTACAGCGACGCCTTTTTTTCTTTTTATTTAATATAACTATTTATATATCTAACTCTTCCAATAATTGCTTTTGTTTTTTTGATAAACCACTGGGAATTTTTACAACTACCCTAACATAATGTTCACCAATCCCCCGATTATGTAATTTAGTAATTCCCTTGTCTCGTAGTTTAAAGATGGTGCCCGATTGAGTGCCTTCAGGAATTTTTAATTTTACTTTACCGTGAATAGTTTCTACTTCAATCTTATCACCTAGAATCGCTTGATTAATACTAATGGTTTCCGTGGTTCGAATATCGTAGCCTTCACGAATAAATTTTTTATGGGGCTGAACTTTAATGTGTAAATATAAATCACCAGCGGGGGCATTTTTTTGTCCAGCTTCACCTTGCCCGGCTAGACGGATAGATTCACCATCATTAACTCCAGCTGGAATCTTTACTTTTAATTTTACTTGTTCACGATGAATCCCTGAGCCATGGCATTGGGAACATTTTTGGCTATAGGTCTTTCCTTCGCCGTTGCAGGTGCTGCAGGTAGCTTGAGTTTGGATATTTCCAAGAATAGTTCGTTGGAGACGAGTAATTCGGCCGGATCCCTGGCAGGTGCTACAGGTTTCAATTTTAGCCCCTGGCTCAGCTCCGCTTCCCTTACAATGATTGCAAGTAGTATTTTTAGAAAAATTAATTTCTTTTTGGCCGCCAAAGGCTGCTTCTAAAAAATCCAACGGCAGAACCATTTCTAAGTCCCGACCCCGACTAGCCTGACGGGAAGTTCGATGACCACCACCAAAACCAAAAATATCACCGAAACCACCGAACATATCCCCTAAATCTTCAAAATCAAAATTCATGCCATTTTGAAAACCGGAAAAACCGCCCCAATTAGCACCACTATTACCAGAAAAAGCGGCCGAACCAAATTGGTCATAGCGCTGTCTCTTTTCAGTATTTCCTAAAACCTGATAGGCTTCGTTAACTTCTTTAAACTTATCAGCATCACCGCCTTTGTCAGGATGAAATTCATGAGCCTTCTTGCGAAAAGCCGTCTTGATCTCTTCCTGGGAAGCGCTCTTGGAAACGCCTAGTATATCGTAATAGTCTTTGGACATAAATTAGTTTAAAGTTTTAATCCATTTATCAAATATTTCTCCGACTTGTTGTAAATATAATTCCCCGCGAAAAGTATGTGTTGCCCCTTTAATGATATGGAATTCTTTCTTGTCTGGCAATTTATTAAAAAGTATTTTTTGATGTTTAATGGGAGTAGTTTCATCTTGATCCCCGGCAATCATTAAGATCGGTAGATTTAATTTATTTATTCGAGGAATTAAATCATATTTCAAACTGTCATCAAAAAATGATTGAAATTTAACTTTATTAATTAAACCAGGCATGGCGCTACTTTCCCATTCTATATTGCCATTTTTTCTCCAAACATTAACGTCATATGCTTCGCCCCAGGCTTTAAAAAGCAATTCACCAGATACAACCACTGAAATAGGGGCTAAAGCTTTTATTTTTTGAAAATTATTTTGAGTATATAAGGTTGCGCAAAGCCCTCCCAAACTATGACCAACCAAATAAAATGGCTCCTGATACCAAGATTGTTGTTGGGTCCAATTAATTACGTCTTCTAAATCCTGATAATAATTAGTTATAGTAGCATTTTCTAAAAACCCCTCACTTTCTCCATTAGTATTTCTGAAATCAAACCTTATAATAATATAATTATTTTTTCTAAAACTACTAGCAATTTGTTCTGTGAGAGGAAAGTTTTTATTACTGTCTAGTCCATGCATAATAAAAACCAACCCTTGAGGGTCTTTAGGAACTTCCGCCAAAACAGCAATCTTTTTATTGTCTCGATTTTTAATAAAAAGCTTTTCCATAATAATTAATTTATTCAACAAGTTGCCTCTCTGTGATAGAGAGGCAACCTATCAATCTACTAATTATTTAGTTTCTTCAACTTCACCTTCAACCACATCATCCTTTTTCTCTTCATTGGGTTTTTGTTCAGCCTGTTCAGCGCCCGGGGTAGCTCCCGGCTGTTGTTGATACATGGCGGCGCCAATTTTTTGAGCAACGGTATTTAATTCTTCCATTTTCTTTTTCATATCTTCCAAATTATTGGCTTCCTTGGCTTTCTTTAAATCAGTCACCTTAGCTTCCAATTCTTTTTTATCCTCATCCTTAATCTTGTCAGCCGACTCCTTTAGCATTTTTTCAATGGTAAAGATGGAAACATCAACTTGATTTTTAATTTCCACTTCTTCTTTTTTCTTTTTATCTTCTTCGGCATGCATTTCGGCTTCCTTCTTCATATTTTCAATCTCTTCTTTAGATAGACCGGAGGAAGCGGTAATAGTAATCTTCTGCTGCTTATTGGTAGCCTTGTCAGTGGCGCTAACATTGAGAATGCCATTGGCATCTAAATCAAATTTTACTTCCACCTGAGGAATGCCTCGGGGAGCAGAAGGAATACCGTCTAAAATAAAACGACCCAAAGTTTTATTATCATGGGCCATGGGTCTTTCTCCCTGAACTACATGAATTTCCACGCTGGTTTGACCATCGGCGGCCGTCGAAAAAATTTGTGACTTAGAAGTTGGGATGGTGGTATTGCGTTCAATTAGGGGCGTGGCTACTCCACCCAAAGTTTCAATACCTAGGGTTAGAGGAGTGACATCCAATAGAAGAACATCTTTAACATCACCCTGAAGAACGCCGGCTTGGACAGCGGCGCCCATGGCGACCACTTCGTCAGGATTAACACTGAGATTAGGTTCCTTGCCAAAGAATTCTTTAACTTTCTGTTGAACCAAAGGCATTCTAGTCATACCGCCGACCATAATTACTTCATTAATATCACTCAATTGAAAACCAGAATCAGCCAAGGCTCTTTTGCAAGGCTCAATGGTTTTTTCTACTAAATCACCAATCAGGGCTTCTAATTTTGCCCGGGTTAATTTCATGACTAAATGCTTCGGACCATTTTGATCGGTGCTAATGAAAGGTTGATTAATTTCAGTTTCCTGGGCAGTGGAAAGTTCAATTTTAGCCTTCTCGGCTGATTCCTTAATTCGTTGTAAAGCTAGAGTGTCCTTTGATAAATCGATTCCTTGATCCTTTTTAAATTCTTCAATAATCCAATTAATGATTCGTTGGTCAAAATCTTCTCCCCCTAAATGGGTATCACCATTAGTCGCTTTTACTTCCACCGTATCACTGGAAATATCCAGAACTGAAACATCAAAAGTACCCCCACCTAAATCATAGACAACAATCTTTTGACCCTGCTTTTTATCAAAACCATAGGCCAGAGCGGCGGCTGTCGGTTCATTAATAATTCTTTTTACTTCTAGACCGGCAATTTGGCCGGCGTCCTTGGTAGCCTGACGTTGAGAATCGTCGAAGTAGGCAGGGACAGTAATAATAGCTTCGGTAATTTTTTCGCCTAACTTGGCTTCGGCGTCAGCTTTAAGTTTAGACAAAATCATGGCAGAAATTTCCTGGGGGGAATATTCCTTGTCATTCATTCTAACCTTAACGCCTTCACCGGCCTGAAGAATTTTATAGGGAGAAATTTTTATATCCCGCTGAACTTCTTCATCGGAAAAACGACGACCGATTAGGCGCTTAACGGCGTAAATAGTGTTTTCCGGATTAATTACGGCTTGACGTTTGGCAGCCTGGCCAGCGATGCGTTCGCCATTTTTGGAAATCGCCACCACCGATGGGGTAGTCCGATTGCCTTCAATGTTCTCAATGATTTTCGGAGCCCCACCCTGCATGATCGCCATGGCGGAATTGGTAGTTCCTAAATCAATTCCTAAAATTTTTGACATATTTTTTATTTTTATTTCTTCTTAGTTTGAATTTTAATGGTTTTTGGTTTTACTTCCACAGCCTTGGGGATGCTAATTTTTAGCACTCCATCTTCATTAACCGCCTGAGCTTTATCGCCGTCCACCTTGGTGGGCAGAGTAATAGAACGATAGAAGGAACCGCGACGGATTTCCTTGCGATAATAATTCTTATCTTCCACCTCGCTCTTTTTCTCACTTTCGCCCTTAAGACAAAGAACATTGTTTTCAATGGAAATATCAACTTTCTCTGGATCTAAACCGGCCAATTGAGTTTCTACAATAATATTGTCTTTATCCTCATACATATCAATGGCTGGTGTAAAGCCGAATTGATTGCTTCGGACAGTCGGCAACATGGATTCCATCATCTTATCCATGTCGTCGAATTCTTGAAAAAATGGTGTCCATTTTATTAATGACATAGATTTATATTATCTTTCTCTAAAACTTGATAAACCAAGTGGATAGAGAAAGAACTAATTAATTAATAATTACTCTACAATTACTTTAGCGGGTCGAATTACTCGACCGTTCAATTTATAACCGGGAATAACTTCTTGTTTTACTTTTTCTCCGCTCCCCTCCAGAGCTTCCATGCAATGATGATCAAATTTTTCACCGACGGTCTTGATTTCTTCAATCCCCCGATTATTTAAAACTTCTTTGAATTGTTTTAAAACGTGTCTAACCCCTTCTACCCAGGGGCTTTTTTCCTCTTCACCGTTTAAACTAGCTAGAGACATTTTGAGGTGATCATAGACTGGCAATAGGTCATGGAGAAAATCAGTTAAAGCATAACGAACGAACTCTTCTTTTTCTTTGGCGGTTTGTTTTAATAAATTCTGATAATCAGCCAGGGCCCGTTTATATTGATGTTCCCAGGTTTCAATTTCCTCTTCTCTAAAAAATTCAAAGCGGGGCTTAGTTTCTCCTTTAACTTCCACTTCTTCTAAAAACATTTTCTTGGGACGAACCCAAATTTTATTTTCATCTTTAATATCTTGATAGACAACCATTTCTTCTTTAGTTTTTGAATTAAGAACTTCAGATAAAAGTCGATATTCCTGACCCTTAAAATGACGATAAATACCTTTTTTAAGCTGTTTCATAGATTTAGACAAATTTCTTTTTAATAAAATCAACCAATGCTAGGTTACGACCGTAATTCATGCGCATCGGTCCTAAAATACCAAAGACACCGGTTTTATTATTATATCGATATTTTACTAACACCGTACTTAAAAAGTTACCAAAAGGATTTTGAGAGCCAATCAGAACCTGCTCACCGTCTTCCAAATCTTCAAAAATATCATCAATTATTTCTTCCATGCGATCAATGATGGCAGAAACATCGCAAACCGTGTTAACCTGTTTAAATTCTGGCTGGGCAAATAAATTGGCTAAACCAGTATAATACAAATCGTTTTTATGAAAAGCCCAATAGACGGTACTGTTGGCTAATTCAGCAATGGCTTTGGCAGTTTGGCGAAAGGCAGTATCTTCTCGTTTAAATAAATTATTTAATAACTTAACCTCCTCTTCTTTCAGCGCTTTACTGTTTTTCCTATTAGAAAAATTTTCCAATAATAGTTTATAGGCAGCTTCGGTGGGGATCCGTCCAGCAGAAGTATGGGGCTGAAAAATATAACCATCGTTTTCCAACTCCATCATTTCATTGCGGACCGTGGCCGGAGAAATATCTAGTTTATACTTATCAACCAAAATACCCGAAGAAACCGGCTGAGCGGTTTTAACATACTCTTTAATGATTGTTTCTAGAATAAATTTTTTACGATCGGAAATCATATATTTTTTTCTACTTTCTCATTATAAAGCAAATTAGCACTCCCGTCAAGAGAGTGCTAATTATTATTATTTTTTGGCTAATTATAGGCCTAATTCCCTTTTTAATTTCTGATTCTTGAGATACTCGGCGGGGTTAAGTAATTTCTCAGCGGAAAAATTTACTTCCTGGCGATAGCTCAGTGAATAATATTTCAAAGGATAATTATTAATTAAAGAGTCGGAGAGTAGATGAACAAAAGAGGCTAGGGCTAAAATAATTAGAAAAATACCCAAGGCTTTCTTTCTCCAGAAAATTCGAGCCAAAATAACTAGCAAAATCACATACTCCCAGGCATGAAGCCAAAGATGAATTTGGTCGCTGATTAAAAATTGTCTTCCCTCTAAAAAATGTTGCAGACTAAATGACCAGCCAAAAGTTAAAATATATTCCAAAACATGATCTAAATCAATTAGAAAACCGCCGATAAATCCAGCAACCAATCCAATATCCAGTCTTTTTAAATAATAACCGGCGAGACCACCAGCCAAAAGAGCTAAACTAAAATGAATAAAAAGATGAAATGATAGGGGCATAATTAATAACGGTTACTAAAATACCAATTTAAAACATCATGGGCGATCAGAGCGGAAATTTCGCTGCCTTCACGACCTTCTTCCACTAACACCGTAATGACAATTTCCGGATTTTCATAGGGAGCAAAACCAATGAACCAGGCATGGGGACTTTTTTGGGTGGACCACTGGGCGGTTCCGGTCTTACCAGCCACCGCCACCGACAAAGAATTTAAATAATGAGCACTTCCCATGGTTACCGCCTGACGCATGCCTTCCCGAACAATTTTTAGATTATCAGAATCAATAAAATTATCACGAATTATTTCTGGTTTAATTTCCCGAACCACTTGATTGTCTTTGCCTAAAAATTTAGTGACCAAATGAGGCTTATAGAGGGTGCCGTTGTTGGCAATGGTGGCGGTGTAATTGGCGACCTGCAAGGGGGTAACTAAAACATCTCCCTGGCCAATGGCAAAATGATAGGTATCACCGATATACCAGGGTTCTTTTTTGACCTGCTCTTTCCAGTTTTGAGTGGGCACAAAACCGTCGGCTTCGCCAGACAAATCAATGCCGGATAATACCCCTAAACCAAAAAGGTGAGAATATTTCACTAACCCGCTTAAACCCAGACCATTAAAATCATGGTAGCCACCACCAATATAATAGAAAAAGGTATTAACTGACCAGGCTAGGGCTGCTCGGACATTAGTAACTCCGTGACCACCGGCCTTCCAGTCAGGAAAAAACCATTCTCCGATTCTTAGGCCACCGGTACTTAGAAAACTAGTCTTTTCATTAATCACTCCTTCCTCCAAAGCACCGGCAGCAAAAATCGGTTTAATGGTTGACCCCGAGGGAAATTCACCGCTAATCGCTCTGTTAAATAGAGGGTGATCAGGATTATTCAGAAATTGATTATACTCCTCCTGGCTGATTCCTTTGGCAAATAAATTATTATTGTAGGTTGGCCAGCTGAGCAATGCTAAAATTTCTCCATTGTTGGGATTGAGAATAATAACCGAAGCTCGTTTAAGACCACTTTTTTTAAGGTAGGTGGTAACAATATTTTCCACCTGACGCTGTAAATCAAAATCTAGAGAAAGCAATAGGTTATAGCCATCAATAGCCGGCACCTCATTAATAACTTTTTTCTGACGACCCAGAGCGTCGACTTCGATATTTTTCCGCCCCGGCTGACCTTTCAATTCCTTTTCCCAAAAATATTCCAAACCAGATTTTCCAATATAATCAATGGGGGAATATTCGGAACTAAGATTTTTCAATTCTTCCTCGTTAATCTTACCGGTATAGCCCAGAATATGAGCTAAACTACTTTCTCCCGCAACTGCCGGAACGTTATCGGTGGGTAAAAGATATTCTCGCCTAATTTTATTAGATAAGAAAACGCCCGGCCAATTGGGTAATTCCAAGGTTAACAAGATCGCTTTTTCGTATTCAATATTATCGACGATGAATAGGGGTTGATAGGATTCCAAGGAACCGATTTTGACAGTGGATAAAATTTCCTTCATGCGGTAGAAGGAGGCGTTGTCGGAAACCAAGTTTAAAGAATTGTCTGGGAAAATAGTAAAAATATCATTATTAATTGGCGGCTCGCCTTCTAGAATACGACTAATCTGACGCAGTAAATTATCTCTCACTAATTCATTGCGCGGTAAATCAATGGGCCGAAAATAAAGAACAAAGTTGGCTTTATTGCGCACCAACGGCTTGAAATCTTGACTATAAATAATACCTCGTTTTGGTTCGATGGTTTCGGCTCGCAAACGATTATCTTCTGACAACAAATAATAATACTCACCTTTAACCACCTGCAGCCAACCAGCTCGACCGAGTAAAATAGCTAAGATAAACATGGCTATGCCCGCCAAATATTTTAATTTACTAAAATTGAAAGTCCTAGTAACCACTTCCTTGCGACTGCTGTCAGATAAAAAAGACTGTTCGGTCCAATCAGAATAATAAACGTTATCCTTTAGTTGGCCAAATTTAAACTTTCCTTCTTTCACAGCAAAAGGATCAGAGGCTTTGTCTCGTAGGGCCTCTAAAAATTTGTTTTTCCTAGTAATTTTAGAAATTTTAGGACTCATAATTAAATGTTAACCCTTATTAGGCAGAAAGGCAAACCCTATTTTCCGGTCTTTATTTTTTCTTTAAAAAAACTTTATCTTCTCTTTATGCTCTTTTTGATACAATAAAATAAAAAGAATCATGAGTAAAACTTGTACCAAGCACCAGTGCTTTAAAAAGGAAGAGTGCGAACACAAAATTTGGCTAGGTTATTTGCCTCTATGTGGTCTAAATAATCTTAATTGTCCCCACTGTGCTCCTCTGCCCTATGGGCGCTATGAACCAGAAGATGTTCTACTGCCCTGGCTTATTTTTCCTGGCTCTGTCGAATAAAGACGAGCCAGGAAAATTTGTTCTGAAAATCATTTTGAGTTACAATAAATTTATAATAAAAAATATATGCGTCTTTTAATTATTGATGATGATCAAGAATTGGCAACTAATTTAAGTTCGGCCCTAAAACCGCTTAATCTAGCCATTGATCTAGCCCATGACGGTGAACATGGTCTATCTTTAATTCTTAATAATAATTATGAAGCTATTATTTTAGATTACGTTTTGCCTGGATTGGACGGAAAAGAAATAATTAAAAAAATTCGCCAGGCCGGCATTAAAACTCCGGTTATCATGCTAACGGTGCGGACAGAATTGGTTGATAGGGTTGATTTGTTAAACTTGGGAGCCGATGATTATTTAACTAAACCCTTTGCTGTGTCCGAATTATTGGCTCGTCTTAAAGCTTTATTACGAAGACCTCTAAATTTGCAAGAAAACATCCTAAAAGTTGCTGATTTAGAATTAGATTCTGATAAATTTTTGGTTACCAGAAAAGGGCGACGTCTTAATCTGTCTAGCAAAGAGTTCTATCTCCTAGAATATTTACTAAAAAATAAGGGGCGAGTTCTATCACGTCAGGAAATCATGGATCATGTTTGGGATGAAAACGGCAATCCTTTCTCTAACACCATTGAAGTTCACATTATGAATCTTCGAAAAAAGATTGAATCCAGCGGCCAAAGATTGATTTTTACTCTTTCCGGTCGTGGCTATAAGATGGATGAAATAAAATAAAAAAATATTTTAAAAAAATTTTAAGCTCTCTTTATCGGCTGCCTGCTATAATAACACCGGCGATAATTTAAAGGTCGATGTTGCCTGGCCGGTGTTTTAATTTTTTTATATGAACAAAAACAACAATCTAAATACTTCACGTCTCAGACGACTGGGAATTATGGCGATAATCTTAGCGACCGCCCTAAATCCAGGAACTCCCTGGCGTGATTAAACAATTAAAACACTTCTCCCGGGGAAGTGTTTTAATTGTTTTTACACTTTATGAAAAAAATCATCTCTCAATTACTAAAACCTCGTAGCCTGGACGAAGATACTAAAAGACAAGAACTGATTCTTAACATTCTTCTGGCTTTCTCCATCTTTTGCTTTTTAATTATTAATGTAATTCGTTTAATTGATGTAATTGACAATCCTCAAGACCGCGGCTTACCGATTATTTATACTCTGTTAATTCTAGCTTTCTTTTTATTCTTATTTTGGCTCTCTAGAAAAGGCTGGATAAGAACTAGCGCCTGGCTATTGATTATAACCTATTCCTTGCCTATGTTTTATTCCTTCACTTTCTGGGGAGCCGATGTGCCAGCTGCTCTACTACTAGCGGTTCTAATTATTACTCTGTTCGGTGTTTTAATCAGTGCTCGCTTGGTTCTAATCAGCACGTTGGCAATTAATTTTTTTCTAATAATCCTTACTCATTATCAAACAACCGGCGCCATTACCATGCAAAATTATTGGCGATTAGAAAATCATGATATCGCCGACGCCATTGTTTACGCCGTTTTATTTATAGTCATTGCCATAGTCGCCTGGTTATTCGCCCAAGAAATCAAAAAAGCCCTAAGTCGAGCTCGAACCAGTGAAGCCGAACTAAGGAAAGAAAGAGATTTGCTGGAAGTTAAGGTTAAAGAAAGAACCAAACAAATCCGCCAGATGGAAGCTGAAAAGATTAATCAACTTTATCGTTTAGCTGAATTCGGTCGTCTGTCCTCTGGCATTTTTCATGATCTAGTTAATCCTTTGACAGCGGTTTCTCTAAATTTAGAACAAATAAACAGCGAAGGGCAAAATCAAATTTCCAATGCCAAGTCCTATCTTCAGCAAGCCATCTTGGCTACTCGCAAAATGGAAAATTTAATTATCAGTATTAAAAAACAAATCCAACAAGACAATAATTCTAGTTTATTCTCTATTAATAAAGAGATCGAACAAATTATCCAAATTCTAGCCTACAAAGCCAGGCGAGCCGGGGTTCAACTTAATTTTTCGGCTACAGAAAAAGTGAGTCATTATGGAAACGCTGTTAAGCTGGGGCAAATTATAACCAATTTGATTTGTAATTCCATCGAAGCCTATGATCAATTAGCTAGTGATAATAAATTAGTAAACATTAAACTAGCTATTAATGAGGAAAGTGTGGTAATAACGGTGACCGATTGGGGTTGCGGTATAAAAACAGAAAATCTAGAAAAAATCTTTGATCATTTCTTTAGTACTAAACAGGAAAATGGCCGAGGCCTGGGAATTGGCTTAGCCTCTACTAGATATTTGGTAGAAAAAGATTTTCAGGGTCAAATTAAAGTAACTAGTCAACCTGGACAAGGAACTAAATTTATAATTAATTTCCCCCAAAAACATGAAAATTGAAACTGTTGGCCAGTGGGTCAGCGGGTTTAAGGAAATTTTTCCTAAATTTGAACAAAATAAATTCGATCCAGGTTTAATAAAAAAAATCAATCGAGGTCAAATATATCTGTGGCATGCTTTAAATATCTACGATGATCTTTTAGACCACCAAACTGAATCTACTAGGCTGTTGGAAGCGAATAATTATTTTCGCCGTTTTCTAGAAATTCACTACCGCCTCAATTTATCGTTGGATTTTTATCATTTTTTTAACCAACTTCTAGATAGTCTAGAAAAATATAATTATTGGGAAACCAGGCGAGAAAAAATCAAAATCAAAAATCAATTTATAACAATCCCCTCCAAGCTGCCAATTGATTTTGATTATTTGGGATTAGCTGACAAATCACTAGTTTTAACCTGGGGACCATTGGCCCTATTGTCTTCTTTGGGCTATTCCATGAAGAATTCTAAAACAAAAATCAGTCTTCAATTCTTTAAATTAATTTTAACCGCTAAGCAATTGGCTGATGATGCCTGTGACTGGTGGGATGACCTGAATGAGGGGAGATTAACCGTAACAACAATAAAATTATTAGAAGAGGCTAAAAAAGAAAAACTATCCCTTAATCTAAAACATCGTCCAGAACTTATTTTTTTATTATTTGCGGAAAAAGTTGCCCCTGCAATAAGTCAACAATTGAGCTTATTATTACACCAAGCTCGACAAGAATTAGCTAAAATTAGCCATGAATCACCAAAGAAATTAATTAAATATTTAATCGAACCACTAGAAAAAGCGGTTAAAAAAAGCGAAGAATTTCGATCCCTGTTGGCTGGTTAATAATAAAAGATGTTATAATAAAGACATGTCTAAATTGCTTTCCATTATTATTCCCATCTATAATGAAGAGAAAATCGCGGCTGACTCCCTGCCGGCGATTTTTAATTTAGAAATTAACAAAGAAATTATTGTGGTTAATGATGGTTCCACTGACAATACTCTAAAAATCTTGGATAATTTTAAAAAAAACTATAATTTTCAATTAATTAATCAACCGACCAATCAGGGCAAGGGAGCGGCTGTAAAAAGGGGTTTGGAAATAATTCAGGGTGATTACTTTATTATTTGTGACGCCGACTTAGAATATAACCCCCAAGACATTATTAAATTATTTCAAGAAATAATTAATCGAACTGATGATAATTTAGTTATCTATGGTTCTCGTTTCCTTCATAAATCGCCACTTAGTTTTCATTATTTAGTTAACTATTTCCTAACCAGTCTAGCTAATCTTCTTTTTGGCAGTCATCTAACAGACATGGAAACCTGTTTTAAATTAATCCCCCAAAAAGCTTTAAAAAAAATTAAACTAACCGGCCGACGTTTTGAGATTGAACCGGAAATCACTGCTCAATTATTAAAAAATGATTATAAAATTATAGAATTACCGATTAGTTACCGACGTCGTGGCTATGAAGAGGGTAAAAAAATAACTCCGCGAGACGGAGTCTTGGCAATTATTACTCTGCTTCGGGAAAAATTATCTAACCGGTAGTCGACCACTCCAGCGCAACTGTTCTATCTGATCTAAATAATAGCGAGCATCACCATTACTTCGATTTAATTTTAAAGCCGAACGCCAACTAGCTTCGGCTTTTTGATAATCCCCTAATTGCCAATAGACCAAAGCCTTGCTGTTATAAACTGCGGGCAGACGATAACCGCTTTCCAGGGCGCGATCAAAATAATCCAATGACCGCAATAATAATTGACGATTGTTTAAGCTGGAGGCATAGAGAGAGCCAAGGAGTGATAGAGTTTGTCCATTGTTGGGGTATTGGAATAAAATACCGCGATAGATTTCTTCAGCTAATTCGGCCTGTTCCTTAGCCCCAGCTAATGTGGCCAGATGAAACTTTTGTCTCAAATCAGAATCTTTAGCTAATTCTCTAATTTTTTGTCGAAAAGCTTCATCACTAACAGTTAGTTGATTAATTTTTTCTTGGTCAACTAATTTTTTATTTAACAAAATAACCGTATAACGATCGAAGTAAACCAGAGACCAATCCGGATCTTTTAAAATTCGGGGTAAAAAAGCGGCTGCCCAGGGAGTAAAGTCCGTATAGGAAAAATAAATGGCTTTAAATCCATACTTTTGATTATATTCCTGCCACTTCTGAGGATCGGTTTGCATGGGACGATAGGTATCAGCAAAAAAGGAAACACTGTAGGCTTCGGGACGATTATCAACAAAAACTTTTTCCCGGGGCGATAGCCAAAAAATTAAAGCGCTGCCGACATCATAATTATTAAAAATTGGCCCGCTTAAATTATTCTCCTGGAAAAACCTGACTGAATCTTCTGCGCCAGCAGTCAGGCCCCAGCCAAAAGAATTTTTAATCAGTCCTGACTGACGACTAAAGTCAGTTATGAGATATAAACTACTAATTATAATAATAAATAATATAACCGAAGCAAAAATATACCAATATTTATTTAGCTTATCGCTTTGCAGAAAAGAAAAATGACTTTTTAAAAAATTAAAAGGGTAAGTTAGGTTAGCCCCAATAATCACCAGGACCACTAAACTAAAAATTGATAAGTTACGGGAAGCAAATAAGGCTAACAGGGAGAAAAAAACTGATACTAGTACCTCAAAGAGGCGCCACTTCTTTTCAAACACATAATAAGCTGCCCAGGAAAGAATTAAAATAAGTAATAATAATTTAAACAAACCAAAATTAGCATTTTCCATGATGTTGCTCAGATAAAAAATAGATTTATTTTCAGCAATTTCATAACCGTAATTGCGGAAAATATTAAAAGGATAAAGTAGGCCGCGAATGGTATTGGGGTTTAATAGGCAGATGGCGGCTATAACTATAAAATTTATTATCCATTCTCTGGCGGCTTGCCAGGCAGTCAGTAGACGAACGCGAAAATTTCCCTGTTGCTGAATAAAGGGGGGCAGGAAATCAGCCGCTGCCTTAAAACCAATCATAGCCAAACCAATAAAAAAATAGATGTGAATATTAACCCAAAGTAAAAACAATGGTGCTAGATGCCACAGTAAATGATATTTATTCTTCTCGCTGGTTCGCTCTAAGATAACCCAGGTTAGAATGATAAATAAATAACTAAAACTTTCTGGCCTAATTTCCACCCGTTGGCTTAATAATAAAATAATCGGAATGGCTAACACCGAAGTTAAATAAAAACCAGTTTGCTTTTGAGCCAACCTAAAGGCCAAAATAAAGGCTGCCAAGATCAAAATAATATTTAGAACTGACAACAGTCTAAAACTACCAATTAAATAGGTGCCATAAAAAATCACTCCAGCTAACCAATGATGATTAACAAAAGGATAATCCGGCTCACTAAAGGAATAGAAATTTTTGAATAGTAAATCTTTGTTATGAAAAACCTCTCGACCATTAGCCAGATGTCTGCCTAAATCAACCGAAGTTAATTCAATTTGCTGGGAAAAAATAATCACAATCAAGACTAAAAGCCCTAGAAATACCAGGGTTTTGATTAACTTTTCAGTTTGTAATCTTCTTAGCATACTAATCATATAATACCATATTTTAGACCTAGATAGAAAAAAGTCAATAAATTAAAAATAATGTAAAAAATAAAAAAGGTATCTTAGAAAAGGTCAGATCTTAGGAAAAAACGCCAGCTGATTAGCGGCGTTTTTTTATTCTCTGAAATTTAAATAAAATATTTTATAAAATAATTTCCGGTGTATCTCCAATTAACTCTATTTTCTCGTCTCTTATTAAAATAGCTTGATCGTCTTTTAAAATTCTGGTGGGATAATGAGCCCGAGGAATAGCTTGTTGTAATAAATCATGATATTCCGGTTTATAGTGCACGGTAATGAGACAGGGGATTAAATTCATGGCTGTAAGGTCGGTGAGGCCGCAATGATCATAGCGATCCTGATGACGCCAGAGAGCCATTTCAATGGTGGGACAGGCCACATAGGTGCCGGCGCTGGCTCCAATATAAATAAAGCCTCGAGAAATAAATTCTGTAATAACTTTATCAAAACCACTTTCTCGAATAGCTTTTAGAAGATAAAAACTACTGCCCCCATTAACAAAAACCGTATTAAAATTATTTAGTACTTCTTTTAATTCTGACTCGTTTTTACCCTCTATATCAATATCTTTAAAATAACAACCCCATTTTTCAAATCTTTCTCTGGTTCTGTCTAAAAAAGATAGATCGTCCGCTCCCGGCCCCTTGGAGGCCGTAATAACGTGAGCGATTTTTAGCTCTTTCATTGGTTTTCCTAAATAATCAGATAAGTCATTATTTAGGAATTGACCGCTGGATAATAATAGCAAAATTTTCATATATTTTTATTATAACAAAAAAACCGCCTTTTACCAGGCGGCTATGATTTAATGGGTAGTGACGGACTTAGCCAAATTTCTTGGATGATCCACATTACGTCCCAGTTCTTTGGCTAAATGATAAGCCAACAACTGTAGAACTACTACATTAATCAACGGTGCAATCACCTCATCAGATAAGGGCACGTGAATAAATTGAACAACGGCTTGTTTCACCTCATCATCATGATTATTAACCAGGGCAATAATCTGGCCGTGGCGAGCCTGAACTTCCTTAAGACTAGTAATTATCTTCTGATAATTACTGCCCTGGGTGGCAACCATGACCACTGGCATTTCCTCGTCAATTAAGGCGAGCGGCCCATGCTTCATTTCCCCGCTGCTCATGCCTTCGGCATGAATATAGGAGATTTCTTTGAGCTTGAGAGCGCCTTCCAGAGCAATGGGGAAATTGTAGTCCTTCCCCAAATAAAGAAAATTCTTAGAGTCTTTGAATTTTTGAGCAATAGCTTGAATAGCTTTGTCTAGGGACAATACTTTTTCAATATCCTGTGGCAAAACTTCTAAAAAACCAATAATACTCTTTAATTGCTTCCGGGAAATAGTTTTCTTTTCTTTAGCCAGCTTAAGAGCTAACAGCAGCAGCACAATGGCTTGAGCCATAAAAGCTTTAGTTGAAGCTACTCCCTTTTCCACTCCAGCTCGGGTATAGACGCCGGCATCGGTCAGGCGGGCAATGGTTGAGTCAACTACATTACAAATACCCAAAATAATCGCACCCCGCTGTTTAGCCAGTTGCAGAGCGGCAATGGTGTCAGCCGTATTGCCTGATTGGGAAATACCGATCACCACGTCACCAGGCTCAATAACACAGGGGTCAAATTCCGAAGCATACTCCACCTTCACTGACACTTGGGCCAATCTTTCCAGCCAATACTTACCCAATAGCCCGGCATGCCAGGAGGTACCACAGGCCACAATGGTTAATTGTTTTTGGCTTTTAATTTGTTCCCAATAATCGTCCAGGCCGCCGAAACGGAAAGACATTTGAGAAAAATCAAAGCGCCCCTGCAGAGCCCGACGAACCACCTCTGGTTGAGCAAAAATTTCCTTCAACATGAAGGAAGAAAACCCTTCCAGAGATAATTCCGAAATATCAATGTCTATTTCCTGGCTAACGATCTCCATAGTCTCGGAGTTTAAGCCCAGAAGCTGTGGTTCCTGGTCTGGTTCTAGTTTTAGTATCTGCTCATGACCTATCTCCGTGGAGCTACTGGCCTGACCAGCAAAAGCAATTTTGTCGGAAGCAATAAAAAAGCCAGAATCACCTCGACCAAAACAGAGTTGGCCGCCCTTATTGATGGCTACCAGACAATTTTCTGAGCGAGAAAACAATACCAGAGCACAGGTGCCTTCAATTTGCGGGTACACCGCTTGAACGGCATTCAGCAAATTTAATCCCCGGCTTTTTTGGATAAAGTGGATAAAGTTGATCAGCACCTCCGAGTCAGTCGAGCTAACAAAACGATAACCGACCTGTATTAGTCTTTCTTTCATCGCTCCATAGTTTTCAATGGTGCCGTTGTGAACCCCGATTAAATCTTTGTCATTTGATAAATGAGGATGAGCATTTTTTTCATTAGCTTCGCCATGGGTAGCCCAACGAGTGTGAGCTAAACCAATTTTAAATACCAGCTTGTCAGAAGTAACGACTTTCTTTACCAGATTATCGATTTCTCCAGCCGCTTTAAAAAGACGCAATTTAGTCCCGTTTACCAGAGCTAAACCGGCACTGTCATAACCTCGATACTCCAATCGTTGTAAACCAAGGAGTAAAAAAGGGGTAGCGTCTTGTGTTCCGATATAACTTATGATTCCACACATGATTTATAATTTTTTTTGTTGTTAATTTACGAAATTGTTTTATATATCATTTTAGCGGTTTACTTAAATAAAAACAAGCCCTTGATTGGGGCTTGTTTACTGAACAAATATCCATTTAAACTAGGGTAAATTATAGGTCCAACCCGGTTGCCAAGCCTTCCGATTACGCCAGTCTTCACTAATAGCCTGTCCCCAGCTTTTACCGTTAAGAATCACTTCCAGGGCTAACTGAGGGGCTTTGTGAGCTAAAATGGCTATAAATTGACCATCATATTCCTTCTTTAGATAATCTAAAAAATCTCTAATTCGCCTTTCTACATCCTGCAGTGATTCGCCGCTGGGGAAAGGGGTAGTTATATATTTATTATAATCTACTAAATCTTCATTAGCCTGATTAAAATCACCATAATTACATTCCCGCAGACGAGGATCCTGAATTACGGGATAATCATTTTGAAAGCCCAGATTCACCGAGTCAATCGCTCTTTTAAGGTCGGAACAAAAAATTACTGAAAAATCAGTCTCCTTAACTTGTTGACTAAGATCCTTGGCCTGCTGAATACCTAATTCTGATAATTCCCCGCCAGCCCAGCCGGTACACCTTCCGGTTTCATTATCGGTGGTGGTGCCATGGACAAAATAAATTATTTTTACACTCATATAATTAATTATAATCTAACCTCCTTTTCCAGCCAAGAAATATGTTTATTAGTTCTTTGCCAGAATAGATCTTCCCAAACATAGTGAACCGCTAGCTGCTTGTAATCTCCAAATTGCTCAAAATATTTTAATATTTTTTTAACCGGCACCGGATTTTCGGGATCACGGTCAAAAAATAATTTAGAATATATTTTTTTTTCCCAGGGGGAAACATGATTAAAGAAATCCCAATGATGAAAAACATCAAATAAAATATACCAAACTGTTGCTGGACCGATGCCATATAATTTTAACAATTCTTTCATTTGTCCTTCCCTGTTTTGTTTTCTTAGATTCATTTCTTCAATTAACCCGGAGGCAAACTGTTCATCAATTTTTTTTATTGATTTAGCACGATAGCCGACTTTCAATTTTCGTAGATCATCTTCACTGATTTTTTTTAAATCACCTGGGTGCCAAAAACACCATAGCTTTTGCCTATCAAAGTCAAGGAGTTGGCCATAATTTGTTAACAGAGCCTGAAACATCTGGACTGAGCGGCGGACCGAAGCATTTTGCAAAACAATGCCAATAATCAAATACTCATAGAGAGAGCTAGGATGGCCTGGCCTCATGCCCCGCCACTTTTTAATAACTGGCCCCAAAATTTGATGGCTTTTAAATTGCTTATAGAAATTATTAAGATTTAAATCAATATTATAGGAATATTTAACCTCCTCTATTAAAGAATTTAGGAAATCGGGCAGTAAATTATTTTTGGAATATATCTTTAATTCAATTAGAGGGTTATTAATAGTGCCTCTATTGATGAATTTCAAACCTAAAGGAGTTTTTCGCCAATTCCAGGTTTGCCAACGAACCCCCGGCTGCCAAAGATTGTCTCCGGAGGTAAAATGATCTGGTTTATGAAAAGTAGAATCAAAATCAAACGGCTTACTTGGTTTAATTTTAATTATTTTGAATAATTTTAGTTTGAGTGGTTGTTTCATATTTAAATTATATCATAGTTAATGATGTAATAAGAATTTAAATTAAAATATACACAAAAACACCTATAAATAAGGTGTTCTTTACTATGCTCGGAGTTTGGGATAGTTGGAACTTTAAGGTTATAAAAAAAGAGGGGTACATTCGCGCCCCCCCTCCGCACATTTTGATCTATTAATTCCAGGATTTAAGAAAACAAAACATTCCGCCCGATACGCCGGCATCGAACTTATGAGCTGTTAAATAAAAGGGACCGAAGTGAGAAAGTGAAACAGCAAGAAGTTCGCCGGAAAAAAGCTTTACGTGAAAATGATAAGCCACTCTGTGATAATATTTGGTACCGAGAATATCTGAACATCTTCTTGATGTGTCGTCATTATAATCACTAATAAGTAAAAATAGAATTTGAAGAAGTTCATTTTCATTTAATGGAGCTGACTCAGCGTATTTTTGTGTATCGCTGTCATTTAATGGCTCGGGAAGATTTCGGGTTAGCAATTTACCGATTCTTTCATCTATTTTGACGACATTCTCTTTATTGGGAGTAATGAGTTTACTCATAAAAAGTTCGTTTATGAGAACGGCATTTGGAAATAATTTTTCCTCTATGGAGATTTTGTTAAAAAATTCTCCGATGATAAACTTATTTTTCATTGTGTATCCTCCTATTTATAAATTGTTAATGTAATAAAAAAGTATACCACATTGGCATATTTTTTGTCAACCTGCTCGGAGTTTGGGATATACTTCGTATAATAAAAGTATAGCAACTGGGCTATACTTTTATTGGTAAGAGCTATGAGGACGTACTTGGGGTAATGGCCCCGTGTTCCAACTTATAGTCTCCAATAAAAGCAGTAAACATAAGCGAATAAGATAGTTGGGGAGTTGAGCCCCGTATCACACGCGAACCTGCTTTCGCTTTTATTCGGGGACTGAAAAAGAGTCTTGCCGTCTCTTTTTCTTCTCTCTTCTTTTTCTCGTCTGTTCTATTGTAATTTTAAAACAAATATTAATCATATGCAAACATATATTGGAGTTGATATCTCTAAGAATGATTTTTTGGCTTGTTTTAATGAAATGGATAAACCAATTAGATTTGTCAATAATAATCTGGGACTGACTAAGTTTTTTAATCATTTAAAAATTAACAGTTACGCCAAGGAGGAAACAATTATTGGTGTTGAGTCGACTGGCGCCTATAGTCTGCCCCTGGCCATTGTCGGAGCCAGGAAGAAATATATCGTGAAAATCATTAATCCCATCGTTACTAAATCATATTTAGGATCATCAATTAGAAAAGTGAAAACCGACAAAGCGGATGCACGGGTAATTAGAGCCTGC
>Ga0172371_10001871_pt1 | contig 33438 bp, 36 predicted proteins | sample Lak12m_FD_114543 | JGI IMG/M metagenome (GOLD analysis project Ga0172371, IMG submission 114543) | Freshwater microbial communities from Kabuno Bay, South-Kivu, Congo - kab_022012_12m | ecosystem: Environmental > Aquatic > Freshwater > Lake | place: Democratic Republic of the Congo: South-Kivu...
CCCATTGCGCAAGAAAGAGGACTATGTTTCCTCTGCCATGATTAATTCGTGCTTCCTTGATAATCTGTCCTTCCATGTTTTGTACTGACGCTACCGTATAGCGTTTGTGTGAATCAAATGCTAGCATATGCATAAGCGTGCCTCCTTTTACGGCTTTCGCCGTTAATATTTTTTCCTGGTGATATTGTATCACCGAGGCACGCGCTTTCATATAATCATTCTGAGCTTGTCGAAGAATTACGGCAAATCAAACAGTTAGAGCACCCTTCGACAGGCTCAGGGTGACAAATTAGGACTTTTGCAAGAGGCTCATTGTAGAGGGAATATGGGAAGTGTTCCCATTAATCTTAAAAGGTCTTACAAGAAAATAGCTATGAAGTGGTATAATAGGCCATGAATGAAGTGCTTTTCAGGAAGCTTGAAAGACTCAGAGAAGAGGTCCTTTATCTGGAGACAAATAAGACAAAACTTTTTAAGGAACTGCAGGCATCCGTTGAAATTAAAAAAATAACAGAACGTTCTGTCTATCTGTGTACAGAGATTGCCCTTGATATTGCAGATATGGTGATAGCGCTTAAAGGCATTCCAAAAGCCTCTACTTATAGTGATTCAATATATAAACTCGGCGAATACAAGATCATTCCCAAAGACTTTAGCCTCAAACTTGTCTATATTGCAGGCCTAAGAAATTTCCTTGCCCATGATTACCAGATAGATACTGTTCCTGATCTAAAGAGATTTTTAAAATCAGGGCTGAATGATATAAAAAAATTCGTTGCATATATTGAAAAGCTATGAGTGATAAGATTAAGCGGATAAAAAAAATCCTTCAGGGGAATCGCAATGTTGAGTTTGCATATCTGTTCGGCTCAAGGGTTAAAGGCATCGCTGATACAAGGAGTGACTGGGATATTGCAATCACTTTTAAGAAGCGCCCTCAAAGTCTTGCTAAATGGACGATATTTTATCTTGAGGCTGAGATATCAAGGGAGGTAGGCGGTGAGGTTCAGATTATTGCCTTAAACAACCTTGATTCACCTGTATTTTTATTCCAGGTAATAAATGATGGATTACTGCTTATTGATAATAATTCCGAAAAGCGAATTCTATTTGAGGCGCATGTACTTAAAAGATATCATGACTGGCATTATTTTCTGAAAAGGCAGATGGCATATAAATAGAAACGCAGAAAGAGTTTGAACTTTCACGGCAGAAGATGAAGGAGCATATGAAGTCCCTGCCTTTTGAGAATAAGTGGGAAATTCTTCAGAAGACAAAGGAGTTTCTTGCAGGGATTGAAATTGGCGAATGGGTTACAAATGCTGAATCAAAAAGGGTATTTATTGAAAGACTCGGCAAATTGGGAGCATTGTAGAGGGAATATGGGATGTGTCTCCCGCGATAATGGAATATTACAGCAGTAAAAAATATTATATGTAAAGACCTTGCTTGTCTGATAAAATATAAGTATATGGAAAGAGCAATTGCATTAAAACAGATCGAGAATGTCAGATCCCAGCTTATCAAAAAATATAAGCCAGAGAAGATCATCCTTTTCGGTTTTGCTGCATGGGGCAAAGATGAAATCAATGACATTGACCTCTTTATCATCAAGAGAGATATCCCTTATTATGAAGCCGACAGGATTATAGAACTTTACCGCATGATGGATGTCAATGCACCCGTAGATTTCATTGTGTTTATAAGCCTGAGGAGGCTGAAGAGAGGCTTTCACTTAGGGATCCTTTTGTGAAGAAGATTTTCAGAGAGGGCAAGGTTCTTTATGGCTGATCCAAAGGTCGTCAGAGAATGGCTGTCACCAGTACCGCAGGAAAATGCCTTGAGGCCTCCTTTAACACCGAAGAGAGCAGCCTCTGAATATACATATATAAAATTATAAAGTTAAATTTTATAATTGTCAAATACAAAACCTGAAAGGCGAATATCTTTCTTCTTTTCCGGTTCAATGCTATGTTTTATTCTTTTGATTGACTGTCCGGGAAAGCGGAGATAATTAACCCAATATGATACGTGATACGCCATCAAAGTTGTTCAGTTTAATCATGCGCAGACCCTAAGAATGCAATAGTCTTCTGTGTGGACTCCAATGGGAATAGTGATAAAGATTATATCTGTATAGATAAACAACACGGCATACGGAACTTCGGGACAGAGGAGAGGCTAAGAATTCCATAGCCCTTCTGTTATACGGGCCTCCCGGGACAGGAAAAACAAAGCTCATCCATTATTTGGGGCGGGAGGCATAGAAATAAAATGCCGCGAGTCGGATGAAGTAAAAAAACGATCTGCGTGATAAAATAAGCTTACAAAACTGAGAAAGCAAAGAGACCATGAGAACCCTTGAGGAAATAAAGGAAATATTAAAAGAGCATAAAGAAGAGGTAAGCCGAAAGTACAAGGTGAGCGAGATCGGTATTTTCGGGTCCTTTGTGCGCGGAGAGCAGAAAAAGAGAAGCGACTTGGATATCCTTGTGGAATTCGATGAGGAAAACATCCCCAGTTTTCTTAATCTTATTGAGATGGAGAGGTACCTTCAAAGACTTCTCAGGAAGAAGGTCGACCTAGTCAATACATTCCCGTTCTTAAACCATTATTCACCGAAATCAGTTCAGGCAACATCGAGACCATAACCTCAACGATTACTCTATTAGAAGTCTTAGTTCATCTGTTCAGAAAAAAAAAGGATTTGACAAAATCGTGAATTTGGCATTTAATAGAAATGATAATCATTATCAATAAAAATAAATAGGGAGGTATCTATGGAAAAGAAGAAGATAGCTATCATTGCATGTAAAAACATTAAAGGCGTCAGTTGTGTCGGTGGCTGTCTGAAATGTTTTAAGGGTATTGCGGAGAAAGCGGGTGAATATGAACGGTGGAAAGATTATGAAATAGAAGTTATTGGCATGGATGATTGCGGAGGCTGTCCCGGTCTGGTAGTCCCCAAGGTGGCTCTTATGATGGACATGGGGAAATTGTATGAGAGAGATATAGATGCTATACACCTCGGAACTTGCATCATGAAGGCAACGCAAACAGCAAAATGTCCTATTGATGTTGAAGATCTGAAAAAAAAGATCGAGACGAAATTTCAAAAAGAGGTAATCCTCGGGACACATCCGTATTAGGAAAATTAGGAATATATCCATATTGAGAATAGAGGAATGATTATAATGCCGTGGGGAGATGGAATCGGGCCGCCATGGTGGCATGGAAAAATGAGAGGGTGCGGTTACAGGCTAACTGTACCAAGACAGGCTATCTTAGATATATTGAGTAGAACCTCCAAACATCTGAGCGCTGAAGATATTTATTTGGATGTACATAAAGTTTATCCTGCAATCGGACTGACAACTGTTTATCGTACATTGGAATTGCTCGTGCAGACAGGAATGATATTTAAATCTGATTTTGGAGATGGGAGATCTAGGTATGAACTCTCTGAAGGACCCAAAAGCATCGGACACCATCATCACTTGGTTTGCACGGACTGTGGAAGGATCGTTGATTACACAGATTTTATTGACGAAGAAATAGAGTTGCTGAAAATAACAGAGAAAGGGCTTTCAAAAAAATATAATTTTAAAATTACAAATCATCTAATTCAATTTCATGGATTGTGTGAAAAGTGTCAGAAAATAAAATAGTATTTATTTTTTTTCTTTATTAATCAAAATGATTATCATTTCCCCTTTGACTTTCAACGGGAAATCAGAAAATTGCTTACAGATATTTATGCTGTTTTTGCCGAGTTAAAATTTCCCGATAATCCAACAAGATAGAAAGATGCTGGAAATTGCCGTCTGCCGTCAGGATTTTGTTTTGCAAAACCGGCACTGACTTTTTACGAAAAGACAAAAAAGATTATGTATGATGAGGTGTAGGAAAAGTTTGTAATAAACATTGAGAATTTGAAATGAAAACCTTAAGTGAGATAGAGGAAGGTAAGAAGGTAAAAGTAAAGGAAATCCGTGGTGGTTTTGGTGTGAGACAGCATCTTTCGACTCATGGCATCCATATAGGAGATATTGTTTTGATTAAAAGGCGCTCGGTATGGAGAGGCCCCCTTATTATTGAGGTTCACGGAAGTGAGGTGGCATTAGGGCGAGGAGTTGCTTTTAAAATTGAGGTTGAAGACCTATGAGGATAGCCCTCGCAGGTCAACCAAATTCCGGGAAAAGTACAATTTTTAATGCCCTGGCAGGATACAAGTCTATTACAGCAAACTTTCCGGGTAAGACCGTCCATTATACCCTGAGTTCTGTAACCTTTGGTGGGAAGACCTTTGAAATTGTTGATCTTCCCGGAATATATTCCCTCACATCTTTGGATCTTGCAGAATTTGAGGCAAGGAAATACATCCTTTCAGGACAGGCTGAGGCGGTTATAAATGTTATCGATGCATCTGTTTTATCCAGAAGTCTTGAGTTTACCATTCAGCTTTTAGATATGAATATGCCCCTGGTTCTTTGTTTGAATATGATGGATGAAGCCAGGAGAAAAGGGATACATATAGATACAAAGAAACTTTCTGAAATTCTCAGGGTTCCGGTCATAGAAACAATAGCTGTAAAAGGTCAGGGGTTAGAAGCTCTCTTTTCTGCAGCTATGACAGCCTTTGATCAAAAAACCATAGGAAAGAAGCAACCCTTCCATAAGGATGTAGAAGATGTCATTGCCAAATTATCGGAATTCATAAATGAAGGAGTTCTCAAAAAATTAAAAGTGCCAAAGAGACTTCTGGCCATAAAGCTTCTTGAAGGAGACAGTTTCTTCATGGAAGAGATATCAAGGTTTTCAGAACTATTAGATGCTACGAAAAATCTTCAGGCTTATCTGGAGAGGACACACGGTAGGCCATCTGATATGGTCATATCATCTGAGAGACATGCGATAACCTTGAATATATTTGAGGAGGTAGCAGTGGTTGGGCTCTCTGTGAAGACCTTCCAAGACAGAATGGACAAACTGATAATGCATAAGTATTTTGGTTACGTATTTCTTGTCCTGATGCTTCTTGGCTTTTTCGCCATCGTCTTTAAAGCAGGAAAGACAGTGGAAGATCCTATAATTATCGCCTTTGAGATGCTCATGGAAGGGATTGGTGAAGCTTTGGGTAAAGATACTCTGCTCTTTTTCTTTGCGAAGGGGATAATAGAAGGATTGGCTGGAGGCATAGGTATAGTCATACCCTATCTACTTCCATTTCTTATCGGCATGATTATCCTTGAAGATGTTGGCTATCTTCCAAGGATAGCTTTCCTTATGGATGCCTTTATGCACAGGGTAGGTCTTCACGGAAAATCCATCCTTCCCTTTATCCTTGGTTATGGATGTAATGTGCCGGCTATCATGGCAACGAGGATACTGGAAACACCACGGGATAGGTTCATAACTGCATTTCTTGCCACGATGATACCTTGTGCGGCCAGAACAGCTATAATTTATAGTCTTGTGGCTTATTATATTGGACCATTAGCTGCCCTTTTCATATATGTTTTTAACATCTTTGTCATCGCCATAACGGGAAAAATAATGACATACTTCATGCCGGAGGTTACACCCGGACTTGTTCTGGAGATACCATCTTATAAGGTTCCTTCTCTCAGGGTAGTGCTTGCCAAGACATGGCTCAGGATGAAAGAGTTTATATTCATCGCATTACCGCTTCTTATCCTGAGCAGCGCTATACTCAGTTTCCTTGAATATATAAAGTGGGATAGAATAATTAACAATATCCTGTTCCCTTTAACATACATCCTTGGTCTTCCGGAGGCTGTAGGTACAACCCTTATATTTGGTGTCTTGCGAAAAGAGCTCTCCATGCTGATGCTCTTTCAAGCACTTGGGACCATGGATATATCCAGTGTTATGTCCAATGAGCAGATATTGATTTTTACTTTATTTGTGGTTTTTTATATCCCGTGTGTTGCAACGATAACTGTTTTGGGTAAAGAAATTGGATGGAAGAAGATGGCCGCAATAACCATTGGGACCTTTATTATTGCCCTGATTATTGCTTTAGTAGCCAGGGAATTTATGAAGGGAATCCTGAATGCATCAGTTTGCTAGAAATACTACAACGCATGCAATATTTGAAGTATTTCTCTCATATAAGAGGTGATAAATGAAAAATAATCCGCAAATGGAAATCAAAAATATCTTGCGTGAATACAATATTTCTCCTGGTATGTCAGCTTCGATTATACCCCTGACGGCGGCTGAAAATAGCTGTCATTCCCGAAGTCCTTAATCGGGAATCGTGCGCCGGAGAGCGTCTACCTGAAGGGGACTTCCACCCCCCTGACTTTGCACACTCTCAGGCGCACGATTCCCGTTTTCACGGGAATGATAGCAGTGGCGTTATTGTAAAGATGAATTAGATACACAACACTATCTAAAACACTTTCTGGCTTTCCAGTTTCTTGACAAGGCGAAGCTCCTATTCCGGTATAATATAAGGAAGAATAATAGGAGAACAATTTATGGATGGAACAAGACGTTGCAATATAAGACCAGGATTACGTGTTTCAATAGTATTGAAGAAGAACCAGCAGACCGGGAAACTAACAGAGGGAATTGTAAGAGATATTTTAACTAATTCACCTGCACATCCACATGGAATTAAAGTTCGTTTGGAAAGTGGAGAAGTAGGACGTGTAAAAGAGATATTTGATTAATCTTCGGTAAAACCCCTTTTACTCTTCTCTATAGCAAGATTGTAAGCCCTGCGCCTTTATTTCAGAAATTTTCTACACAATTTTTGTTTTTTATTAAACATTCTTTGTTTTTATAAACCCTCGATTCTTTTTTTTAATTGGCTCATCGTGAAAGAGTACGGGTAAATTTTTCTTAAAATAAGGTGTGCTTCTTATTATCCCCCCTTTAGTAAAGGGGGGTGAGGGGGGATTTGAAAACGCTTGGTAGTAACTATGCTTTCATATAATAAAAGCCTAAAACAGTTATCGAGGAATCTGAGAAGGGACATGACCGATGCTGAGAGGTTACTTTTGACAATGCCTCGCAGGTGTTGAAACTGGTGGGACTTGATTTATCAGCAAGCAGAAGCGGAAAAAATTCCAACAACATAACCCTATCTATATCCAAAAAGGGCAAATCAGAACTCAGATATGCCTTATACCAGGCAGCGCTGATCGCCTCAAGCAGGGATAAACATTTCATAGCATACTTTACAAATAAGCTAAGGGGCTGGGAGAAGGAAAAAGGCATAAAGACTTCCCAAAGGTTATGAATGTGCCACTCCCGTATGAATGTGCCACTCCCGTAGGAAGTCCTGTCAATCGGTGTGCCAGTAAAACCGATATAAGTTGCATTCGGTAATGCCCCCATAAGGTAGTTGCCGAGCTTTCCTCCCGTAGTCCTGTGGGCTTCATCTACGAGAACAAAGATATTGTCTCTTGTATTAATGTTAGGTTCGATGCCATCAAATTTGTGAATCATCGAGACAATCAACCCTCTTTTATCTTCCTTTAGTAGCTGCTGAATGTCTTTCTTGCTTTTTACCTCTATCTCATCTTGCAAGAATCCAACAGAAGTGAGATTTCCAAAAAGCTGTGATTCCAGCTCGTTCCTGTCAACAAGCATGATAACTGTGGGGTTGTCAAAAGAAGGGTTCTCGATTATCTCTTTGGCAGCTACTATCATCGAATAGGTCTTACCCGAACCCTGTGTGTGCCAGATGAGACCTCTTTTCTTATCCGAACCAGCGCGTGCAACGATTCTTTGTACTGCCCTCATCTGGTGTGGTCTCAGGACTACCTTCTTCAGTTCATCATCCTGCCGTGTAAAGAGGATGAAGTCATCAATAATTCTGATTACTCTTTCTTTATCGAAGAAGGATTTTACAAGTGTCTCGTAATCTCCTTCCTGTTCCTTTTTCCAGTTGAAAAGCCCCTTTCTTGAGGTGTTCCATGTAGCCCCGTAGTAATAGCGTATCAGGTGGGTAAGGGTATACATCTGAAGGATAGCCATAATTTCAGGGGCTTCATGGTGGTATCTTCTTATCTGGTCAAGGGCTTCTGCAATGCCATCTATCTTATTGGCTGATTTGGCTTCAACGATAAAGACGGGAAAACCGTTTATAAGGAATACCACATCACATCTGATGGTTTTTGTTCCATTCGTGAAGGTGAACTCATCAGTTACGTGGAAGGTATTGTTATGTATGTTCTTGGTATCTATTAATCTCGCATTCCTTTCCCTTTTCTCTTTTGGAACAAATACGGTTTTTAATCCCTTAAGGTATTCCCACGCATCGAGATTGCCTTGTATGGTTGGGGGAATTGGAATAGGAAAAACGGGACGTTGTTGAATAAGTTGACTTATTAGATGTAATTCATTGCAAAACTTCCAAGTGCATGTTTCAAATGGTATTTTTCATCACATTCGAGAGATGCGTCTTTGCAGGTGTTATTCTCATCCAGACCAAAAGGACACCCCTTTCAATTTCAGGAAGAAAGTGAAAAATGATTACATAAAAAAGCCCCTCGAAATCAAGAGGAGCTTTCTGGTTTATGTCTACGTCTTACTTATTTACTGCGTCCTTGAAAGCCTTGCCTGCTGAAAACTTCGGAAGTTTCTTTGCGGCAATCTTGATAGTTGCTCCGGTCCGAGGGTTCCTCCCTGTCCTGGCTTTCCTCTTTGAAAGTGAGAATGTGCCGAAACCTACGAGAGCAACCTTGTCTCCCTTTTTGACTGCTTTGGTGATTGCCTCAATAGCTCCGTCAAGTGCCTTGCCGGCGCAGGCCTTGGTACAACCCGATGCATCTGCCATCTTTTCGATCAGATCTGCCTTTGTCATGTCACTGCCCCCCCCCATAAAGATATGTTTGATGAAGATGATTTTACGAAAAAGAAATGATCCTGTCAATGTAATTTCTGGGCAGTATTTTCTGCTAACAGCAGAGAGTTCGCTGTAATGGTTTGGTTTTCTTGATAAGCTTTCCCATGGACCAATGCGCGACGAGCGAATCGATGTTTTTTTCGGAAATCCGCACATGTTTCAACTTATCGAAACTATTGATTTGCAGGTGGAGCAAACAGCCTGAAATACGAAGTCTCTGTACCAGTTGTTATCCCTTGAAATATCGTGGCGTTACTTTCTTGCGCCCGGCTACCCGCTGATAGACTTCGTCGGGATAACCGAGGGCGATAACTGCATGAATTTCCTCTTCTGACGGAATTCCGATAGACTTTTGGATAGAAGGATCTTTCTTCATTGCCGCAACGGCATAACCAATGAGACAAGAGCCGAGCCCCATGCTATGAGCTGCGAGTAGGATATTCTGTGTTGCGAGCAGTGCGTCCTCAGCCGGACAGCTTGCCCCCGGTTTCGATCCCACGAGAATAGCAGCTGTGCTGCCATGAAAAAGCCGGTCCTTACCCGATACATGCCATTCTTCAAGCGCCTCCTTCACCTTACGGTAATATCCGCGGTAATATGCATCGAGCTCTCCTTTGCCTATCAGCTTGAGGAACATGCGAAGCAGGGTCTTCTCCGCAGTGGCGTTCAATTTTTCGAAAAAGGAGGCGACACGCTCTGCAAAGGCTGTTACCGCCTTTCTCGCAGGCAGGATGGTGAAGATCCAGGACTGACTGTTAGTTCCGGAAGGCGCAGTGATACCGATCTTCATGAGGTCTTCAAGCAGATCCCTTTTTACGGGCTGGTTAGTGAAGTGACGGCAGGAGCGACGCGAGGCCATGAGCTGTACCAAAAGGGATATATTGTACTTTCCTGGAGGGAGCCACTGTTTCTCTGTGGTGAATGTCTTATACTGTGACATCTCTTTGTCGATTTCATGGATACGGATCGCCTCCCTGGGACATACTGCTTCGCAATGTCCACAGAAGATCGACTCCCCTCCCGAAGCAGTCGCTTTTTCTTCTCTGAGTGAGATTGTTCCTGTTGGGCAAACAGTGACGCATAAGCCGCAGCCATTACAAAGATCTCTATCGATCTCTATTCTATTTCCTTCCATTGAAGTCTCCTTAAAAAAATCAATAAGGTAGAATATGATAACACTGCTGTCCAATCATTTCTAATCTTTCGTTTCTCTCAGATTAAAGAGCTCTGTGAACTTATTTTATATTGGGCACAATAGTACAAATGGAAAGCGTAGTTTTCTTTGAGCGCTCAGCATGAGTGTTTGCAGGTGGAGCAAACAATCTGAAATTGGAAGCCCGTTCACCTCTTCCTTCCTGTAGGAATGATTTTTAAAAATTGCTCTGAGATGTTATATTACAGATAGAAATCAATAAGGTAAGGATAAGGAGGCAACAAAATGAAAAAGTTACTTTTGGGGACAATCCTTTTGGCGTTGTCAATTGTCGTTCCTATTCCAATAATGGCAGGGGTAAATATAAGTATTGGAATTTCTCTGCCACCACCCATCGCATTTGAGGCACCTCCGGATGTGATAGTGATGCCCGATACGAACGGTGTGTACGTTGTTCCTGCTATAGATGTAGACCTGTTTTTCTGGAATGGTTGGTGGTGGCGTCCATGGCAAGGTCGTTGGTATCGCTCACATTATTATAACCGGGGTTGGGCCTATTATAACAATGTTCCAAGTTTTTATTTTGATGTAGACCCGGGTTGGAGAGGATACTATAGAGACCATAATTGGTACGGACACCGGTGGAACTATGAACGGATTCCTCACCGACGACTTCAACAGAACTGGAAGATCTGGAATAATAATCGACATTGGGAAAGGCAAGGAACCTGGGGTGTTCAGAGCTATCAACCTCGACCGAAACAAGAGATACGGGAGCTAAGACATCAGAGGCAAGAGCAATATCAACAGAGGCCTGAGGTTCAGCGACATCAGCAACAGATACAAGAGCGACAAAGACAACGCCAGGTTCAGAAACCTCAGAGACAGCAGCAACCCCAACAGCATTCTCAACCTCGGGGCCGGCAACACCAGGGGAAATCGCAACACCAACAGTCTCAAGGAAAACCTGAAATAAGGTGAGCATTAGGACTCAGTTCGTGGAGGGAAAGGCATGTTTTCATACATGCCTTTCTTTAACCCATTAACCCTCTCCCGCAGTTCGTTGGCAAAAAACTGATATTCATCCTTACAGTGTTAGTAATTTGCATATATAATCCGCACCTGAGGACCATTATCCAAAATACGAGTTCTTTAAAGAGTTTCTTTGTGCAGTGGATGATTTTCATAATTAGTTTGGCACTTCAATATCTTTATATCCCTTACCAGTTTCAGCCATTAATCGGATGCGTTCTGGCTTCATTCGAATAACAACATATGTAGGTTCAGATGGGTCTTTAATATAATTCTTGAGAATAGGAACGGCTTCATACAGTTTCAACTTGTCATCATTGTTGGTGCTAATTGTGCAGGTGCCTGCGATCCTGACATGCTTGCCTTCTCTATCACTGAAGCAGTATTCTGCATAAGGGACTTTCCTGAGCTGCATGATTTTTTCTGTACCATCTGTAGTAGCAGCCCACAGTTCATTGTCCATCCATACACAGCTTCCCATAGGTCGAACCCCTACCATATTACCGTCACTTGTCGCAAGAAATCCCCATCCGACTTCTCTCATAAAACTCTTAACCAGTTCTATACTCATCTTTTCACTCCTTTCATGGTCTAATTCTCATTAATAATATATCTCAAAATAACTTACTCCTGATATCTTCTGTTTATTGTGACACAGTTTCAGGGGGGATTTGAGGAGGGGGATAGATTACTCTTAGTCTTAGTCCCCAAAGGGGATTCTGATTCGGATTTTTGTTTGTTCTGAAGTAGGGTAGGGTTCACTTATGAAAAACTCCAATAAATTTTTCGGAAGAATTTACGTTTTAATCTGTTGACGCTCTTTACAGAAAGGAACATATTGATAAATAAGGAAGAAGATGGTGGAGTGGACGGTAGGGGCTTTTGAAACAATGCTGTTATTGATTACTCAAGAGATATTTTGGCGTAATCAAATTTCTACTCTAATTTACTATCAGTATTTACCTAACTAATCTGTTTTTTCGGTGATTATCTGGCCTGGACAGATAAAAGATATCCCTTTCTGCGAACTGACCATTACCCCTTCGATAATAGGATGATTTACCTTCTTCTCGGATTGCCATTTTACTATGAAATTAGCACCCGGGCCTCCTCTCTTATCATATTCCTTAAGGTAAAAATACGTGGATTCTAAAGGTTTCAGTTTTATTGGTTTTGTAACGTAGCTTTCTATTATTTTCCCACTTGTATCATAATAATCGGCTTTCGTTATTGTTATAAAATCATGGGGGTCTGTATTACGTATACTTAATATTGCAGCTAGTTCATGCCGAACTTCCTTAGGACCAGAATAAATATTAGAATATATAGAGACGTATACAGTTTCACCAGAAGAGAGTTTTACATTGGAATTCGCTTGAGCATATGTTGGAAAGACGAATACTAATAAAATGATTGCTTTTGCCAGAAACCTCTGAATGTTAGGACTTAACTCATACATAAAAACTTTCCACCTTTCTGCTTATAATCTTCATTTAATAAAAGTATATCACAGGTGCGGCTTTCAGGGTATGCTGTGTAAAACATATGAATTGCCGGTTGAAGTCCGACCATGGGAATTGGGTAGTTCGCCCACATAGCTTAAGGGTGGCAAGGAAAATCAAGTTGAAGTATTGGACAAACTTGGAGTTCCGAAAGAAAAACAGCCGGAAATGGTAATCACGGACGCGGTAGGGTCTCCAGTCAGGAATGCAGAATCGCATTTAAAGAAAGGCAATATAGATGCTGCGAAAGAACAACTTGATGAAACATTTAATGAAGCTGATAAGCTGATATTTGCAGATGGCCCTACGACAGAGGAGGCAGTTAATGAACAGCTCGTAAAGGCTAAGACTATAGAAAAAAAGATAGTTGCCAATGAAAAGGAGGTGCAGCATGATAAAGAAGACATCAAAAGGTTTCAAGGTAGTATCAGAGAAGGGGAAACCGCTCTCAAAACCAAACCTGTCGAAGAAGGAGGCAGAGGAGAGGTTGAGGGAGGTGGAATACTTTTCAGACAAGACAAAGAAAAAGGGTTAACGCTTAATACCCCATTTGGAGAAATAACTGGCGATAGCGCCACGAGACATGCCAAACTTCTTAGCAATCTCAGTGCTACTCCAACCTTGTTTGAAAAGGGCTATGCCAGCTTGAACATCCCAACGAGGCAAAATGTGTTGTCGGGCATACTGACTTCTATTCAGAATGATAAGATTTTCAGGACGGTTGTCCCGTTTGTCCCCATCGATGTGGTGAACAATCTCATTGGACAAAAGTGGACGGTTAAGGATCTGGCTCGCAATAAGTCTATGTTGATCCGTGCGCTTCGATCCAGTTCCGACACCAATATAGTATCCTCTATTATGGACTCTATAGTAAGAAGTCCTGCATTTAATATTACAAAAGTTCCGTCTGAATTGTTGAGAAGGTGGCCTGTGGAAAGTTTTTCCACAAAAGCTACAGCAGACGAAGTAGTTTCCAAAATTCCAAGCATGTCCCATAAAAATATTATAACAGAACCTAAGACAAAAATACAACAACTTCAAACACAAGAAGAAATAAAGCCGGCAAAGGAAGTTAATGTAGAAATAAAAGAACCCTGGCAGATGACAAAAGAGGAATTTCGTAAAGAAGCATTGTATAGAGGAATTGAACCATCTACTGAGAAAAATAGAAATGCATATTGGACCAATAAAATAAAATATGCTGAATTATTCGGATTGTCCCCCAATTCAAAAATTAGAGTTGCATTAAAGCGAGATGTTCATCCTGATATTAAAGGCAAATGGGACGTAGATGAAATTATAGCAGAAAATAAGGCCATTATAAAAAGGGAAGAAATCCATATACCTAAAGGTTATGAATTGCCTATTAAAGCGGAAGTGCCTATTGGTGAAGATGTTCATAAATTCATTATTCAACAAGCCCTTTCTGAAGGCAAACCAGTTCCACCTGAAGTTCTAAAGGATTATACAGATTTAATTAAAGCAAAAGAGGAAACAAAACCTAAAGCGAAAAAAGAAATAAAGCCGGCAGGCGGGATACCTACTAAAGAACTATCTGAGACAGAACTTGAAAAGGCTACAAGGGAAGCTGGGGTTAGGAAGGAAATTAAGGAAAAGCAGGTTGAGATACCCGAAGTTCCGAAGGGCATAAGGCGTTATGCTCATAATGATATTGTCGGGCATATCAATGAGCAAACAGCGAATAAAATAAATAAACTTGGCTTTTCAACAGAATCGAGTCCTGTGATTATTCCACAGAAGACTATTGATTATATTGAGAAAAACCATCCTGATTTAACAGATGAGGATATATCATATCTAAAAGAAATTGTTGACAATCCTTCTGAGATATTGCCCAATATCGGCGAGGAGGGTAAAGAATATAGGATTAATAGTGTTTTTCTGATCAAGCAGAATGGTAAAGATTATGTATCAATTGTGGAGATAACTCCGGGAGTAAAAAATAATAAGATATGGAATTTCTGGAAGATGAGTAGGAATAAGGCTGATAAATACCTCAAGAAATTCAGAGATGAAAAAGCTCGGATTGTTCAGTCTGGAGGGCGGCCTCTTCCTCATATTCCTCTTGGCATATCTGCCGAGGGCCAACCGGAGGGCCTTTCCGGAAGTCAGACCGAAAATCCAGGCTCTAATTTAAATATACTTCCGATAGACGAAAATGTCAAGAGTGATAAAGGCGAAAGTATAACCCTTGATATGAATTTCAATTCCATATTGGTGCGATTAAAAGCATGGAATCGTATAAGCCTAAAAGCTCCTTGAGTGGCAATTTCAATTCCATATTGGTGCGATTAAAAGAATCTGGAGAAGAATGGAAAGAAGAAGTATTGTTTAATTTCAATTCCATATTGGTGCGATTAAAAGAAAGGGGATACCTAAAGATGAGTATATGAAAAGTCTCATTTCAATTCCATATTGGTGCGATTAAAAGATTTTTATATGCCTTCTTTGTTAAAAAGGCACAATAATTTCAATTCCATATTGGTGCGATTAAAAGGTGATAACGTATTTTATATATGGCGTTCTGGTAATAATTTCAATTCCATATTGGTGCGATTAAAAGGTTTCGGAATTGGTGCTCCCGTAGTGGGTTGCATACATTTCAATTCCATATTGGTGCGATTAAAAGGTATCATAAAATAGCTTACATTTTAGGGGCATCTTGATTTCAATTCCATATTGGTGCGATTAAAAGGCAAAAATTTGCCCTAAAAAATAAGGGGTTAAGTTGTCAAAGACCCAAAATCTATCTGTCTACCGCCAGTTGTGCTAAAAACCCGTAAGTTCGACGACGTCCGACTCCAACATCACAACAAATTTCCAGTCAAATTCTTTTCGACCCCGATTATCTCACGTTCAGTATACTTCAGACTGCCGAGCTTGTAAACGATAACCGAATCCTCATCTGCCTTCATACGCTTTTCAAGCTCTAGCTTCATGGCCTCAAATCTTCCCTCTGTCAACTCTCCTTCAAAGACCGAATTCTGCACCCAATTCAGATATCGTTTCAAAAGTTTATGCACCTTCTGCACCCTTTTTTCAGCAATGTCATAAACTAAAATATAGTACATTTCACTACCACGGAACATCACGGAAAAACACAGAGTATCTGCATCTTTTCGTCATCCGTGTTAATCTGTGCCCTTTCCGTGGTTACCACCATGCTCTGAATGCTTTATAATCCTCTATACCACTAATATATTTCTCAAGCTTATAACATTCCAGCCTGATCAGATGCCTGTAAGATACATTCCTTTTCAGGGTTCTATGTTTGATTGTGGTATTCATCCGTTCATCATATTCGCGTAAAAATATCTTCCTGCCGTTTTCTGAGAGATAGCAGAAATTGACATCTTTTTCGAAATCCCTTTCCCCAAGCATCTTTGTGTTTATGAGTTTAAATATAATGTGATCAACGATTATGGGTTTAAAAACCTCCGAGATATCGAGGCTTAGTGAAAACCTTCTATTGCCCGGCTCATGGAGAAAACTGATGGTTGGATTAAGCTGGGTATGATAAATCTCTCCGAGAGTAGTGGCATATAGAAGCGAATTCCCGAATGATATGAGAGCGTTCATCATGTTGTCTGGCGGTCTCTTTGTCCTTTTAGTGAATTCCTCTTCAAGGTCAAGGATAACATTGAAGCTGTCGTAATAACGCTCTCTTATATGCCCTTCCCACGCCATGAGTTCAAGGATATCAGACGCCTTCTCAATCTCCGGCAGTCGGGATTCAATATCAAAAATATAATCCTCAAGACCTGATTTTCTGTTACGGTAATATTTCAAATTGCGAAGGATATTATGTGAAGCGCTTTGTATTAACTCCCTTGCAATGTTCAAGCGTCTTTCTTTGTTCTTATAACAGTCTACCTGGTTTACGATAAGGAAGCCGGAATTCAGATGTTCCCTTGGATAATAAGAGCCAGAATAATAGCCATAATAATTGAATATGTGGACAGGAATTTTTTGCTGTGCAAGAAAGTTCAGGAGCTTGGTGTTCAAATCTGTCTCACCCATCAGGTAAAGCCCTTCTACATCCTCGATAGGGATTACCTTTCGTTCACCAGACTCGAATTCAAGATAAAGAGTATTATCCTGCCTCTTGAGCCTGCCATTTTTTGTTATGTAATAATTTCGTTTCATATAAAACCTTTTTAGCCACGAATTAACACTAATTTTCACGAATTGTTTTAAGAGTTACAAAACAATTCTTTCATATTCAAGCCTTTGCTTTCCGAAGTTTATAATGATTGCCAGTTTCAAACCGGTTGCCTTTAAATAATTAAGAGCCTGTGCTTTATGAGCATCTGTAATCTTTTCTATAGCTTTAAGCTCTAAAATAATTTTATCTTCAATTAAAATATCTGCATAATAATCACCTACTATTTCTCCCTCAAAGGATACGCTTATCGGCGCTTGCTGCTTTGCCATAATATTTTCTCGACGAAAAAGTACCATCATGGAATTCTCATACACTTTTTCAAGAAAACCAAAACCGAGTTCACTGTGTATTTGCATGGCAAGTCCAACGATTTTGTAAGATAAATCTTTATGAAGTATTTCTCTATTAGTGTCCATTCGTGTCATTCGTGGCTAATAAATATGTTTCATGAATAGCAGAAATCCTCATATCCACATTTTTTGCATATCCTTGAGTTCAAAACCTGTGGCGGCTCGGCCATAGATTCTATATTTTTAACTTTCTCTATCGTATCTTTAATTTCAATCTCCTTTTCAGGGGTAAGTTCGATTTCTGTTGTCCTTCTCAGTTTCGGATAGTTGATAACCCCTTTCTGTATATCAACCCCTTTTTGCCTGAGACAGTAGATATAGTAAAGAGTCTGGCCGATATGGGCATCCTCCATCCTGCTTGATTTCTTCACTTCATGAACCGCCTCATCATCCATGAAATCTATCTTAATGACACCATCAATCAGCATCTCTTTTCTTTCTCGCGGATACGAATGCTCATCTATCAGCTTTCCAAGCAATACATTATCAGACGTCTGCTCCATCTGTATCCCGTGCGAAAACAACCACAGCTTCCGGTGGCAGATGTGGAAATAGTTGAATTCCATGCCGGTAATAGTTAAATCACTCAATATCTAAATACTCCATAAGCCTAAATAAAAAAAATCGGGAGAAAATTTATTCTCCTTTCCCTGTCAATAAACGACAAATTTTCAGAAAGTATAATGATTTTATCTACAGTATATTTCTCCCTGAAGTTATAAACTGCCTTGCCTGTTTTATGAGAGCTTAAAACCGACTTTACCTCTACGGCAATATTGGCTTCACGGTCTTCTATAACAAAATCTATTTCAGCGCCTGATTTTGTCCGCCAGTACTTGATATCAAATCCTTGCTTTAATAACTGTCCCGCCACAAAATTTTCATTAAGCAGGCCTCTGTCCACTCTTTCACTTAACCGCTGGAAGCTGCCTATTATCATGTTGCGAAAACCATTATCCCAGAAATAAATTTTGGGGGACTTAGCTATCTCGGTTCTCTTGTTTTTGCAGTAAGGAGTTACCATTTTGATCAAAAAGGTCTTTTCGAGGATATTTAAATGGCGCATCAGGTTTTTGTAATCCAGAGAGGAAATCCGCCCTAACTCGTTATATATAGCCATGGAACCGATTTGAAATGAAAGGGCTTTAACAAGTTTTTGCAATTCATTCTCTGTGCTTAACTGCAAAATATCCCTGATCTCCCTTAAAAGGTATGTATTATAAATATTCTTTAATACTAGTATTCTTTCTTCTTTATCCCCTGCCAAAACGACCCTTGGATAACCCCCGAAAACAGTATATTCCGCATAATACTTGTGTATCTCCTTAATTACTTGTTCGTTCACAGCAGGGGGTATTTTCTTTTTTGTGTATAAGAATTGATCTGCTTTCTCCTTGATTTCAAGATAAACATTTCCGTACAGTGTCGGATTCTTATATCTTAAAAATTCAGCAAAGGTAAACGGGTACAGGTGAAAAATAAAAATCCTGCCTACCAGATATTTTACAGCCTGATGCGTTAAATCCAGCACGGAAGAACCCGAAATTATGATCTTTGTCTTATAGGTATCAAAAAGATATTTTAATTTACGCCCTCCATCCGAGGCGTACTGGAATTCATCAATAAAAAGATAATCCGCACCCTTTGCCTTAAGGCTGTAAAACGATTTTATGTCATTATTGAATAAATTAAGAATATCTCTGTCTTCAAAATCAACATAAACAGCTTTCTTAAGCGATTTGAAAAGCTGTTTTAAAAGAGTAGTTTTTCCGCTCTGCCGTGGGCCCACAACTGCGATTATCTCTGGCTTGCGGATATATTTTTTTACCCCGACTTCAATATCTCTCTTAATATACATAAAATAACCATACTATTATTAATTGTGCTATAATTTTAGCAGGAATAATAATTCCTGTCAAAAATCACTGTATCCCATGCAAAACAACCATAGCTTCCGATGGCAGATGTGGTAATAGTTGAATTCCATGCCGGTGATAAAGGGATGAGAAAGATTTTCAGTCTGAATCATATCTTCTTAAGTCGTTTTTGTATGGCATCCCAGATTTCTGACAACCCAAGACGGTCTGCCCATGTTGAGATATAATCTTTATCGACTATATCTCCGCTTATTCTTAAAATACCGGTAATATCCCTGAGATGCTTTTCTGAAGCGCCTTCCTTATAATATTCCATTTTTTTTATGATTACATCCTCGGGCGCTGCAAAAGAGGCATCATAAGATTCAGCAGGATGAATTCGCCTCGCCCGTGAAAACCGGCTGTTATCAAAGGGGGAATTTTTCTTTAGAATCACATCCACTTTAAGTCCTGAAGCAGGGTGAATAATATTGAACTGACCAAGATTTGAAATCGCATCTTTGATCATTTCTTCTGTGATGAAGAACTCGTCTTCAGGGAATGCTTTGAGTAAGCCCTGCATATGCCTCACTTCAATTGCAGCAACAATATCAATATCATTCGTCAGTCGAGGCTCACCGTATGCCATCGATGCAACCGAGCCCGTTACAAGATAAGGAATGTGAAGTTTTTCGAATGCTTCTGCAACTTTCTGTAACAGCTCAAACGGCCCCATGAGAAAGCCTCCGGACTACCTCCTGTCTGATAACCTCTTCATTCCATTCAGGATGGGATTTTTTGAGATATGTATTGAGCATATCTCGCGCTGAAATCCATATATTGAATCCGATACCTATCCTTTCGGCAGGGGTTTTACGCTTTAGTACTTCAGCCATAGCATCATCTACTACTTCAATTTGCCCTTTGTCCAGTCTTAAGTTATTTTCCACTCCTCCAACCTCACTTTAAAGAATTATATCAAATCCCTACCGCCCTCCAACATTTTGTCGTTTACATCCCATGCGAAAACAGCCACAGCTTCCGGTGGCAGATGTGGAAGTAATTGAATTCTGTGCCTGTGATTTGAAAATTGCTGAATTCCATTCAAAAAATACTCTCCATTTGTCGAGCCAAATCAAGACCATAATCGGAAGAATATTTTAATGTAGTTTTATATTCACCCAATGTATTATCTCTAAGTAAAACCCTTTCGTGAAAAAGCCTTTTGCATTGCCTTATCTGAAGCGGAACAAGAAGCAGTTTAGCTTCTAAATATCTTCTTTCGTCTTTCAACCGTATAAACTTTTCATATAGCTCCATGGGCAGTACTTCAATTTGTCCGTCTGAGCCTTCTATTACATCCTCAATCCAATGTCTATATGTTCCAGCAATTATGTCCTCATTAAACATCTCTATCATGGGATTCTCCAGTCCTCTTTTATAATCATCTTTTGAGTCTCCCTGATAACCGTCGCTATATATCTTATTTACGATATCAGTTAAATGCTGTTCTGTCAGAAGATTAAGTTGACCCAATAACCTGATTGTTTCTTGGGTAACATCCTTATCGTAGGGCAAATAAAGAGGACTTTCTCTAATACTCGCTGATGGTTCCTCAAATATTATGACTTTAGCAGGCGCTGGACGAGACCCTTTGCGATTAATTCTACCGAGTCTTTGCCCTAAAGCATCTGCCGGAGCTGGTTCTATATATCCACAATCATAGTCCAAATCCAACGAGACTTCAACGGCTTGCGTTGCAACAAGAACCTGTGGCGGTTTTTTGCTTTGAATTTCAGACTCTATCTTAAAACGGTCTTCAGAATTAAATCGGGCGTGAAGTAATTTTGTGTCACTAATTCTCTCTTTAATTCTTTTACAAACTGTCTGGCTTGTAGCAACATGATTGCATACGATTAAAGCTGTTTTTTGAGAAGCCTCTATTTCATCTATAACAGCGTCAATGTTGCAAAGCAGACTGCCCGTTCTTATTTTGATATCATGCCTGATTTTGTCCAACACGTTTTTATCACCTTCCAACTGTGTTTCAGGTGATATGATATTTTCATTTGGAATGCCAACTTCATCTTGCAGTATCCCCTCTAAAAACGATGGCAATGTTGCAGAAGCAAATAAAACCTTGGCTCCCATTGATTTCAGCCATTTGATAGTGGCTATCGTGAGCCCTACAAGCAAAGGTTCGAATGCATGAATTTCGTCAAAGACAAAGCACGCGTTAGGGAATTCAGCAAGCCCAAGTTCCCACCCCTTGCCCTTCAATGCCACGCGTAATATCTGGTGTGGAGTTGTGACACGAATTGGATGATAAAGTTCCCTTGCTAATCCTGAGATAGTTTGCGCCATTTTGGCAGCACCCTGTGATGAATAGTCCTTCTCAAACAGCCTGAAAAGATATGCCGCATTCTTATGGTGTAAAACTCCAACAGATTTTTCACAGTAAATGTTTTGCAGTCTTTTATGCATAGCATTAATACTTGCTGTATGCGGCAGAACATAAAAGAGACGGCCATTTTCAGCCTGATTATTTGCAGCCCACAATAATATTGCAGCCGTTTTGCCGGAGCCGGTGGGTGCTTTTAAAATAGCATCTCCCTTTGTTTCTCCACACCGCCGCTGAAAAGGTAAAATTTTATACCCTTTTAACTCTTGTCTACAAATAAGCGGGATAAAATCCTTTTGAAGAGGTATTTCCGGCAAATCAAATTGATGGGCCGATGCGATATGATCGGAGGTTATTAAGAGACCGCGCAACAGGCTGGCGTAATTACGATTAAATTCTACGACCTTTTTTTGATAGCTCCTATTTAGTAACTTTTCAGATAGTCCCAGATTATTAAACTCAAATTTAGCAGATAGATTGGCCATTCTTAGATCATAACGATTATTCAGGCTTAACAATAATCTTTTTACAGTCTCCCAATTCTGCAACCACTCTTTTATCATTAATTCCCAGATAGGATTTACGTCTTCGAATGGTAGTTCATCATATGGCAAACACTTTTCGACTTCGGTTGTAAGGGCTTCAGGAATACTTCTATGATGAGTAATAATTGCCAACAATGCTTCCCTTGGTAATTTAGGAAAAATGATATTAGCAACTGCGGCAGAGATAACTTCATGTCTATGTCCCCAGAAAGTTTTTCCCCTAAGAGAATTTTGAAAACCCTCAGCCGCCTTGCCCATATCGTGCGATACTCCAAGCTGTGTGATAATTAAATGGAGATTCTGCCTCTGAGTAGCTGGAAATGGGAGACCGTGACAAACTTTTTTCCCCACTTCAACAACATTGATAGTATGCTCCAACATTGTCTCCCTAGTATCTTTTGCCCAAAGTTCATTCATTTATGACATCACTGTAAAGAATGGAGATAAATTACTTCATCCGATGTTCGCAGTTTAACAAGATTCGTTCTCCTTATTCTAGCCGGAGTATCGTATTTCACAGCTTGGTATTTTCCCAGCTTTCCAATTTCTCTTGCATAACCGAAATCCGAATTATCGAAATAGTCTGGAAGCAACAAGATTAAACCGGCAGCATTGGGCTCTGGAAAAGGAATCAAAGTTCCTCTGACGGTTCCTTCCTCCACCGGTTCTGCTTCGACTTCCTCAACCGATCTGATCCAAGCCAAGTCTTGCGACCTTCCTAAACACGGTGAGTTTGCCGGATATTCAAAATGCGTTTTGAAGGACGGGTTATCAAGATATAGGTCTAGGTCCGGCTTGATATGAAATTGTCTCTTCGCAATTCCAGTGTCCTTCTGAGGCTTTAATCTCCCTTTATTATCAACCCATAACCTTTGTGTTGTTTCAAGATCAATAGCGGTCCCGCCACTTTTAAAAATAAATCCGATCTTCGTTTCTTTTGGGCTTATCTCCCTACCTGTTGCCGCGCCCACAAGCCCCAAAAGGGTGCTGTATGGGGGCAAAGGCGACGTTATGCCTGTACCAGAATACAGGAGCGGAAGGCGAAAGGTAGCTGTCCATGCCCTGATACTCACATGCAAAAGCTTCATGGCAACTTCCCTACCAATTGATTTACAGCATCAACCGGGCTTGTGACTGTAACATATGTATTAGATATTTTTGTTAAGGATTTAATCTCTCGCTCATTATCTCTTGTCAGATAACCATCCCGAATTCCAATAAAAACAGGTGTCGTGAACCTGTCCTCATAGTCCTTTATTACCTCCTCAAGAGTTTTCATCTTCAAAATCGGGCCTTCCTTGGTATCTTCAAACAGGTCATTGAATATAAGATTGCCACAGCTTAACCCGGCAAGGATGATTACTTTCGGAGCAATATCTGTTGCAAACTGCGCTTGCTTTGCCCCACCTCGCATGACGGCAAGTGATTTTAGGATTGCAGTTGCCCTGTCTTTTCGTGGATTATTTCTTAATTCATACCATTTACCCGCAGGCGTCTCTTTCGTAATTGTAATAGTCCCGTTCTTTAAATATTTTTCCACATACTTTTCATCAAGCTCTATTCTATCCCCTTCATTCCTAAAGAACCCGAGCCTGAAGTAGTTCAATCCGAATATCCCTTGGAGTTGAGTATTGTAAAATTCGGTGTTATATGGCTGCGGAGTGCCTTCTTGCAAATGGACGTAAGCTTTATCAATCCCCTGCCAGCCGCTTTTTCTCAATGAAGTCAATATCGAGGCAGCAAAGGGAGCTGGACGCATTAGAGCTTTAGTTTTCACCTTTGACTTTTTCTTTTCTTCTTTCGAGTCAAGCTCGGATTCTATTTCAGATTCCTCAGAGTCTTCTGTTGCCTTACCCTGTCCTTCCTGTGCCCTCATATAACCAAAAATGTCATCTTCAGGAAATGATACAGGGTCCATTTCCGTTCCGATTTTATTAGTTGTCCCTTTTGCACTTGTTCCAATCTGTTTAAGCTCGGCATGTGGCAAATTAGGGTTCTCTTCCTGGAACGTATTTCTTAGCCATCTTTTCCATGCCTGGGAAGATACATATGGGACTTTATCTTTGAAATCAACAAAGGTTTTAGGGATAGTTGTATTGCCATATTCTCCCTTAGCAAGTCCCCCGCCATTTAGAAAAGCACCCTCAGCCTGAATCAAAAAGGTTCCAACGATATGAGTTACCTGTCCTTTTTTTGTTTCAGCCATTTTTCTTCCTCCTTTAATGTTTGCTCTGATTTATGGCTAATCTATGCAGATTGGCCAATTCCAAACGGAATTGAAATCTTATCTCATGCGTTATATTGTCACCGTTTTCATCACGACATAGGTCATCCCATTCTTCATTAGTATAGCCATCTTTGGTTTCGGCCAGATTAATAAACCATCGCTGCAAGTCAGAAGTAGTAATCTGACCGCTCTTGAACGCATCAATTATGTTTTTCTTGATATATGTCACTTTGCGTTCCTTCATGTAATAATCAAAAACGTCCTTTGCAAAAGATTTGACTTTGGGATGCGTAAACAAATTGCCACCTCCTTTTGGCTTCTCATTATTTATCTTTTCATGATTCATATAAAACCATATCCATTTAAAAGCATAAGGCTTTGCTGATAGAAAACGAACACCTTCTTCCCTTGGAAAAAGATTGGTGTATTCCTCAAGAGTAAGCAAGCCATCCTCAGCAAAAAAGGCAATGATTCCCTTCAGTTTTCTGAGGATCGTTTTGTCTTTGTTTCCATATGCACTTCCTTTAAGCAATTTATTCAATAACTTTTCATCATTCTTATCTCCAGTCGATAACTTTGCCTTAATCAGATACGCCAGATATTCCGCAAGTTGTAACGCATACGGAGAAAGACCTAATACCCTTGTCTGGTATAGTCCAAACAATTCTTTTGAAGCAGGTCTTGAATCTTTATAGGGATAAAAGCCAGCATATTCTGACTTTCGTTTGATACATTCCAAAAGCTGAAAATCAGGCCTTTTAGGTTCATTCCTGAGAATTGTGTCCATTTCTTGCCGATGATACCTCGTAGCCTCCCAAAGAAATGTTAATGCTTCATTCGGTATTTCGATAATTTCACAATCTGGCTCTTGACCTGAATTACTGAATAGCCAAAGATTGAGAGAGGTATGTTTGGGAAGCTCCAGTATTCTCCTATTTTGCTGCAAGTCCCCCATTATTTTGATGAGCGTTCCTAATGATTTTCTTGTCCCTTTACCCTGCCCGATGGCAGATAATTTTTGACTATCACCTAATAATTCCAATTTATCAGATGTTTCCTTGAAAATTTCAGTAACAATGAGCTGTGTAAGTTCCGAACGAGTAGATTGAAAGCAGGCAATTTTACCGCCCACAATAATTGCGGCCAGCGGCACAAATTGAATCGATAACAAACACAATGAGCAAATTCTTGCTGTTCTGCTTGCAGCAGGAAGTGCTTGTGCATCACTGCCAATGCTACCAGCGAGGGGGAACCAATCCCTCGCGATTTCCTTTCCGTAGTTTGATAGGACGTCAGTTGCAGGGCGCTCACCGCATGCTTCGCAAATCAGTTTACTACCGGCATTACTGAGGACGGCCTCTTTAAGTTCGTTAAGCAATGCGCAGTATTGCTGAAAGCCAGAATCATCAAGCGGATTCAAGTTTTTGTACTTATTATCTTTTCTTAGGCTTGGGTTTGATGAAGTGTTAGTTAATGGTGAGTTTATTCCCACAACCATTGTAAAGGCATTTAACCGCCTATTAGCTTTTGCAAGCCATACTCCATCAGAGATAACCTCTTCAAAATCTTTTTCTGTAAATTTTTCTACACTTTCTTTATCTGCCTTGGCAATCATAACAGCCAATCCCGTATCTACCCACGGATTCCCTGTCCAGTTGAATAAAGCCATAATGACCTCCGTCTTTTTAACTAACAGTTCAAATAGTTCAAGCTGTTTAAGCCGTTCAAGCCGTTACAATCATAACAGCCAACCCGCCTCCATCCATTCCCTGTCCAGTTGAATAATGGCATAAAACCTCTGTTTTTTAAAGAACCGTTCATACCGATAAAACAGTTTAAGCAGTTCAAACTGATAAAGCTGTTCAAACCGTTTAAACTGTGAAAACCGTTCAAACTTATAAACCATTCAATCCGAGAAAACCGTTTAAACCGTTGAAGCAGTTTAAACCGAAAATAACCGTTCAATCGACCAGACCGTTCAATCCGATTTCTTTAAATTCATCTCCTTCATGATTTCGTCCATTTCCTCTTTCATACTTTTCTGCCGTGGCATTTTATATTTTGGGCCTTTATAGCGGCTGCCTTTCAGGTATTCCATAAAATTGTTTATCATTATCGAAAGTTTTCTATATTCGTCTATCAGGGCTTCACATTCTTTTCGTTCAATATATTGCTGATCCATAGCAACATAAAGCTGGCTTCGCACTTCGCCGCTTGACCCTTTGGAGATGGACAGGAACTGGATGAATTCCTGATTTCCACCCCTTTCATAACCCTCTGCAATGTTTGACATGACTGAAACGGCAGCGTCTCTAATCTGGTTCTTGAGATCGTAGTCTTTTGAGAAAGAGCTGTTGTTTGTGGCTTTATAGATTCTGTTGGCTAATTCTCTTGCTTTTTTCCATATCTCAAGGTCTTCAAAATATCTAACACCCACAAAATCTCCTTTCTTTATTTAAAAAAATTGTTCAAATAGTTCAAACGGTTTAAACTGTTTAAACGGTTTGAACTATTTCTTTAACCATTCCGAACCCCATACTACCCTTCTCCCCGAAACCTGCCTCATACCCTATCTCAATAAGCTCAGGGCTGCCTGCGACCTCAAAGGGCGACATGAAGCCGATAATGTTTGTGCCCTTAAAATCAATCTTCTTTGTAATTCTTCCGCTTTTCCTGTTCATGTATTCAGTATCAATTTTGATCTTAAAATCCGGATCATTTATATCTTTTCCGTAAACAAGTTTAAATTTCTTTATAAGATTATTCCTAATTGCCTCAGAAAACCCTTCTTCCCATGGGCGGAGATAATGACAAGTACGAAAGGAATCGGAAGATCCGATAAATCCCCCCTCACCCCCCTTTTCCAAAGTGGGGCAAGATACTTTACTGACAGTTATTGGTGAAAGGCAGATAAACCGCATGTTTTCCTTGAATTCCGGTCTTGGGAGTGTTTCAATACGTTCTATTAAAAAGCGGTTTAAACCGCTCAGGCTGTTTAAACTGTTTGAACGGCTTGAACGGTTATTTATATATCCTATTTCTATCTCCTGCCCTTCAGCAAATACTCCTGTAACAAGATGCTGAATAAAATTATCCAAAGGTGATGAAATTTGCCATTGAACATGACTGTTTAGAAAAATAATTTTCCCACCACCAATTTTGAATTTTTTGCTTGTCAACATAGAATAAGTAAAAAGCTTAAATCCTTTCTTACTCTCTCCAAGTCTGTATCCTTCATCATGCAGAAATCGGGAATAATCTTCAGAGGAATTATGGATAATTTTATATATCAAGCTGGTTAGAAAATAATTGTAGCTTACAGGTAGGATAACTTTCCCATTGGCAGGAAATAATGTGAGTTTAATCCTCATTCTCTCCTCTTAACTTTAAGAGGTTTACCGCCCTTAAAACAAATCTAAATGACGGTCTCGATATACAGGACAGCCCCCCGCTGTCACTGCAACCATTTAACATTTAACAAGGAATACATTAATTAAGCAAAATGCCGACTCGTCCAATCTATACGGCACTGAATAGTAGCACACCGTCAAGGATTTATTCTATATATAAAAAGGCCGTCATCTGTACCATGATCCAATATTTCGTCAGAAGATTTTTATGAAATCCTAATCCTGATACATAATGCAAAATGCACGATGCCTGATGTCCTGAATCATGTATCGTGTATCTTTACTTTATCCCATATTTGTGCAATCTATGTCGGAAGGACCTGAAAGAGAGGTTAAGAAGTTTTGCTGCCTCCGTCTTTACACCACCTGCCTTTTCAAGTGCCTCGAGGAGATAATTTTTTTCAATATCTTCGATAATTTTATCAAGATTAACACCTTCTTCAGTAAGTTCTGAAATGTATTTAATATCACCTCGATATCCAGTTATTTCAGATGGAAGATCTGCCGGTGTTATCTCTTCTCTGTCTGCAAAAAGGCCTATACGTTCAACAACATTTTCGAGTTCTCTAACATTCCCCTTCCATGAATAGTCCATCAATAATTTCATAGCCTCAGGCGTAACCCTTTTCGAATTGCTAGATGTTTTTCTTAGAAAATGATCAATAAGCAACGGGATATCCTCTTTCCTTTCTCTCAGAGGAGGTATAATTATAGGAACTACATTCAGTCTGTAATATAAATCCTCTCTGAATCTGCCTGACGCAATCTCCTCTTTTATATCCTTATTCGTGGCTGATATCACTCTTATATCAACCTTTATGTCATTTGTCCCGCCTACACGTCTGAATGTGCCGCCCTCAATGACTCTGAGTAGTTTTGCCTGAAGGTTCACTGGCATTTCTCCGATCTCATCGAGTAAAACACTTCCGCCATCTGCGATCTCAAATAGCCCCTGTTTATTGTACATCGCACCAGTAAATGCGCCTTTCATATGCCCGAAGAGTTCTGACTCAAGAAGTCCTTCAGGAAATGCAGCACAGTTTATTGTTACAAAATTTTTTTCCCTTCTGTAACTGAGGTTATGCAGGGCAGTCGCAACCAATTCTTTGCCCGAGCCGCTTTCACCTGTTATCAGGACATTCGAGCTGCTTTGAGCTATTCTTGGAATTACTGTAAACAATTCCTGCATTTTAGGGCTTTTTCCGATAATGTTTTCAAGTGCATATGATGTTTTTACCTTTTCTCTTAGGAGTGAAAGCTCTTCTCTCAGCCTTTTCTTTTCGATCGCTTTTTTTACAATTAATCTAATCTCATCTATTTTGAATGGTTTATTGATATAGTCATATGCGCCTAATTTCATTGCTTCGATTGCAGACTCTGTCGTCCCGAAAGCTGTTATCATTATTACGAGGGTATCGGGGGACATCTCTTTTGTCTTTCTCAGTAGCTCAAAACCATCAATCCGGGGCATCTTAATGTCTGTTATAATAAGGTCAAAGATATCTTTGTCAATATACGATATTCCTTCAAGTCCGTCAGCTGCGGGCGTTACCAAATAGTTCTCCCCTTCCAGAAGAATCTTTAGCACTTCCCGCATGCTTTTTTCGTCTTCTACTATGAGTATCTTCCCTTTATACTTTTCCATTGGTCTTTGGTAATATAACTTCGAATGTAGTCCCTACTCCGGGACTACTGTTTACACTTATCCTGCCTTTATGTTCTTCTATTATTCTATAAGCTATTGCGAGTCCGAGTCCGGTGCCATGCTCCTTTGTAGTAAAAAAAGGATAGAATATTTTTTCAATGTCTTTTTCTTTTATGCCAACCCCGGAATCTTTAAAGGTTATTCCCACAACACTGTCCATGTTTTTTGTAGATACAATAAGCTCCCCACCCTCAGGCATGGCTTCTACGGCATTCAGTCCGAGGTTCCAGAATACCTGCCGTATCTTCTGCGGGTCTGCATACACTTCAACTATGCCACTGTAATTTTTCTCTATAGAGACCTTGTCTTTATGCTCAATATTCTTAATTAGTTCTATAGTATCATCAAGGAGTTCGTGCAGGTCAAACCTTTTAAACTCCGGCGGCGCAGGCCGTGAATATGTCAGGAAATCAGTGATGATGCGGTCGAGACGGTCCATCTCGTTCAGGGCAATCTCCATAAGTCTCTCCTTATAATTTCTGGGTACCGAATCTTCCTTAAGTATCTCTATAGAACCCTTCAGAGATGCAAGGGGATTTCTGATCTCATGAGCTATATTTGAAGAAAGTTCTCCTATAGCCGCCATTTTTTCTTTATGCTTCATTTCTTCTTCAAGCCTCTTTAATTGCGTAAGGTCCTGGAAAACCCCGATAAAACCCCGGGGGGTTTCATCTATACCCTTGAGCGCAGAGATACTAAGCCCGATTATCTTCTGAACCCCGTCGACCATTATTATACCCTCTTTCCGTCCTTCAGAAAAAGGGAACTTAAAGATAGGTAAAAGCAAATCCACTCTCCGGCCTATAACAGCGCCTTTTTTTATGCCTGTTATTTTTTCAGCGGCACGGTTGAAGATTAAAACATTACCGAACATATCTGAAGTAAATAGGCCACTCGGCAGGCTCTCCACCACTTCCCTGTTGAAAACCTCAAGGTCTCGCAAATCTAGATCCTTCTCCCCAAGTTTTTGTACTGTCTTCTCTAAGCGTGATGAGAGATAGCCACTGAGATAAGCAGTAAGATAAAAGGAAATTATATGAACAAACAGTTTATAGAAGTAGTCTTTCTCCTCCGTTATACCTCCAGTTGTAACAGGCAGTAGCTTGTAAAACTGGAGGTTTATAAGTATCCCATAAAGGAGGCTGCTGCACGTTGCGGTTATATAACCTGCCCTTTTGTTCAATACTATGCTTGAAGATATAACAGTAAGTATAAGGGTAAAAGAAAACCAGCTATTAATGCCTCCTGTAATATAGATGAGCGCTATCTCAAAAATCACATCGAGCATTAATTGCGTGTAGGCAAATGCGACAAGGTTCTTAAGCCTTCCGAGCAGCAGAGAATAAATGATGGTAGCTACATAAAGGGAAATAATCAGACAAGAGAGCGCATAGACATAAGAGAATCTTTCATATCCTTTAAAAAGAAAAGAGGAACCGAGGATAAGAGTAATAAATATGACCCTGAAAGCTATCAGGGTCTTTATGTTTTTCTTTAATGTTGCTGCATCTTCTGACATTTCCCTCTATTTTATAAGTGTAATCAACTTGAATATCGGAAGATACATAGCGACAACTATAAAACCAACAGAGCCCCCGAGAAATACCATAAGCATAGGCTCCATCATTGCGGTTAGGTTTGATACAGCTGCATCCACTTCATCATCATAAAAATCAGCAATCTTGCTGAGCATTGCATCAAGCGCGCCTGTTGATTCACCAACTGCTATCATGTGTGTGACCATCGGAGGAAAAACCTTAGCCTTTGTAATAGGCTCTGCAAGGGTCTTCCCTCCCGCAACTCCCTTTCTAACATCCATAATCGCATACTCAACTACCTTATTGCCTGAGGTCTTTGCTGTTATCTCAAGACCATCCAATATCGGTACGCCACTGCTCACAAGTGTCCCGAGTGTTCTGGTAAATTTCGCCACAGCAACCTTATTAAGGAGCATGCCAAATATAGGAAGTTTGAGTAATATCTTATCTGTTGCCTTTTTACCCTTCTCTGTATTTCGAAACTGCTTAATAGATACAACAATGGCAACTATTGCTCCAAAGGTCATTAGCCCGCCTAGGCCTGCAATAAAATTACTCATATTAATAATTATTCTTGTCGGCAGCGGCAGTGTTCCTCCCATCTGGGTAAACATCTTTGAAAATGTTGGGACAACGAAGATCATTATGACAGCGATTACCAAAACAGCAATTGATGTGACAACTGCCGGATAAACCATTGCCCCTTTAACTTTTTTCTTCAGTGACATCGACTTTTCTATATAAGAAGCTAACCTGTTGAGTATTGTATCGAGGATACCGCTAGCCTCACCTGCCGCAACCATATTTACATATAATTCACTGAAGATCTTCTGGTGCTTTCTAAGGGCATCAGCATATGTTGAACCTGACTCAACATCTGTCTTTATCTGTGCAAGTGTCTTGCCAAAGCCCTTGTTCTCAACCTGCGTGGACAATATTTCGAGCGTTTGCACAAGCGGAAGCCCCGCATCTATCATTGTCGAAAACTGCCTTGTGAAAACAACAATATCCTTATCTTTTACCTTTCCTCCGAAACTAAATTTACTTGCTTTCTTTGGCTTCTCATTCACTGCAGTAGGTATAATATTTCTTTTCCTTAGTTGTGCAAATACCTCTTCCCTTGTTGCTGCACTCATTTCACCTGATTCAACAACACCTTTCGGCGTTTTACCTGACCATTGAAAGACAATAGCCATTTTTTATACCCTCCCCCGGCCAGAGGTCGCCGCCACACCCTTCTGGAGCATTGCAATTAACTCTTCAGGTACAGGTGACCTTCCAATAGCATCTTCATATGATAAAAATCCTTTCGAATAAAGCTCGAATAATGACTGGTTCATCGTCTGCATTCCAAATTTTGCCTGCCCTGTCTGCATCATTGAATATATCTGATGTATCTTGTCTTCTCTTATCAAATTTCTTATAGCTGGATTGGGAATCATCAGCTCAATTGCAAGAACCCTTCCCTTCCCGGATTTCTTGGGGATAAGTTGTTGAGCAAGTATACCCTCAAGAACAAAAGACAGCTGAACCCTTATCTGCTCCTGTTGATGGGGTGGAAATACATCAATAACACGGTTTATTGTCTGGACTGCAGAATTTGTATGTAATGTAGCAAGCGTTAAATGTCCTGTTTCTGACACCGTAAGCGCTGCTTCTATTGTCTCAAGGTCGCGCATCTCGCCTATCAGAACCACATCAGGATCCTGTCTGAGGACATATTTCAGCGCGGCTTTAAATGACATTGTGTCAGCATTCACTTCCCTCTGGTTGATAAGACATTTTTTGTGCGGGTGAAGGTATTCAATCGGGTCCTCCACAGTTATAATATGGTCAGATCTCTCTGAGTTTATCCTGTCGATCATTGCTGCGAGAGTTGTAGATTTCCCGCTTCCTGTTGCCCCGGTAACAAGGATGAGACCGCGTGGCTTTTTTACAAGCTCATTAACAATTTCCGGCAATCCGAGTTCCTTAAAAGTCCTGATCTCGAACGGAATAGTTCTGAATGCTCCGGCCACCGCGCCTCTCTGCATAAAGATATTTGCCCTGAACCTGCTTACCCCCTTAATACCAAAAGAGAGGTCGAGTTCATTATTTTCCTCATATTTATGCTTTTGGGTATCAGTGAGAATGCTATAGCAAAGCGCCTTCGTGTCTGCAGGGGTCAGATCTGGATGATCAATATGCTCAAGCTTTCCATCTATCCTTAACCTCGGCGGACTCCCTGTTGTTATATGGAGGTCTGAGGCATTCTTTTCTATCATCTCCTTCAATAAATCATAAAGCGTAGCCATTTGTTTTCTTCCTCCTTCACCCTTCTATTTGCCCTGTGGAATAGCTTGTTATACTCTACAGGGTTAATCTCCAAAAGTAACCCTCATAACCTCTTCTATAGAGGTTATGCCTTCTTTAATTTTAGTAAGGCCGCTCATCCTTAAGGTCTTCATGCCGAGTCTAACTGCAGTCTTTTTTAACTCATCAGATGATGCGCCTTCAAGTATAATCTCCTTGAGTTCATCCGTGAGGGGTATAATCTCATAAAGGGCTATCCTTCCTTTATATCCAGAACCATTGCATGCAGGGCAACCCTTGCCTTTGTAACATTTTACGGTCTTTGCCTCTTCTTCCGGGAATCCTAAACTTATAAGG
>Ga0172371_10001872_pt1 | contig 33435 bp, 19 predicted proteins | sample Lak12m_FD_114543 | JGI IMG/M metagenome (GOLD analysis project Ga0172371, IMG submission 114543) | Freshwater microbial communities from Kabuno Bay, South-Kivu, Congo - kab_022012_12m | ecosystem: Environmental > Aquatic > Freshwater > Lake | place: Democratic Republic of the Congo: South-Kivu...
AGAGAATATATTAAATTATACAATGATCTAAATCCAGAAACAAAACTAAATAAGTAAAAATTACCAGGCGACAAATGTCGTAATAGTAAATAGTGCTGGACGAAAAAAAATTATATAAATTCTTTATAATACAACTCATTTTAAGCAGATACTGATTTTTTATTTAATAATAATTTAAAGATCAATTTTATTTATATATCTTAATACCAATTAATAAAAACATTAACCATTGCATAATCTACTATGAAACTCAAATATTTTTTTAGAATCATTACTTTGTTAATAATAGTATTTCCATTTTATCTTTCAGCGCAAAATTATCCTGATCAACAATATATGCTTAAGATCGATTCGATTTTTGCTAATATCGAAACAAATGATGGTATTGAGCTTAGCAGTGACGGAAAAAGTATAAGATTGCAGGATGGTGTGACGGAAGGCTATGTTATTTTAAAACCCCAATATTCTCAATCTCCGTTTAATCAAGGCTTACCATCATGGAATGGTACTTCACCGGATAATAACAGTGGATTCAAAATTCAAATGCGTTTCCCATACGGCGCAACATGGTCGCCATGGTTAACGGTTGGATTTTGGAAATCAAATATCTGGAGTTCATACGGCTCGACTTCTTACGGCGGAGGATTTGTAGATATTGATTACGTAAAATTGAATTCTTATAAAGACTCCTGGCAATTTAAAATAATTATGACTCGTACAACTGCAGATCAGCCTACACCCACAATACATAACTTAAGTTTTTTTGTTAGTGATAGTCGCACCACCACTTCTGTTAATATAACAAACATAGTAAATGACAATCCTGCGGAAATATTCATTCCAACAGAATTTGTTTGTCAATATGATGTTGATCCAGTTATTGGCGGGGATATTTGTTCCCCTACTTCTGTATCGATGATATTAAAGAGTTACAGTATTGTTGTAGATCCCTACCAATTTGCTCTGGATACACGAGATCCGTATCATAATATTTTTGGAGTATGGCCTCGAGTAGTTCAGAATGCATCCGAGTTTGGATTAGACGGTGCAGTTACTCGATATCGTACATGGAGTGAAGCACGAGAAGTGCTGGCAAATGGAGGAAGGATTTCAATGTCTGTAGGCTCGCCTCTTTATCCTAACGGACACCTGATTATGTTGGCAGGATTTACAACAGATGGAAGACCGATTGTTCATGATCCTGCAAAATCAAACGGCTATTCTTATGTATACAACAAAACCAGTATATCTCAATCCTGGTTTAATAAGGGCGGAATATCTTACACATTTTATCCGGTTGGATCTTATCCAACTTCAGTAGAAAATTCTTTAGAAAATTTTGCTGTTGATGAATTTACGCTTTATCAAAATTATCCAAATCCATTTAATCCAGGTACTTCAATTTCTTTTTCACTTCCGCAAGCAGGACAAGTTAAAATTTCTGTTTATGATATGCTCGGCAGGGAAGCAGCAATACTTGTAAATGATTATCTTGAAGCTGGTATACATACAACTTTGTTTGATGGAAAAAATTTATCAAGTGGAGTTTATGTTTATAGAATTGAATCCGGAAGTTTTGTTAAAGCAAAGCAGATGATTTTATTAAAATAGATTTATTTCTGCTCAAAAGTTTTACTCTTTACACATAATATAAAAAGCCTCAGAAAAATCTGAGGCTTTTTTGTTAAAGCACTTTTTTATTAAGAATGATGCGTTTACTTCATCAGCATCATTTTGTTGGTTTGGGTAAAGTTACCTGCAGTCATTTTGTAAATATACATTCCGCTTGCAAGGTCACTTCCATCAAAATCCACACTGTAAGAACCCGCAGCAACAAAATCATTAACTAATTCTGCAACAACTTCACCAGTAATGGAATAGATAGAAATAGTAACTTTTGAATCAAATGGAATGCTGTAACTGATCTTAGTAGTCGGGTTGAAAGGATTTGGATAATTCTGTGATAAACTAAATGTTAATGGTGTAGTTACATCAACTTCAATGGTATTTGAATATGAGTAGCTGCCATCCAAATCGATTTGTTTCAATCTGTAATTATGCAAGCCTATTGCAACTTGCTTGTCAGTAAATGTATATGTTTGCTCCTGAGTAGTGGTACCAGCACCTGAAATAAACCCGATTGTTATAAATTCACCATTGGTACCTCTTTCAACCTCAAAGCCACGGTTATTGATTTCGGTTGCTGTTTTCCATGTTAGTACTACATTTCCCTGAACAAGTGAAGCATTAAATGCAACTAACTCAACAGGAATTGGAAGTGATGCTTCATCAGCTCCTTTATAAGGTGCTGTTGTGCTTCTGGTATCGCCATCAATATCAGTTAAGATTCCAGCTATTGGTGTTCCTGCAAGATCAACATCTCCGTTAGATAAACCTGTTAAGTGCAAGTCTGTAGCTGAAACAAAATTGACTGATTTACTAACTGAGTTAAGATCTTGAGTTGATGTTTGCCATGCTGCAAGATCTGCATACAATGTACCTTGATAATTGACAAGATTCTGATTTGAAAGAAGAACATTAAAATCAGAAGTAAGTACTGAGGTTGCAGGAATCATACCGATAGCGGAAGATCCCGCATTACCTGAATGATTATTTATAATAATATTATTTAATAGATCAATATTTACTGGACCGGTGCCATTAGTATGATTACCGATTCCATAACTTGTGAGTGTGGATGAGTTATTATTGATAACTATAGTATTGAAGTAAATCTTCAGATTTCCCATATTACCTGCCGATCGCAAACCTATACCATAGGTAGAGCGTGTTTCATCAGCAGCGCCTACATTGATCATATTATTAGCAACGGTTATAACATCAGTAGCATCAAAACTATTTCCGGCAAATGCAATACCGATAAGATAAGCACTGGCATTAATAGTTTTTTCAAGACAGTTTATGGTATTTCCCTCAATAGTCGTATTACCCGAAGCACCCGTTATATAAATACCATGATTATAAGTATCAGTGGCCCCTGCAGTAGCAGGGAGTATGTTAATTTTATTACCTATTATTTCGCTTTCGGTAAGGTAAAGAGTAGTAACACCACGCGTTCCACAATAAATCTCATTATTCAAAATACTAAATTGATTTGGTGCAGTTGTACCCCAAGGGGCAATACCATCACGTCTTACAGGTCGGGTTGGTGTTCCGATTTGGCAGTTCTCAACACTGAAACCCCACACATCGTTTTTGTCATTAATTACGGCACCATATCTGAAATTTACTGGTACATTATCAAGATTCTTTATTATAAGGTTCTTAAGTACAACAGTATCTGCGTTTGAAGTATTCAGACCAAATGGAACTGCAACGGCATCTGTTTCTGTCGTAACAATAAGATTACGGCTTGTTGAACCATCATTACTTCCATCAAATGTTACATGACCTTTGTCGAAACCAATCATCTGGATACCGTTACCCATTGAAGCCCCTGGTGCTACAATTAAGACTACATTTCTACCCGGTGCAGGTTTAACAACTACATTATTAGTTGTAGATAAATCTGCATTAAATGTAAATGAACTTTCTCTTAGTGTATCTGCATCTAAAATAAAATTAACTGTTCCCGTGACCCCATTCACATTTAACGAAGTTACAGCATCAAAAATAGTTGCAAATCCTTGTGGATTACCGCCTTGCGGAATATAGTAATCACCAGCTAGCGGTGTTCTTAAATCGACCTGATAAGCGCCAAAACCATTGTTTGTACCAAGCACGTAAATATTGTAAGTATAGGGAGAAACAAATTGAATTGAAAGATCGCCAGTCCCTCCCGCATTACTATTTGTTCCAAGTACTGGCGTAACTCCTACTAACTCAGCAAGATTTATATCACCATTCGGAAGCTTAACAATTCGACCTGTTTCATTAGTTGGTCCATAAGCATAAGTAGCAAAAAATTCATCAGAATTTGGTGTGTCCATATATCGAATTGCATTAGATCCAGTTGCAACAATTCCACCGGATACCGTATCTATTACAGTTCCGTCAGCCAAAAACTTCTGCACCAATTGACCACCAGCATTGTAATAAAAATTACCATTCGCTAATGGGCCAACTGAAGCACTTCCTAAACTTACTGTACCAAGGTTTGGAAGTTGAATAATGGTGGGTGTAAAAGTTACTCCATTATCCGTAGTTGTAAATTTGTACAATTCTTTAGTGTTTGCTGAAGCCGCCCATATAGTAACAGAGTTATCGGCAGTTGAACCGGTGACAGTGAATTTATCTCCGAGCCTAACAATGCCGGTAGTATTATAACTAATTGCTACTAAAGGGCTATCAGCCTCAGTTGTATATTTATATACTTTAAATGGATTTGAAACATTGCTAGCATCAGTTGTCATATTACAGACATATACTACCCCATTGGATGACACTTCAACATCATTCACCTGAAAAAGTCCTCCACTTGTACCATCAGTTCTTAATTGCCCAACTGAATCACCAGTTGCTGCATTTAAAATAAAAACAAATTTGCCACTATTTCTGCTTACTACATATAGCCTGTCATTACCACCAACGGATCCATATGCTAAACCTCTTTCAGTATTTCCTGAAGGTGAAAACCAAACCGGTAATGAAGTTGTTCCCGCAGATTTCTCCCATAGCGTTGTGACTTGTGAGTATCCAATACTCACAGCAAAAAGTACAGCTAGAAAAGTAAAAATAGTTTTTTGCATAAGCTCCTCTTTGAATTAATTAGTGAATTGATGTGAATTGTGAGAATACATTTTAGATTTAGTTGCTTCGTTAGTTAATTTGTTACAAATAACTATTGATAACATAAGTAATTTTTATCAACAAGTCCAGATTTTTACATATAATTTACTTAACACAATTATTTTACTAAGGGAATTTTTAAATTAAATTAGATGCTAATGGTTAATTTTTATCTTTAAATAAAAATAACATTCAACAAGTTTTGGTCTATTTTAATAGGACCATACTTTTTGTTTCAAATATGTCTCCGGCTCTTAAACTATAAAAATAAGTTCCACTTGATAGATTAGCTGAATCAAAGATTACTTCATAACTTCCTGCTGGTTTTTCTTCGTTTACTAACGTTGCTACTTCTTTTCCTAATATATCATAAACCTTTAATGTTTGATGACTACCCACTGGAGACTGCCAACTGATCTTAGTAGTTGGATTGAATGGATTAGGATAATTTTGGTTAAGAATAAATTCTGTGGGGAGTTGATTGCTTTCTTCTTCTACAGTTGTAGCAGGATCATACGAAACTAATCTTATTGCATCAGCAACTATGTAGCTTCCTGTTGTGCCCGCATTGGATATAATTATTTTTTGAGACGAGTCGGTTGAGAACTGATATGTTCCAATCAATTTCCAGATTGATCCATTTTGAACCTGATTAACACGCATTGTGTCAGTACCGTTTTTATGCTTTATAATAAAAGGAGTATCAGTACATCTGTTTGATGATGCAACCCACCAGCCATAAACTTCATAAACCGCATCAACATTAAATTCAGGTTTGAATTCTGCATAAGAACTTCCATCTCCAACAGGATTAAGGTAAGCCGGTGTATTGCCCCAGTAGCCAGGGTTTGCTGAAGTAAACCAGCCACTTCCGATTAAACTGCATTCAGGATCACCGGTATCGATAACTTTTTCATATTGAGGAACAGCGGGTAATTTTAATGAATCCTTATGTGTAACAGTTAATATTGTTGGAACTGCTCTCGATTCTGATGGTGTATTTACTAATTGATTTCCAACTGCCATTTGTGTTGATCCGCCTCCATCAAGATTCATTGCTTCAACACAGCCCATATCAATCATTATTTGTGCAAGTTCCGGTAAGCCAACCCCTTGACTTGCAACTTGCCTTCCATCGGCAACAATCATTATAACATGATTATTAGCTGTGAAACCTACTGCTGTTCGGGGATCACCATTATCATAACCAACTCCTGATCCCCACATAATTTCTTCATTGTACGTTACGTTTACCTGACCGTTCTTAACTAAAGTTGGCGCACCACCTATACCTACTAAAAGATTTTGATATTGATTTCCGTTTGCTTGAAGAGGCGGCGGAAGAGGAGTTGGCTGATTATTTGTGTAAGGCATCGGTTCATCAAAACGATAGATATCTGATACGTTGTTTCCGTAATGATAAACCCATTCAACATCAAAAGTTCTATCGAACTTCATCCCAAAGAAACTCCTGATTACAGGATATGATTGGCTGTTACGTGTTACTGCACCTACGTTTTGTGCTTTTACTTCGTATGGATAAACAACTGCTGAATATGAACTTGATCCTCCGAAAAATCCACCATTAATTCCTGCGTAAGCACCAACAAATGTAACAAAATTATTAATTGTTTTATTTGCGCCGATGTAAGGATGAATAACCAAATCAGGATTATTCATATCAACATCAATGTAAAATAATTTTAGAATTGGTGAAACTCTTTCCCCGCTGAAAACTTTTATTCCTGCTGGAAGAGTATAGTTTGATGTTATCTCTGTCCAGGTTATTTGGGGAAAAGATACGGTGGTAAACAAAAACAAACACAGTATAATTTTTTTCATAAATAACTCCTCATTAATTGTTATTCCCACGAAAGGGGGGAATTCAGTAATTTAAGAAAGTAGATTCCCGTCTCCGCGGGAATGAGATAAAAAATTAACTTAAAACTATTCTTACATTAATTTCTTTTTCAGAAAAATCTTCAGGGTTGATAAAATTAGATTCAACTTTGTTTCCGTTTACTTCAATTGAATTTATTCCTGAGTATTTTCCTTGGGGATTTTCAACTATTAATTTAATTGTTTTCCCTCTGAACTTCCTCTCTGCAGTAAATGATTTCCACTTAGAAGGAATATTTGGATTGATAATTAATCCTTTTAATGAAGTCCTGAATCCGCAAATGTAATCCATTCCAATCCTTAGCATCCAAACAGCTGTTCCGGTTAACCAGCTATGGCTCGCCTGATTTTCAGTTTTATGATCAGGGCTTGTGATATATTCAGCAAATACATAAGGTTCAACTTCATACCTGTCAATATTTTTTGATGAATTTGTTGGCAACATCTTGTAGTAAGTGTCATAAGCAAAATCTGTATCCTCATTCATAATAGAAGCTAAAACAAACCACGATGAAGCGTGATTGAAAATTGCACCATTTTCTTTTTTACCGGGAACACAACGGCTAATTAAACCTGTGTTATCTTCAACTTCAGTGTAAGAAGGATAAACGATCTGCATTCCATACGGAGTATTTAAATATTTCTTTCCGGATTTCATTGCAGCTTTTGCTTTTTCTATTGGAGCTAATCCCGAAATAACCGAAAAGCTTTGTGCATTAATAAAAATCTTTCCCTGTTTGTGTTTATGTGATCCGACTTCACTGCCATCATCTCTGAATGCACGTAGATACCAATTACCATCCCAGCAATTTTCATCAATTACTTTTCTTAACTGCTCGTATTTATTTTTCCATCTTTCAAGTGTTGAATGATCCTGTTTGTGTTCAAGTAACTCAAAAGTTTTTCTAATCACATACCCGAGGAAAAATGCACCCCAGACTGTTTCGCCTTTTCCTTTGGGTCCGATATGATCAAGAGTATCATTCCAATCACCATTCATTATTTTGGGAATACCACGCTCTGTGCATGCAGAAATAGGAAAATCAATTGCAAGTTTCAGATGATCATAGACTGTTGCTTCACCTTCATCATAAAATGTAACTACCTCATCAAGAATTGAAAAGTCTGCAGTTTCATTAAGGTATTCAATGATACCAAAGGGAATCCAGAGCGGAGTGTCAGAGTGATTTGTTTTTTCTCCCCACTCAGTAATCTTAAAATAATTATGAAGCGTTGATCCATCTTTGAATTGAAATCTTAATGCGTTCAGTAATCTTTTTCTAACACGATCAGGATGAGAGATAACCATTCCAAGAATATCCTGAAACTGATCACGCATTCCTGTTCCGAAAAGCAAACCGCCATGATAGTATCCCGAGTTGCGAGCCATATCAAAAGTAACCGCAGCCTGATATTGATTCCAAACATTAAGAGATAAATTAAATTTAGGATCAGGTGAATTTACCTTAAAGTTGTTAAGATAGTTTGTCCAATCATTTTTCAGTTCATCAAGTTTTTTGTTGATGGTCTTTAGTTTTTTTAGTTCATTTAGTTTAATTGCTTTAACTGTATTTTTTTCCTCTTTAGAAACTACAGCCATTATCACTGCAAACTCTGTTTCAGATTTTTTATCAAGTGTAATCTTCGATTGTAATGCAGCAACAGGATCGCCAGCAGTTATTTCTGTATTACTCATCTTTCCGGTTTCAACAGAAATTGGATTTGATTCGGACCGCCATTTACCGATAAAATTATCAAGACTTCCGTCAAATCCGCTGACTGGAAGTGTGGTTGTGAATAATAAATTATAGCGCCAATCAATGTTTGGCTGGGCAACTGTAACTTTTTTATTCAGTACCCAATAGCGGCGAGTGCAAATAAGCGTTTCATTTTTCTTATCAAACTTTATATCTGTAAAATGTTTATCGTTGGGCTGATTGATAATATCATTTAGTGCATTGCCCATCAACAATTCTGTGAAGGAATATATTTCAAGCTTTCTTTTTCTGTTGGAAAGATTTGTGAGTTTTACTTTCCAGATTTCTCCGTTCAAATCAGAGGGAACGAAGTAAGTTATCTCTCCACGAACTTTATTTTTCTCAGTGATTATTGTTGTGTAACCCTGTCCGTGTCTGCATTCGTATTTATCGTATTTCTTTTCGATAGTTGGTGCCCAGCTTAAAGACCAGTACTTACCGGAATCAGCATCTTTAACAATTACATATCGTCCAGGACGATCCCACGGCAAGCAATTATAACGCATTCTTGTTAACCTGTTGTCACGCGGAGTTTCGAGAAAACTAAATCCGCCACCGGTGTGAGAAATCAATCCAGCATAATTTTCATTCCACATATAATTAAACCAAGGGCGCGGAGTTTTAGGATCAGTTATTACAAATTCTCTTCCATCTTTTGTAAAGTAACCATATTTATTTTTTATCATATTTCATCTTTCTGAATTTTTTCATTCTAAGTGAAACTAAGTGATCTACGTGGTAGAAGGATTTACCACTAAGACACAAAGGGTACTAAGAAATACTAAGTAAAAATTATTTTATATGTTCCTATTTTTTTCTTTCCTAGTGAAACAGTAAAACTGTTATTATCAATCAATCTTATATCTTTAACAAAAACTTCTTCAAGAGTTAATTGTTCAACTTTAGATATTGAATTAAAAAATTCTATTTTACCTTCAATATCCTTTTCAGTGGGGTTATAAACTCTCAGCACAAAGCCATTACCATCTTCGGATTTCTTTAATGCACTGAAAACCAATTTATCAGGAGTAACTTTCATAAAAGATAATTCAGAGGGCAATTTTCCATTAGCTTTACCTGTTTGAACAAGGCTAATATGATTATGAAAGTTGAGTGCCTCTTTGTAAACTTCTCCAGCTTGCCAATCACCTTTATGTGGATAAATTGCCAAACGATAACTTGATTTACCAAGGCATTGGCTGCCTTTAAGATGAGTGTAATCCTGTTTTGAGCTAGGTACAATTATGTATTCAAATCCACGGAAAAATGTTACAGCAAGAGTTTTCTTTTTATCATTGAGAAGTTCATACTCTTTCAAACCATCAACAAGAATAGCTAAACCATTTTTTCCATCGGTAACATCTGCAAAATGATGAAGAGGAAAATCATACATCGGCTGTTCAATCCAGTCTTTAGTGTCAGATCTTTCAGAGGATCGTTTTACAACATCGAATTGACCTTCGCCATAATGAAATTTTACATCAAGATTTGTAGGTGAAATAATTCTTAAACGATGACTTTCGGCTTTGTTGTCAACTTCAACTTTTAGCTCAATGCTTCTTGAGTTTTTATTTAGAGTAATGAATAAATCGATATTTAAAGCAGCTAATTTTGAATTTTTCTTTTTCCGTTCAGAGAGATTTATTGGAAGTTTTATTTTATGGCTGATCTTAAATGTTGCACTTAAGTTCCCATTAAGTATGAGTTTTATTTTTGCTTTACTCTTTAAAGTTGTGATAAATGGCTTAGTTGGAATATTCACCCATGCATGTCCCGCTTCACCTTCATCATAAAAATATCCAAGTCCTTTAAACTCTTTTTTATTTACTTTATCAAAAAGATCAAATGTTCCGTTTGCATTTATTTTTACTTTCAGATAATCATTTTCAATAACATTCTTTTTAGCTAAACCATCTTTCAAATTTTTAATTATTGGCTTGCCATCCCGTTGGGGTAATTTATCATTTTTAATTGGATTCACCCAAAAAGATTTATATCCAAACTCCGGGATACTTTGCAAATCAATAAAGAAATGATAACGTATCATATCAAAATACATCGGGCGATCGATTAGCTGTTCCAGTACTGGCTGATGAGGCTCAACACTTACTATTTGTTTTTCGATACCATTGCCCTTCAAATCGTAAATATTAAAATCACCTTTATCAAATTCTTGTGGAATATCAATGAAACACTCAACAATTTCATTTCTTAAATAATTGTTAGGATTAAAAGCAACAAGAAATAAATTTTCATCACTTACTTTTGGAAGATCCAGATTTTTAACAATATGTTTAACTGATCTCTCAAACACACCTTTTGAAATTTCAATCGCCTGTCTGTAACGATCCATCATGTCATTATGAATCTGATCAAGACTGCAGCCGCCGATTGAATCGTGTGAAGAATTCTGAACAATCAATTCCCAGGCTTTATCAAGGTACTGGTCATTAATGTCTCGACCAGTTAATGCTGAAAATACATTGAACGGCTCTGCATAAAACTGAGTCCACTTTTCTGCTTCAAAGTTCTTTTGTTTGAGATACATTCTGGCAGAAGTTGTGTAGCCATACATATTCCCGCTTCTTCGATCATACTGAGAGCTTCTTCTTTCACCATAAACTTTTTTCAGAGAATTAACTTCAGCACTTTCAAATAAAAGTTTTGCATAATCTTCTAAAGTGGAATGCACAACATTCAAATCCGGAAAGATATTTTTGATATCTCTTATTATCTGAACAATTTTAATATTCGGTCCGCTTGAATCATGTCCTTCCATCCAAATTATATGCGGAGTTGTAAAATCATCAACCTGATCGTTGATTATTGCTTCAACTTGTTTTTTAATGTTTTCAGGATAGTATCCATCCAAAGGATCAACAATAAAATAATCTTCATCAGCTAATTTATTATCAGAAAAATGAAAAGGAACTCCTCCACGTGACCATCTATACTCAACATCTGAAAAGAATTCATTATGAACAACCGGACGATAAATGTAAAAGTAAAAGTTATATCGTGGCATTGTAGAAAAGCGTGAAGATATTGCTTCTGTTCCATCCGCACCAATCCATAAAAATTCTGCTTTTGGAGAATCGATTGAATTCACTCCGCGATAAAACATTATTAATTCAATGCCAAACTCTTTATAGATTTGTGGAAGCTGTGATATTTGTCCCCAAGAAAAAGGTGAATAACCAATTTTAGAAACTCGTCCATATCTTTTACTGGTTTTATGTCCGAATAAAAGATTGCGTATAAGATTTTCTCCGCCAACCTGAAACTGTTCCGGTAAAACATACCAAGGACCAATAAATAATCTTTTTTCTTTTACAAATTTTATTATGTGTTCTTCTTTATGCGGACGAACTTCAAGATAATCTTTTATTACAACTGATTGGCTATCAAGATGGAATGCCCTATAGTCAGGTTCTGTCTCAAGTATCTCAAGTACTTTATCTATCATATCAACAAGCATTTGTCTGTTGCGCTGGAATGGATAACGCCATTCACGATCCCAGTGTGTGTTGGAAATTATATGAAATGTTTTGTCTTTATAGTTTTTCATTTTTAATGTTGTCATTCCCGCGAAGGCGGGAATCTATTTAATTTAATAAACTCTCGTAAGCAGATTACTTCTCTCGACAAGCCTATCTGCCGACAGACAATATATGACCATTAATGAAATAAATTATGTTTTAATATCACCTCAGGTAATCCGCCTTTACAAACGAACGTTGCAGCTTTAAGATTATGTCCGCTTGTTTCTGCGAAAGGAACAGCAATCGATAATCCAATTCCTGCAGCACGAATTGCAATTGTTCCACTTTCACTGTCTTCAAATCCTATTACCTGATTAAACTTTTCTCGAGGAATATTTAGTTTATACAATGTAATACTATAAAGATCGCGATGAGGTTTTAATCTTATTTCATTAGAATCACTTGCGGTAATAACGGCATCGTAATAATTTCTGTATTCCTTAAACTTATTTAATATTTTAATTTTCTCAATACTATTAGGAAGCAACTTATCCAGTTTGGATAAAATTATTTTAAATACTTCTCTTAAAACAACATCTGCTTCGTAAAATATAGAGGAGGTAACAATCGCAACTTTAATCGGATTATTCACAAAGTGATGGCAGAGCTTGATAAATGAGCTTCTTGCTTTATCGATGTTCTTTTGAGGAAATTTCTTACCTGATTTTATTTCATAATCAATTAAAAGCTGATCAAAATAAATATCTTCATTTGATGTGATGAGTCCTTTTATCATTGGAAGAAAAATTTCAATTCCCGGCATAGCTTCAATTAAATGCTTATCAGGATCACCTAATAAATTTTCGGCAATAAATCTACCTTCCCCAAGTTTTATACGTTCAAGTATTTCGTGATAACGCTGATAGTAAACATCAATTCCTATCCTTACAAGTGAATTGAAATCTGGTTTTTTGAATTGCACACTATATTGTGAAAATAAATAATCACATATCTGCTCTTCGCCCTCATCATCAGGCAAATTTGCAGAATTTAGTTTTAATAATCTTTCATCATTTACAAGTTCTACACAACCAAGATCATTTAAGTTCTGAATTACTTCTACTTTACGTTTTGCGTCTTTGCCATAAATGATAGTCCAGGCAGCAGCATACAAATATGATTTTATAATCTCATTATTCTTAAATGTTTTCTGATACTTTTCAATCAGATATTCAACATGCTTTGTTGTGCTGTTACCGATTATATGCGGGTAATCTTTTACGGGATCTAAACCTTTCCATTGCTGTTTTGTCATTCTCCCGGAAAGCTTTCTTACCATAAACTCTAGTGAGTGAATGCACAGAGCCTCAGTCGTGGTAGTTGTTCCATCCATATCCATTACAGAAGCAATAAGATTGCTCACAGGCTTTTTTATTTTTGGTGCAAGTGGATAAAGTTCAAACTCGGGATGAATGTATCCCGGATTTTTTACTACTGCAAACTCACCACCCAGTTTTGAGATGAGCTGCTGTGCTTCTTTTTTATTTACTAATTTCTTTTTCATACTTTTTGTCATTCCGAACTTGTTTCGGAATCTTTCTAATAATTGTGAGATCCTGAAACAGGTTCAGGATGATTTATAGATCAATTGATTAATTGTTTTCCAAACTCCAGAAATAATTTTACTTCTTCATTACTTTGACCTTCAGCATAAATTCTGATAATCGGTTCTGTCTCAGATGAGCGTAATAACAGCCATCTGTTATCACCTTCTAAAAAGAACTTCAAACCATTGATGATATTTCTGCTGCTGTAAAATGACTTTACGTGAATTACTCGTAAACCTTCAATCTTATCAATAAATATTTTATATAGATTTGGCAGTAATTCGTTTCTCTCCGGCTTTTCATATTTCAAATCAATCCGATCATAAAAAATATATCCAAATTCTTTTCTTTTATGATTTACATATTCACTTAGTTTATTAAAACCAGAATGAGCCAGCATTTCAATCATAAATAATGAAGATAAAATTCCATCCCGTTCAGGGATATGCAATCCATAACCAAAGCCGCCGCTCTCCTCGTATCCAAATGCAATTTTCTTGCTGATCATTACTTCTGTAATATATTTAAATCCAACCTGTACATCATAAATTTTTCTTTGTTTGGATTCGAATAATGTTTTTAATTTGTCAGTAACGCTTGCTGTCTTAACAATATGACCTTTTAACTTTTTTGTGTTAACAATAAAATCAGTTAGAAGCAGAATTGTTTCCTGGGCACTTAGCCACTCACCATTATCAAGCATCACACCGCATCTGTCAGCATCACCATCGGTTGCTAATCCTAAAGAGTAATCATTTTCCTGAAGCTCTTTTTTTAACGGACCGAGATTTTTCTCAATAGGTTCTGCAAGTCGTCCATAAAATTTTTCATCAGGCGAAGAAAAAATAGTCTTAACCGGGATATTATGAACCAACAAAATTCTTTCAAGATAATCTGCTCCTGCACCACCCATAGAATCTATCAAAATCTTTAGTCTTGATGTTCTTATCATTTCAAAATCAACTGATTTTTCAATTGCCTGAACATATGGTAAAAGCAAGTTAGTCTTTTCTATCCTATCAAAACTTTTTTTGATTGATGATTTACCAATCAACTTTTCAACTTTCAGAGTCTCTTCAGTAAGAAATGGTCCACCATAATCAGCTTTAAATTTTACTCCATTATATTCAGGAGGATTGTGCGAAGCTGTGATCATAACACCCGAATTTAAATTGTTATGCTTTGCAAAAAAAGAAAGAACAGGAGTTGGAATAATTCTATCAGATAAAAAAACTTTTATGTTGTTACCTGAAAGTGTCTCTGCAAAAATCTTTGCAAACTTTTCAGAGTCTCTTCTTCCATCAAAACCAATTGCAATTGCAGGCTGCAAAAACCTTTGAAGATTATAATCAGCAAAAGCCTGTGCTACTAATGCAACAGTATCCTCATTAATTTCGCTGTCTAATAAACCGCGCCAGCCGTCTGTTCCAAAAATTATTTTCATCTTTTCTTTGTAAGATTATGAGATATCAAATATTGTAAATCACTGTAATTAATTTTTCTTACCGGCTTATTTTGTTTTACACTCAGAGCAGCAAGCGCACCACAGGCTTCTCCAGTTGCTGAAGAAGTAGGCTGAATCCTTAATGCACTGTGTCCTTCTCTTGTTGAAGAAATACATCTTCCTGCCACAAGAAGATTATCCGCATCTTTTACTATCAATGCACGAACAGGAATTTCATAATATTGTCCTTCGGGCAGATGTTCCATTCTGCTTGCTTCATCTTTTTGACCATGAATATCGATTCCATAAACAGCACGCGCGATCGCATCATCAAATTTATGTCCAAATTTTATATCATCGCCTGTTACGGCATAATCTCCGATTGCTCTGCGTGTTTCTCGTACTCCAACCTGCACTGCGGTCTCAAGTAAAATAGAATTTTCAAATCCCGGTATTTCATCCTGCAATAATTTTACAACCTGTGCAACTTGTTTTCTTCCAAGAAGTTCAGCTTGAGTTAAGTTATAGGATGTTGAAGCATCAACGCCAAGTATATTGGAAGTGTTAAATGATCCTTCTCCTGATTCCGGTAAAGTTGTAAAGAAAATGTATTGCACATCTTCCTGCAATCTTCCTTCGCTTATAGCTTTTTTAACTTGCTTAAAATATCCGGCAATTGAAATGATTTTAGAAAAATCAAAATCATATTCCATCCAATCGAAGAAGTTATCTTTATTTACTTTTGCGTATTCAGTAACGGTTTTAATATCAATATTTATCATTCGAAAAAACAAAGTAAGTGCCTGAAGCTTACCGGTTTTTTCATCGCCCTTTGCGTAAGGGAAATTTCCAAGGTATAATAACTGAGCATCGCCTGTTGTATCGATAAAAACTTCGGCACGGATTACATATTCAATTCCATTTACTAGTACAGTTAAAGAATCTATTTTATTCCCGATTCTGTTGACTTTCAGAATTTCGGCGTGAAGGAGGACATCACAATAAGCATTTTGTAAAAGATTAAAAGATGCAGCACGAAATGACGAAGCATAAAATCCATTATCTATCATTCCATTTCTGTTTCGCATTTCTTTCTCTATGTCTTCAAAAACTCCGCGTACCAGAGTTTGTCCATTTACAGAATGCTTCATAAAAGGAGTAACCATTCCGGCTGTGGACATTCCACCGACAAATCCGTAATGCTCAATCAGCAAGACAGAAACACCTTCACGTGCGGCTTTAACAGTGGCACTTATTCCGGCAATTCCTGCTCCCGCTACAATTACATCATATTTTGTTTTAAGTTCGTTCATATTTATAACGTCATCACGAGTCCAGATTTATAGAGACGAGGTGATCTGTATTGATTAATTTATTAGATTGCTTCACCCACTAAAAGTGGGCTCGCAATGACATACTCAAGTTTTCTTAATAGCATCAACAAACCAGTTTGTAATAATATGTGGACGTGTTATCGCTGTTCCAACGACAACTGCATACGCTCCAATTTCTATCATCTTTTTTGCAGCTTCAGGAGAATTAATTCTTCCTTCAGCAATAACTGGTTTCTTTATTTTATTAACTAAAGATTTTACTAATTCAAAATTTGGAGAAAACATTTTATCAGATATTGTCTCAGGTGTATATCCATTTAATGTCGTTGATATTAAATCTGCACCAGCTTGTTCACATTCTAATGCTTCATCTTCCTCTGCAATGTCTGCCATTATCAAAGAATCAAATTCAGATTTAATTCTGTGAATAAATTCGGGTCCGGTTAATCCTTCACGTTTTCTAAAAGTTCCATCGATCGCAATTATTGGACAACTGATTGCAGAAAGATCATCGACATCTGAAAATGATCCCGTTATTCTTACGGTTCCATCATCAAATGAAGATTTAATTAATCCTATAACAGGAACATCTATAGCGTTTAAGATCATTTTAGTCTTTTCGGTTCCTTCACTGCGAATACCAACTGCACCACCTGCAAATGCGGCTTTTGCGAACATTGCTACACCTTCAGGCGAATTGAAAGGTGAATCACCTTCAGCCTGACAGGAAACTATTAATCCGTATATTAGTTTTGAAATTACTTCTTTGTTCATTTTTGTGTTGTCATTCCCAATTCACGAAAATGACACTTCGTTTAATTGTTAATAAATATTTTCGAACATTCTTTAATTTTTTCGTGCGAACTAAATTCTTTGCCCATTTTATTTTTAATATGAAAAATACTTTCGGATATTTTTAATTTATCAACTTCATAAATCTTCTTTGATTGTGGAGCAATTAATTGTACTCTGCCTCCACTTTTCTGAACTATTTCTTCGAACTGGTTTAGAATCTTTTGAGAAGCATTCTCGATAAAAAATTCATTTTCGGGTTTAGGAATATTTAATGAAACCCAGAATCGATTATCGTCCAGCTTTATGAATTTATTGATGTGCTCATATCTTTTCCATTGATCATCCTTTATTCCTGTAAGAAAAAGATTGTAATAAATTCCTTTCAGGCTTCGCTTTACATTTTCTAACTTCAACAAATCAAACTCATCAGAAGCATCAATAATGGTTTCACCATTAATATTAAAAATTCCTTCTTTGCCGGTTAAAGATAATTCAACTTGATTTTTTCCTTGTTTTAAGTAAAATGGAACAATATGAAAAAGCAAATCAACATTTGAATTATCAATCTCTTCCTGCAGAATTATTTTAATTGTTTCAGGATTCAGAATAAATTCATTTCCTGATTGATAAAGTATTCCGTGTTTCGAATCTTTAATTTGATTAAAAAGAATTTTTATTGTGCCATCTAGACTTTGTTGATCAATGAACTGATAGCAATTTAGACTCTCTGTAATGCTTCCACCCATAAATCCGTAGAAGCTTAACAGTAAAATGGATTTACCTTTTTTTGATAAATCTATGGCAGTTAATACTCCGGCCAGACTTGCCGAGTAAATTATGTAATCGTATGTCTTATCAATGTTCATAATTATTTCTTTGGCGAAGCAATGACAATTATCTTTTCGTTTTGTGGAATTTTTGAAAGCTCAAAATCTACAAGTGCCATAATTTGTGATTCATTTATCAGTCCTGTAAAATCAACTATCTTTGATGAAACGAGTAAAAATATGTCAGGAACAAGTGCACCCGCATCACCAAAAGTTGTAAGTGCGGGAATCATCTCTTTTATTTTTGATTTTACAGAAGTTGCTTCAACACTTTCACATAAAGCATCATTAAGCTGTAGTTTAATTGTTCCTTCACGATCAATCACTCTGAGTTTTTGAGTTTCATCTTTTACTAATCCAAACAAATGTTTTTTTATTTGTTTGAAAGTGATTGCATAGAAAAATGAAGTACTACCACTTATAACAACTTTATCCTCACTTGTTCTCATTGAGACAGAGGCTATCTTTTTTATGTCTGCTTCGGTTAGTTCTTTTATCTCAACATCGCGTGAACGCATTTCGCTAGAACCCATTGCAACTGCAATCACTTTTTTATTCTTAGAATCAATCTCAACCGTTACTTCAATTGATTCTGGAACTGCACCCATTGTTGCAACGGAATCAAAAGCCTGCTGGCGTAAAGAGATTATATCATTCTCAGTTGGATTAATTATTGTTTTCTCAACCGAGTCGCGTATCATTCCCAGTGCTGCACCGATTGCAGAAACAACTTCACAATCTTTTGCGATTTTATGAGGATAATCTAAATGCTGTGCGGTATAGGGAACCAAAGCAGTTGCGCCGCCGCCGCCGCCAACGAGGTGAATCAACTCTTTATCGAGTTTGTATTCCCTTGCTAACTGATTGATAACGGGTTTAATTTTTTCTGCAGAGATGGTGAGAATATCATTTGCTATTTCTTTTGCATCTTTAGAAAGAATTTTTGAAAGAGATTCAAAGCATTTATTTATTGAAGTTAGATTTGCTGAACCGTGCCCAATATCTTTTACAAGTCCAAGAAAATTTGAAGCGCCGGTTGGAGTGATTGTGAATCTTTTTTTGAATTCATTTTTTACATTAATTGAAAGATAATCATCAGGATCATTTTTAAGCGGCTGTACTTTTTCAAGTTCAATATCAGAAAAATCTTCATCACTGAAAGAAACATAATTCAATTCTGCAATGTGAGCACTGCGTGGACCGACATCCACAATTTTATTCCCTTGGATTCTTGGTACAGAACCACCGGCAATTCCAAGTGTTCTTACATCAAGAGTTCTTAGATAAAGTCTGTTGCTTCCGATTTGCGCGCTTTTAACTTGCGGCTTTCCATTCTTAATTACTGAAATATCAGTTGAAGTTCCACCTACTTCAAGAAAAATTCCATCAGAAACTTTTTCATACATCAAAGCAGCGGCAACACCTGCAGCAGGACCCGAAAGCATTGTTAGAATTGGGCGCTTTCTCATTTCATTGATGTCCATAATTCCGCCATCGGAACGCATAACCATCAGAGAAGCTTTTATTCCACTTTTACGAATAGCTTCTTCTGTTCGATTTGCGGTTTCAAGCATTTTGGGCATCATGCTTGCATTTATAACTGCAGTACGTGTACGGACTTTCAATCCATATAGTTTAGAAATTCTGCTTGCTGCAGTTGCCTGAAGATTCATCGATTCTGTAATGCTAACAACAAGGTCTTCGTTTTTTGTATCATCAACTCCAAATGCTTCGGATGCAACGATAACCTGTGAGCCTTCAGTTAAAAGCTCATTAATATTTTGCTTGATCAGTTCTTCTGTAAGAGAATTTCTAACATCAATAAATCTGAATTTTGTCTGAAGAAATTTTCCCGGCGAGAGTTCGATGTTTTTAAGATTGATCTCTTTCTTTGCTCTTATCCCTTCAAGTCCTTTTCCCATTCCGATTATTCCAACCACCGCAACATCACCTTCAAGCAGAGCATTTGTTGCTTGAGTTGTTGAATGTGCAATTAAAATTATTTCATCTGGACTGATCTTGTACTCATCAATGAGTAAATGCATAGAATCCACCACACCTTTTGCAACACCTTCATTTGCATTGTGAGTTGTTGGAACGCAGGCTTTGCCGATGAGTTTAAAATCACTTATATCAACGGCAACAGCGTGCGTAAATGTACCACCAACATCAATTCCTATTTTTATTTTACGAGGCAATGATTTTATCAAGTATTAAACTGTGATTCTCATTCCCACGAAAGTGGGAATCTGTTTTTATCTTTTATGGATTCCTGCTTTCGCAGGAATGACATATAAAGTTTTTCTAGTTACATAAACATTATTGATGAAATAACTAATCCAACAATTGCAAGTATCCACGTATAAGCAATCGTATTCCATAAAATCTTTTGAACATCAACTCTCATTTCATTTGCAAGCCAAACATTGTGTGTATTAGTCGGATCAGAAATCCCTTGAATTTGTCCGACTGCCAATAACAATCCCATAACAGCACCGGGATTCATTCCACTTGCGAGAAAAACAGCAGCAATTCCATAACCCATACCCCATACATTAAGAGGTCCACGGTATAGAGCCAATGGTGCGGCAACTGTAAAGATCAAAACATACATTAGTGCATTAGTGGGAACTATCTTAGCCATTAAAGGTTTTATAATATTAAGGACTGGCCAGCCATTTGGATATTGCGCTAAGTCTCCACCTGGACCCATAATTGCAACAAGCAGCATTCCAATGCCAAACATTAAAACAACCGCAGGGATAACTACTCCACCGCCTTCAAAACAGGATTGAATGAATAAATTCAATCTTCCTTTTTTATAAGTTGTAAGGAATGCATAAATCAATCCAACGATAAATGCTGCAATAAAATTCACATCAAATAAAAGAATTAAAAATAATGGAAGTATTGGAGATAAAAATGAAATCCAATGGGGTTGAGAAGTGGATTCGTTTTTTCTTAAAACTATTCTGAGTAATGCTGTAAGAAATAAGATTAGTATTCCGATTGCAATAATCCATTTAGTTGTAATTCCGAGTCCTGAAAGAATTTCACCAGCTTGAATTTTAAATTCGTTGGAAGAAATGGATATGAATAAGTAATAAATCACTGCAATAGAAATAACAGCAAAAAAACTTCTAAAAATTATCATCTTAAAATTCAGATCATGCCCATCACGATAAATCTGAATTGTGATGTAAACAATTGCACCAATAATTGAAACAAGAAACATCAACATTGCAAAAGGACGAATTTCATCTATAGTAAGCCCCATTACACTTATATATACAGCCCAGTTACCAACATTAAGAATCCCACCTATGCTTAATCCAAAAAGAAAAATTCCAACAGAAGTCATTGGACCAATACCAACTGACGACATAATAGGAAGAACAATAGTGGCAACCATAATAATTGCACCTAATCCACCAAGCGTTGTAAAAAGAGCAATTATTAATAAAAGTAAAATGACGGCAATTAGCCAAGGATTATCTCCTGAAAGTTCAGCACCTTTTTTTATGAATGCTTCTGCTACACCGGTTTTTTGCATCAAAACGCTGAGCATGCTTCCAAAAAGTGCAATTGTATAAGCTTGATGAAGTTTTAATGAACCTTGACCAACCACATATTCAATAATATCCTTAAAATTAATTCCGCCAATAATTGCTATTAGAACAGCCATTAATGGTAGTGCGATTAAGGCAGGAATTTTTCGGAAGAACATCATCAGGGCCATTAATAAGAAGACACTGACGAGTAATATTATTTGGAGTAATTCCATAAAAGGTTTTGTTAAATAAGGTTTAATTTAATTAATTATTGTTAAAACTTTTTATCTAAATAATCATTTAATCAAAATTTTTTTTCTTATATTTAGTTTAGAAAATAATATTGATAGTAATTTTTTAACGTATTAAAAATTTATGAGGTGGTTATGAAAATTTTTCTACAACTAATAATTCTTTCCCTTTTATTAACATTCACTATCTATTCACAAAATCCATGGAAATACACACAACAATTATATTTCCCTCCCGCAGATAGCGATATTGTTAGACCATTCCTCTCAACTTTAGCAGAAGATGGAACATTGTGGGTAATCTCTAGCAGAATTCAGGATGCTGCTGCACACAATGCAATTTATTTTTTAACTCCTGGTGATACTGTATTTCAGAAATTTATTGATTTTAACAATAATGGAGATTCAGACTCCTTACTGGGAAATATTGGTGCATTAAGAGGAATAGCTGCATTAGGAAACACTTTGTATGTTAGTGCATCACAGCCTTATCCCAAAACTCAACCAAACACTGTAGCAGCAATGTATTTATATCCAAACTTTGATACTCTTCAGGTAATTAAATACGGATTTGGAATTCAGGGAAGTGGTTATGGTTCTTACAACCATGGATGTGATATAACAAAAGATTCAGTCTTATTTACAGGTATTTCATTTGGTACTACTTTTAGATGCTATAATTTTAGCGATACAATAACAGTTGCAGGTTACGGTTCTTATATCCCACCTGCACAGTATGCTTTGGAACCGGGTGGCGCCCAGTTAGGTGGAATTGATTTGATAAGAGATGTTGCTCTTATTCCTGATGGAAATTACTTTAATCCTGAAACACCATTTTATACTTCAAGAAATTCCTATTCAAGCACCCAACAGACTGGTGGAATAGCTATCTGGACAGGAGGAACACAAAGAACTCCTGTTGATTACTCGGGACAAAGAGTTTTGGATGCAGACAACTTTTTAGCTTTTAACAATTTATATCCTTGTGGTATAACTCACGATAGAAATAACCTGCTTTGGGTTGCCGGAGTTGATAGTACCCGCCGCTGGGTAAAAGCCTTTTATATGGATGGAATATTTGCTTTACCAGTTTATGACATGCCAAGTCAGTTTAGCGGTGATATTCAAGATCCTAATGGTGCACCAATGACTTCACCCTCAGATGTAGCAATTACATCAGACAGTTTTACTGTATATGTTATTGATGAATGGTCAAGATCGGCATTTAAATTTACTCGAACAGCCGTTAGTGTTGAGGAAGGGGTAATAGCAAATATCGATTTTAGTTTGGAACAGAATTATCCAAATCCATTTAATCCATCGACATTAATTAGATTTAATTTACCGCAATCATCAAATGTTAAACTTGTTGTTACCGATATTTTAGGAAATGAAGTTAAAACACTGGTCGATGGATTTGTTTCAGCAGGCAGACATACAAAGTTATTTAAAGGTGATGGATTATCCAGTGGAATTTATTTCTATACTTTAGTTACAGGTGATTCTAGGATCAGTAAAAAAATGACATTACTTAAATAGTTTAATGCCCGGGATTATTTACCGGGTTTCTTATTATCTGATTTAATAGATGATTATGAATTTATCAGATATTAAAAATCTGTATAAAATATTTTTAGTTATACTTTTTCTTCTGAGCATCAATATTTACCCTCAGGGACAATCAGGGAAAATATCGGGTATTGTTATTGATGCATCCACTAAAGAACCGCTTATTGGTGCTAATGTTTTGATTGAAAGTACCAACTTTGGTGCTGCCACAGATGTGGAAGGAAAATTTGTAATCCTAAATATCTCTCCCGGTACTTACAATATATCAGCAAGTATGATTGGGTACACGAAGGTAACAGAGAACGGTGTTGAAGTTTTTATAGATAGAACAACTCAGTTATCTTTTAGTCTAAATGATGAAGCCCTGCAAATGGAACAAGTTGTTGTGGTTGCCAAAAGACCCGCAGTTATTAAAGATCAAACTTCTACTGCTACGCACATTGATGATAAACAAATTAAAGTTGCCCCAATCGAAGGATTGCGCGGTGCTTTGGAATTAAGTGCTGGATTTCAGAAAGATCAAAAAGGAAATTACTCCGTTCGTGGTTCAGGTTCTTATGAATTGAATTTTCAAATCAATGGCGTTGAACAGATGAGTTCAAACACCTCTGCTCCTGCTACGTTTGGAACTGAAAAGGCAGATAACTCATGGAAGTATGATGTTAATCCACTTGGTGTACAGCAGCTTCAATTAATTACAGGCGGTTTTTCTGCAGAATATGGGAACTCACAGGCTGGTGTCGTTAAAGTTGTATTAAAGGACGGCGCTCCTAAATTTTCCGGTGAATTTCGTGTTGAGTATCGTCCTTCCGGTCAATATCATTATGGTGATTACATTTATAATAAAAATAACTGGGAATGGCAGAAGTGGGGTACTCTTGATAAATGGATGGAGAAAAAAGATCAGATACTGAATGAACTTACTTTTAGTACTAGATATGAATGGTTAAAAAACAGCAATCCTGAATTATATAATCAGCTTGCGGATGAAGAAATAAAATGGGCTTATGATCTCTGGGTAAAAAATCATGAACCGAGTGACGAAAATGTTTTAGGAGTTTATGACTATACACAATATTCTTATCAAAGATATTTGTTTGGATTTGGTGGTCCTCTTGGTGCGGATCCAAATATCTTAAAATTCTATATCTCAGGGGAGTATAAAAGAAATCCAACTAGATTACCTACTCCGGAAAAAGTTCAAACTGGGCAGAATTATATTTTAAATGTTACCTACCAGCCTGGTAATGGACATAAATTTAAAGTAATGGGAAGTTACCAAAGTTATATTGGTGGAATCTGGTCCGGCTCATCCGATATACGTTGGTCTGGCTTAGCATTTACTCCGCCCGGCGTATCTACAAAATATCTTGTAACCATTGATCCCGTAAGAGAAGAACAAACAATTGCTCAGACATTAAATTGGGTATACTCAATAAATCCACAATCGTTTACAGAATTAACTTTAACACATCAGCAAGAAAAATATGAATTGCCATTTAAATATTTAGCTGGCTACGGACTTGAAGTAGATCGAGCTGATAGTTTAAATGATCCAAGTGGAACTGTATTAAGAGATGGAAGCTGGTGGGAAAAAGATGTATTCAGAGCACCTTTTAGTTTCAGTACTAATTATTATCAGGATAGCAGAACGGAAAACTTTGGATTAAAATTTGATTATACGGATCAACTAGATGCCTCTCACTTAGCAAAAGCAGGAATTGGGATTCAATACTGGGATATGATTAATAATGGTGTAAACTCAAGTTTTCAAGCTAATACTTATGTAGCTCGTAATGGTTTTGCGGATTATTATACCGCATATCCGATAAGCATGGGGGGTTACATTCAGGATAGAATGGAGTATGAAGGAATAATTGCTAATATTGGTGTACGGGCAGAATTTTATAATTTCCAAACTCAGGTTCCTGTTGATTCATATAATTTTTTATATGTTGGTACAGAGGGACCTGGCGGAACAGGTAATCCCGCTACTGTTGGCTCAGAAACTAAATTAATATTTCTTCCTCGATTTGGGATATCATTTCCGATTGGTGAAGGTACAGCTTTTAGATTTCAATATGGGCACTTTTCATCTATGCCGATTTTCAGTCAGGCGTTGTCTAAAAAAACATGGGTTGGCTGGCAGGGGCTTGGTAATCCAAATCTTGATCCTAAAAAAACCATTAACTATGAATTTGGAATACAGCAGCAACTAAGTGATATTCATAGACTTGACTTAGTTCTATATTATAATGACCGTGTATCCCAGATAGGCAGCCAGTATCTTGCAGCATATACCGGAAGTAAAAATGTAACTCAGACACCTGGCGGTATTTATGCAGGATTTGATCTTGAAAATAATCCATTATATTTCATAAACACATATGCCAACAACGGATTTGGTTCTACATTAGGATTTGAAGCAAGTTTTGAAACATTCTCTACAAAAAATTGGTCCTATAGATTATCATACAGCCTTTCACAAACCACAGCCGGAAACTATGGTGCGCAGGCGCAGTGGCCTGATAACTCAAGAGAATACTCAACTAGAAATTTTACGGGTGAATTTTTAGCAAGCTGGGATAGAACACATAACTTTAGAGCACTTTTACAATATTTTGTTGATGTAGACGGCGGTTTTGAAATTTTTGGAATTAGACCTTTTAGCAATTCCGTTTTCAGTCTTACTTATACTGCCCAATCTGGTTTGCCTTATACTTATATTACAAGTTTTGATTTAAAGGATGCAGTTTATAATCGAAGGTATCCTTTAGAATCAATGGTTGATTTTAGCTTTAACAAGGATATACAGTTTGATAATTATAAGATCATTTTTGCTGTCAGAATAATGAATTTGTTTGATAACAAATGGCTTACACCGTTTTCAACAAATGAAGATCTTAACCTATGGATACAGCAAGGCGTTACTATGGATTTACCAGGAAATGATCCAAACAGGTTTAGTTATCTTGTTGCACCGTATAGAGCTTATACTACTATTCCAAGGCAAGTTTTTTTCACAATAGGGTTTGGATTTTAATTATATATGAATAGCAGGTTGATGAAAAAAATATTTTTGCTGATAACATTTAGCATACTAACCTCTCAATCATTTTCTCAAGTTGAATCCTCATCTTTTATACTTAACAGAGGGCAATTGTGGCAAACTGTTTCCTTAGGTAAAGTTGGTCCATCTTTTAGTAACTGGACGCAAAGAGGAATCGGACTTGACTGGCCGGGCTACGATGCAAGCCTTATTTCCGAAAACATCGGCGGTACCGCCTCGCATCTTGTTTCCGGCGGTTTTTACATAGGTGCAAAGTGGGCTCAAGACAGCATTCTTTCAGTTGAAGAGTGGGCTTTATATGGAAGTTCTGTTGCTGAAGGTGCGGCTTCTAAATACACAGTTAAAACAAATAGAAAAGTTTATCCGAATGGTGAAAATTTTTGGTTAAAGACAGATCCGAATGTTGGTGAAGAAGTAATCGAAACTGTCTGGGAATATAATATTAATTATCAGGATGAATTTCAGATTAAAAGAATGCTTCCGGTCCGTGTTAAAAGAACAACACATCAATGGAGCGGTTCAAGAAAAGATGAAAATTATATTATTCATGATTATGTGATAAAAAATATTTCGCCGGAAATTAGATCACTTGTTTCGGCAGATAGATTTGTTGCTGATTCCCTATTAGATGTTTACATTACATTAAATTATGGTATGCACAGTAATTCCAGATCGTGGTCGGTATTATTTCCATCACTTTCTCCAGGTGCTAGAAATACATGGTTTTTTAATAGTGCAAGTAAAAGATTAATTTTTGGATATGCCGCAGATTATCCAGATACTAAAAATCAAACAGAAACTTTTGGATTGGTTAATTCATTTGGTCCAATTGTAAATGATCAACCGAGCGGCGAATATCTTGCACCGGCATATGTTGGTTATAAACTTTTATACTCTTCTCCAAATAAACTTAATGAAGTTTCAAAAGTTAATCGTTACGGTTGGTCAGCAGCCAGTAATTCGATTGACTTAAGCGGACCTTTTACAAACCTTGGTTCACTTGAAGCACAATATGCAGCAATGCAGGATATTAGATTAACTTCTAGTTTTGTTTCCAGTTTTACCGATACTGTTTATATGAGAAGGTCTAGAATTTGGTCTATGATGTCCCTTGGTCCTTGGGACATTTTACCAGGGGATTCAATAAGATTTGCTGTTGCTGAGATTGTAAACGGCGTTGATTATGGAATTGCTATTCAACCAAAAAATTTCGGAACAGCTACAATTACAAGTCTCTCAAGAGGATTGTTTGATAAAAGTGTTGACCAGTCTCAATTTACTTTCGACAATAATTTTAATCATCCTGATCCACCTGCTGCCCCTGAGTTTACAGTGGATTATGATAGGAGCGGTTTTGTTGCCAATATTCTTAAATGGGGAACAGAAGCTGAATCAATTCCCGATCCTGATGATGGTCAGCTTGATCTTGTTGGCTACATTGTTTACAGATCAGAATATCTGTCAATAGGTCCGTGGATTGCTATCGATACTGTTTTTGCGGGTGATCCTGCTTATCTGCTAAATGCTTCTGAATACTACTATATTGATTCAGCAGTTTCTATAGGGCAGGGATACTATTATGCGTTAACATCTTTTGATAATGGAAGAGCGAGCTGGACTGGCATTCAAACAATTACAAACATTCCTCCGCTTGAAACATCCATTTTTGCAAATCGAAAACAAACACCATTTATTGCAACTTTAGCACCAAAAGATAATTTGGATGAAGTACTGGTGGTTCCAAATCCGTTTATTATTGGAGAGGGACAGTCACAGCCCGGTGCTGGAGATCAAATACAGTTTGTAAATCTGCCCAATCCTTGTACCATAAGAATCTATACGGTTAGAGGGGATATTGTAAAAACAATTGAAGTGGCTGACGGTGCAGGTGCAATTGTTTCTTGGGATCAGGTTACGGATTACGGACAGTTTGTTGAAAGCGGAGTTTACATTTTTCATGTTGATTATAAAGGCGGAAGCAAACTTGGAAAGTTTGCTATTGTTAGATGATAATGAAAACTAAAAAAATAAATTTTCTAGTTGGAATATTTTTATTTCAATTTATTATTCTGAACAACTATTTATATAGTCAGGATGAGTTTAAAAGCAACGCTACTTCTGGATTTACTTTTTTGCAAATCCCAATCACCGCCAGAGTTGCTGCTTTAGGTGAAGCATCCATTGCACTTTCTGATATGAACTCTGAAGGATTATTTGTTAATCCTGCAATTATTGGATTTACAAATTTCACTCATTCATTCTCAGCATCATATTCAAACTGGTTTGCTGATATTAAAAATTATGGAACGGGTTATACTTACAGCTCACCGATAGGTGTTTTTGGTATCGGATTTATATTACTTGATTACGGTTCTATGCCAAGGACTACAAGTTCTGCAGGCCAAAAAGTTTATTCTGTCATCGGAAGTTTTAATGCAAATTCTATAGCCGCAGGCTTAACTTATTCAAAAATGCTGACAGATCGTTTTTCTGTCGGTGTAACATTAAAATATGTTCAGGAAAAAATTGACATCTACAAGGCTAATAACATTTTATTTGATGGCGGCGTTTTATATCACACAGGTTTTCATTCGCTAAGGATTGCAGCGACAATTCATAACTTTGGAACTAATACCAAGTTCATAAACGATGAATTTAAAATGCCTGCAACATTTAAACTTGGTTTTGCTGCAGAAGTTTTTGGCGATAATGAATCTGAATACAAGGGAACAATAATTTTTGAAGCATCACATCCAAATAATTCTGATGAAAGAATAAATCTTGGTACAGAAATAAGCTGGAGAAATATGCTAACCATACGCGGCGGCTACAAGTTTTTTTATGATGAAGAAAGTCTCAGTCTTGGTTTAGGAATAAATCCTCAATTAGATTTTCCTATGAGCTTTGATTTTGCTTATTCTGATTACGGCAGACTTGGAAACATTTTACGGTTTACTCTGCAATTAGGAATGCATTAAAACAAAACAATAAATGAAAATATTCCAGTTAATATTGTTAGCTTTTACACTTATTTACGCGAACAACTTTGCCCAGTTGCAGTCCATATCATTTAATGCTGATTACTCTTCAGCATTATCAACCCGATTGCAGATTACTAAAGCCAATGCGGTTGGCGGTGGTGTAAAGATTAAATTATTGATAGCTGAAAATTTAGCGGTTAATGTTAATGGCGGATATAAACTTTATTCGCTAAGCGAGCCAGATGTTTTAAATAATTGGAACTGGGTGTTCTGGACAGAAAGATACTATCCTAAAATTGTATCTGATCTTAATGCTGATCAAAATTTAGGAGTACAGATATCGGCCACACAAAAGATGGATTTAATTCCTGTTTCAGTTTCAATCAGCTATGATTTTTTGACTTTAGATAAACTTGAAATTACTCCAACAATTGGCGGTGGAGTTTATATTTATACAAGACGTATGTTTGCCCTTGAAAACTGGAGTAAATATTATTCAGACGCAGATTATACTTTAACATATGAATACAGAAATTTTGCACCTAATAAAAAAGGAAGTCCATTTTTTCTTAATGGTAATTTAAATATCCAATACAAGTTATATGAAACTTTAGGATTCTTTACCAATGTTCAATATTCTTATGTGATTCCGACAGAAGGCTCCTTAGGTTATGATGATTTTCCTTTTGATAGTGAATTCTCAATGGCTTTAGGTGTAGCAATTTTTTACTGACAAGAAATTATTTATGAGATTATCAATTAAAATTTTTCTGTTTGTTTTTTTTACTTTATCACAGTTATTTCTTGCTCAAGACAAGTATATAATTGGTGCAGGAGGCAATTATAATCTTCCTGTTGGTTCCTTAGCAGATAGAATGAATGGCAGTTTTGGAGGCTGGTTTTATGCCGGCAAGCAAGTTAGTGATAATTGGACCTGGGTTGGAAAATTTGAATACTTTAAACTTGATGAAGTTAATCAAGACCAGATGTATAAAATTGTTGAAACTAATATCAATGGAGTTAACCAGGATTTAAGATTTGAATTGCCGGGGATAAAAATGGATTTAACAGTTGCCGGTTTTACTGCTGAGGCAAAGTATAAGTTATTTAAAACTGATCTATTTGAAACTGATTTAAATCTAGGCTTTGGATTCTATTACTGGAGTTATGATCGAGGCAGTTATACTGATTCTTTGTTAGCTGATACAACCGGCAGTGGCAATCTTGTTGTTGTTGATATTATCAATGTACCCGCCCTTAATCAAAAAGACTGGAGCGGCGGACTAAATGCAGGTCTGGATTTTAATGTTTATTTATTTGAGCCTGTTTGGCTTAATCTTTCGGCAAATTATAAACTTATAATTGCTGAACTCTGGCCCACTTTAGACTTAAATCTTGAGAATGTAAGCGGTTTACAGTTTTTTGATTTTAGAGCTGGAATAAATTTAAGACTTTAATCGAAATCAATAATCCCTTTCTATGAAAATATTCACTTTAATATCAATTACCTTTCTGACTATTATTTTTAGCGCTTCGTGTCAAATAAAAGAAATTCAAGCTGTTCGGGGAGTGTGGCTTACAAATGTTGATAGTGAAGTTCTGAACTCAAAAGATAACATTATCGAAGCAGTAAAGTTGCTTGATGAACTTGGCTTCAACACAATATTTGTTGTTGCATGGAATAAAGCTATGACATCGTATCCAAGTAAGATAATGAAGGAATTTACAGGAGTTGAAATAGATACTTTATTTACCGGGCTCGATCCTCTTAAAGAACTTATTGAAGAAGCACACAAAAAAAATATCAAAGTGATTGCCTGGTTTGAGTTTGGCTTCTCATCATCCTTTGAACTTAACGGAGGACCAATAATAGAAAGAAAACCCGAGTGGGCTGCTAAAGATGTAAAAGGAAATCTCGTTACTAAAAATGGATTTGAGTGGATGAATGGTTTTCATCCGGATGTGCAAAATTTTATGTTGTCTTTGATAATGGAAGTTGTGCGAGATTATGATATAGATGGAATTCAGGGTGATGACAGGCTGCCTGCAATGCCTTCTGAATCTGGTTATGATGAATATACTGTTAAACTTTATAAATCAATGCATGATGGGAATAATCCACCTTCATACCATAAGGATTATGATTGGATAAAATGGCGATCAAATTTACTTACTGAATTTATGCAGAGAATTCACGATTCAGTAAAAACTTTTAACAAAAAACTTATTGTATCTATGGCACCAAGCATTTATCCCTGGAGTGAAGAAGAATATTTGCAGGAATGGCCAACCTGGATGCAAAAAGGTTATGTTGATCTTGTTTGTCCGCAGGTGTATCGCTACAACTTTGAAGATTATAGTAGAGCACTGGAGCTAGTTGTTGAGGATCAGATTAATAAAGATAATCTTAAAAAGTTTTATCCCGGTGTCTTGCTTAAAGTGGGCGATTACTACCCTGATGAAGAATTTCTAAAGCAAATGATAGATGCAAACAGAAAAAATGGAATTGATGGAGAGGTTTACTTTTTTTACGAGGGTATTAAAAAGTATCCTGATTTCTTCAAGGAAATTTATAAAGATAGAGTGGTATTTCCAGAGTTACTTAATTAAAGAGGTTTTGTGAAAAGGTTAATTATAACACTAGTGATTCTATTTAATTTTAGTTTGTTTGCGCAGCCATTGCAGCAGTTCAGAGCAACCTGGTTAACGAATGTAGATAGTTATGTGCTTGCTACAGATAACTCAATTGTTGAAGCAGTAACTTATCTCTCCTCAATCGGAGTGAATGTAATATTTCCTGTTGTCTATAATAAAGGCTACACTATTTATCCAAGTGAAATTATGGATAGCCTTTTCAATGCCCCGACAATACCCGATGTATCATTTCAAAATAGAGATTTTTTAGAAAGACTTGTAATTGAAGCACACAGGGTTGGCATAGAAGTTATTCCCTGGTTTGAATTTGGATTTTCATCTTCATATAGTTTAAATGGCGGACACATTATTGCAAAATTTCCTTCGTGGGCTTTAAAAAATAATCAAGGCAACCTTGTTGTTAAAAACGGATTCGATTGGTTAAGCGGGATAAATCCCGAGGTGCAGAATTATATGATATCACTTGTTGCAGAAGTTCTTGACAAATATGATGTAGATGGTGTTCAAGGTGATGATAGATTACCTGCAATGCCGGTTGAAGGTGGATATGATTCTGTAACAGTTGCAATCTATCAATCTGAACACAGCGGAGCCAATCCTCCAAATAATGCCGGAGATCCTAACTGGAAGCGTTGGAGAGCAGACAAATTAAATGAGTTCTTTTGGAGAATGAGAGATTCTGTTAAAAGCAGAGGGGATCATTTGATCCTGTCTTCCTCGCCAACTCCTTATCCGTGGGGATATGATGAATATCTTCAGGATTCCCGTTACTGGGCACAGAATAATGTTGTTGATAATATTGTTCCTCAGTTATATCGATATGATTTTTCAGGTTATCAATCAGTTCTTGCACAATCACTTTCTCAAATAAGAAGCGTCAATCCTTCAATTTATTTTGCCGGTGTTTTAATTAAAGCAGGATCATGGGTTACAACTCCAACTCTTATTTCCCAGATAATAAATTACAACCGCACAAATAATGTAGATGGTGAATGCACATTTTTTTATGAAGGATTGCGTGCTAATTCAAATCAGATTGGAAACCTGATAGGAACAGATTTTTATAATCAGCCTGCTCTTGTTCCATATCGCGATGGTAAAATCTGGCGCCCAAAAGCAACTATAAAAAATGAATCGGAAAGTGGAGTCACCGTAACTGGAAACTGGACAAGCTATCCGCAATCAGGATTTGATGGTGGAATAATTAGAACAAATGTAACCTCAAGCTATCAAGCTGTTGAATATAACATTGGTGTTCCTTTCAGTGCTTACTTTGATGTTTATTCTTACCTCGTCCCAAATACTCCCTGGACACAGAATGGTCGATATATTGTTTACTCAGATACAGATTCTACAGAAGTGATAGTAAACCAATCGAACCTGAATAAAAAAGGCTGGCAGAAGGTAGGAACAGTTTACTTAAGTGAAGGAAACAGAAAAGTATTAAAGATAGACAACACATAT
>Ga0172371_10001873_pt1 | contig 33425 bp, 35 predicted proteins | sample Lak12m_FD_114543 | JGI IMG/M metagenome (GOLD analysis project Ga0172371, IMG submission 114543) | Freshwater microbial communities from Kabuno Bay, South-Kivu, Congo - kab_022012_12m | ecosystem: Environmental > Aquatic > Freshwater > Lake | place: Democratic Republic of the Congo: South-Kivu...
GAAAAGTGTTATCTTTTTAACGAGAAGTACAACAATTACAGATTCCATCAATCTTTGAGTTACAATACACCCAGAGAATATTTTGAAAAGAAACAAGTGTACGGCATCTAGTGGTCCAGTACACGAACTTGACAAGTGCAAAAAACTTTTTTACTGTTAACCCATGAAGAAAAAGTCTGTCCATAAGGTATCTAGAAAATCGTCATTTTCTTGGGAAAAAGAGGTAAACAATTTTTTTAGTCAAGGTGCTGATGGAAGTTTACGGTTAGCTGCTCTCGCCGTTGTCATTATTTGCTTAGTGTACTCGGTATTTCAGTTGGGAATTATTAAAATTTAACCTACTTCTTTGGTGGCCAAACTTGGAAACCGTTTTCATCTTGGATAGTAATTGCGTCTACTGGACAAGATTTGGCAGCTTGAATGAGCATTTCTAGTTCTTCTTCACTCCAGGTATCTTTAAGAACAGCTTTATTTTCCCCATCCATAGAAAACGCTTTGGGCGCTAAAGCAACACAAGAAGCAGCACCGATACAAAGACCCCGATCAATAATAACTTTATGATTTTGCGTCACGTAGTTAATTTTAAACTATACAAAGAGCATTTTTAATTGCCACTAGTGGCATCATGGCACATTTAACACGAGTTATTGTCAATGAAATTCCTAAAAGTTTTATAACATCCTTTTCGTTTAAAGATTTAACTTGTGCCACAGTTTTTCCAACAAGCTGATCACTTAAAATCGAGGCTGAAGCAATCGAAACAGCACAACCTTCGGTTTTGTGGGCAATTTTTAAAACCTTATTTTTAGCGACCAATAATTGCACTGTGATTCCGTCACCACAAAATGTATTCACTTGAGAATCATGATTGGTAAAATTTTCCAAACTACCGTAATTATGTGGATGTTTGACGTGTTCGAGAAAAAGTTCAGAATAAAGATCCATATTAACTCCCAAAAACTTTGATTAAATCTTTGATCGCTGCCACAAATGTTTCCACTTCCTCTTCAGTATTATAGAAAGACAAACTTGCTCGCGTGCTAGCGGGAACAGCAAGTTTATGGTGCAATGGCATACAACAATGATGTCCAGCACGAACAGCAATGCCATGATTATCATTTAAGTATTGGGCAACGTCATGAGGGTGAATTCCATCCACAGAAAAACTAATAACTCCCACCCGATTGGTAAAATCTTTAGGCCCGAACACTTGAACTTGCTTAATTTTCTCAAGTGCGGCCAGTAGTTTTTTAGTCAGCATTAATTCGTACGCAGCAATGTCTTTTTTACCCACACTTTCAAAATAGTCCACTGCCACAGCCAACCCCACTGCCCCAGCCACATTTGGCGTTCCCGCCTCAAATTTATCAGGCACTTCAGCAAATTCGGTATTGGCGATCGTAACTGATTTAATCATTCCACCACCGTACAAAAATGGTGGCATTTGCTCTAGCAATTCTGTCTTTCCATACAGAACTCCTATTCCCATTGGCCCAAACATTTTATGGCCCGAGAAAGCATAAAAATCACAATCTAATTGCTGCACATCGACACTTAAATGAGGAACTGCCTGAGCACCATCAACCACAATTTTTGTTAATTTATTGGAACGACGAACCGTCGAGATAATTTCTTTAACAGGATTCACTGTCCCTAACACATTAGAAGCGTGGGTTAACGCTAATATTTTTAACTGATTACTATATGTTTTCGGAAAATTTAATCTCCCATTATCGTTAATGTCTAGGGCAGAAAACTTAGCTTTTCTGTTAATTGCCAACTGTTGCCAGGGAACAAAATTTGAGTGGTGTTCCATGATGGTAGTGATAACCTCATCACCTGAATTTATGTGACTTCTACCCCAACTGTAGGCCACCAAATTAAGCGCTTCAGTAGTATTACGAACAAAAATAATTTCTTTTTCTGATTTAGCATTAACAAATTCAGCGATTTTCTTTCTCGAATTTTCATATGCCAATGTTGCTTCCTCGGCCAAAGCATGAATTCCTCGATGAACATTTGCATTATTTTTCTCGTAATATTTCGCGATCGCGGCGATAACTTGCCGAGGTTTTTGCGAAGTAGCGCCATTATCGAAGTAAATAAGAGGTCGACCATTTACTTTTCTTTGTAAAATCGGAAAGTCCTTACGGACTTTTTGGACATTGAACATAAACGGATTTTAATACAAATCTTTATTTTTGAAAGGAATCAGGGAGAGCACTACTGGAGTATAGTAAAGAGTCGCCCTATCAATTACCCCACCGGTCAAAAGTCCCACAGCACCATCACTTTTTTTAGAATCTTTCCGCTGAAAAACAATGTCATCCGCTTCTCCTAATTCTTTTCCCGCCCTTATTAACTCGACAACTTTCTTAGGTAAAACAAACGTTCCAGACTTACCTCTTCCCACTTGCCCATTCTTCCCTAAAACTACCACCCAAGAATATGACTCGAGGTCTTTTCCATTCGTTTGAACACCACCTTCTAAACCCACCCAAAAATCAGCATATGGTCGTTCTTCTTTGGCATTCCTCGCTCGATTAATGGCTCCCCTTAAAGCTTCCTGACTACTCATTGGTTGGTCGGCCACCCCGGATTTAACGGAAATTTCTTCGAATCCAAATTTTTGTCTGGGGAACATGGCTTTAAAACCTAATTCTGTCGCCTTAATTTTGGTGGGATTGGTGGAAGCAATAATTACTTTTTGGAGCATGTTACATTTTCACCAAAATCTCGCCGTTGTCCAACTTAACTTCAAAAACCTTAAGGGGCTCGGTCGCTGGTAGAGCACGTACTTCTCCAGTTTTTACATCAAATTGAGCTCCATGACAATGACAAACGATATTTTTGTTATCGATAAACCCTTCTGAAAGTTGGCAATGTTTATGGGTGCAAACATCGCTGGTAGCAAAAATTTCTCCACCAAGATTAATTAAGGCTATTTTTTGACCATTTAGATCAAATCCTTTAATTTCTCCATCAGAAACTTCGGACAAACTGGCCACTTTAACAAAGTCAGACATATTTGCGTTTTAACTTAGGAAAATCCTTATTTTTTCCTCAATATCCTTTTTCATTCTAGCATCTTTAATTTTTTCTACAATCTCAGTCAAAAACCCCTCGAGAATTAATGTTTCAGCTTGTCTTCGAGTTAGTCCTCGACTATTTAGATAAAGCACCTGCTGTGAATCAACTTGTCCCACTGAGGCAGAATGTGACGCCTTAACATCATTGGCTTCAATTTCTAGTGATGGTTCAGTTACAACACTAGCCGTTTCCGACAAAAGTAAAGATTTAATATTTAAAAAGGCGTCGACCTGGTGCGTATTTTTGGCAATTCTAATTACTCCCTTTAGAGTACAGGACGATTTGTCTTGTAGGATAATGCGAAAATCGGTACGACAAGTGGTTAGTGGAGCGGTATGCACGGCATCAATCTTTAAATCAAAATGTTCTCGACCACTGCCTAAAACTATCCCTAAAATTTCTGTGTTTTCTCCGGGATTCGAAAACTCAAATACTTTGTGTTGTTTAATTGTTTGATTGTAAATTAAAACTTTTTGCATATTAGGTGTCTATCCAACTGAACCAGTCATTTCTAATTGAATTAGTCGATTCATTTCGAGTGCATATTCCATGGGCAAAGTTTTAATGATTGGCTCCGCAAAACCGTTGACAATCATAGCCTCCGCGTCATTTTGGGAAAGACCACGACTTTGCATATAAAAAAGTTGGTCTGCACCGACCTTGGACACAGTGGCTTCGTGTTCCATTTGCGTATCAGATCGATTTACTTTTATTGTGGGATAAGTATCTGAACGGGATGTGGCATCTAAAATTAAAGCGTCGCACTTAACCTTGGATTTCGACTTTTCTGCCAAAGCCTGCACTTCGACTAAACCTCTGTAGGAATTTCTTCCTCCTCCCCGAGAAATAGATTTACTGATAGCGGTGCTACTGGTGTGTGCTCCAACATGAATCATTTTTGCCCCAACATCTTGATGCTGATTTTTACCAGCAATGGCTAAAGAAAGTGTTTCCCCACGAGCACCCTTGCCCATTAAATAGCACGAGGGATATTTCATCGTAAGCTTTGACCCAATATTGCAATCCACCCAACTCATGGTCCCGTTTTCTTCCACTCTAGAACGTTTTGTTACCAAATTGTAAACATTTCCACTCCAGTTTTGGATAGTGGTATATTGCACTGTCGCATTTTTTTTAACCACAATTTCTACCACCGCAGCATGTAATGAATCTGAGGTATACACTGGTGCACTGCATCCTTCTAAATATTTAACAGTGCTGCCTTCGTCAGCAATAATGAGAGTTCGTTCAAACTGTCCCATATTCTTAGCATTAATCCGAAAATAAGCCTGCAATGGTAAGTCTACCCTCGTTCCTTTTGGAATATAGATAAAACTTCCTCCACTCCAAAACGCTGAATTCAAAGCGGCAAATTTATTATCCATCGGAGGAATGATTGTCCCAAAATACTCTTTAAACAGATCGGGGTAAAGTCTTAGGGCAGAGTCAGTGTCGGTAAAAATTACACCTTGTTCATCTAATTTTTTCTTAATCGATCCGTAAATTACTGAAGAATCGTATTGTGCTTCTACCCCTGCCAGCATGTCTCGTTCCGCTTCGGGAACCCCAATTTTTTCGTAAGTATCACGAATCTTAGAAGGTAACTCTTTCCATGAGTTCACCTTCTTACTTACGGGGTTTAAAAAATAGGTAATAGCTTCGTAGTCGATTTTTGACAAGTCTCCTCCCCACTTGGGAACAGGCTTATTTTTAAAATACCCCAGCGCGCGAAGGCGAAATTTAAGCATCCAATCTGGTTCATTTTTGTAGGCAGAAATTTGTCGGACAATTTTTTCCGACAACCCAGTCCCCACCTTTTGGTGGTAGTCAATGTCATCAGAAAACCCGAGTTTGTATTCGAGAGGAACAAAATTCATAATAATCAATTAAAAGACTGGTATCCTTCTTTTTCAATTTCCATAATTAAATTATTATTACCAGAAGTAACCAGTCGACCCTCTTTTAGAACATGCACCTCATCAGGTTTTAAATATTTAAGTAGTCTTTGGTAATGGGTAATCAATATGACACCTGAACCCTGTTTTTGAAGAATTTTGACTCCTTTGGCAATCACTTTTAACGCATCAATATCTGTTCCCGTATCTGGCTCATCTAAAATGGAATATTTCGGCTGCAAAATAATAGCCGCAAGCATTTCCATTTTCTTTTTCTCCCCCCCACTAAACTGGTCATTTAAATTTCGAGACAAAAAGTCTTCGGGAATTCCCAATAATTGCGCATTTTTTAGAAGAAGCTGATAAAACTCTAATGGTCCTAGTTCCCCACTATTTTTAGTGTCTGGATTTAATTTTTTAAATTTCTGGTTGTAGGCCATACGCAAAAAATTTACCACCCGAACTCCCGGGACAGCTATGGGGTTTTGGAAAGCTAAAAATAAACCTATCTTTGCTCGTTCTTCCGGATTTAAATTGGTAATATTTACCCCGTCTAAAACTATCTTTGACTTCTCGTTTAACAAATAGTCCGGGTGCCCCATTAAGGTGAAGCCTAAAGTGCTTTTTCCAGAACCGTTCGGACCCATTAATACATGAAGTTCTTTGGGGTTAATTTCCAATGAGAAATTTTTTATTATTTCTTTCTTTTCAATAGAAACAAAAAGGTGGTTAATTTTTAACATGAATAAATTATTCTTAGGGCGGTTAAACTACGGGGTTGGCGAAAAAGCACTAGTGCTCTAAAATGCCAGTTATGCACAAGTATACCACTGACGAGCTTGTTTCCCAAAAACCAAACGAGAAGGATTTTTTAAAAAAAGAGAGAAATCCGATTAGTTTTATCCTTCACAACATTCGCTCTCTGGAAAATGTTGGATTATTTTTTCGCCTCGCAGATGCTCTTTTAATCGAAAAAATATATCTTACTGGGTACACCGGATACCCCAAGAAGGAGACAGACTCGCGAGAAGAAAGAATTATCCGTCATGCAGAAAAAGAAATCGAAAAAACAGCTATAAAACTAGTCCCTTTCGTCCCTTGGGAACAAACTGAGGATATAAATGAGTTAATAAATAAATTGCACCAATCACAAACTCAGGTTATTGGGGTGGAACAAACTGACCAAAGTGTTGATTATAGAATCGCTGAATATAACTTTCCCGTTGCGCTTCTTTTTGGCCATGAAAGAACAGGGGTAGAAGACGAATTGCTCGCCCAATGTGATTTTATCGTTCATATTCCCATGCTCGGGATGGGCAATTCTCACAACGTGGCCATGAGCGGAGCTATAATTGCAAATTATTTGGTCAACAAAATGTGAACTTAGCCCAATCTAACACGTTACTTGACCAAAATGATATACTGGCGACATGAGCAAAACTTACGCAATCGTAATTGGAATATTAATTCTTCTAGTGGTTGTCGTGGGGTCATTGGCAGTCATGAAAGCTAATTCAAACAACAGTCTCGTCTACCCATCGGGGAAACAAACTGAAGTTCAGAACCAAACTCCCACTGAGACACCGGCAATAACTGATAAAAAAGCTGTTATCGACGAATCAATAACAAATGGAACTAAGTTTGAAAATTCGATTCCCTTAACAATAACCACCCCGTTGGACAAAACTACCGTGACAAAACCCAGCTTACTAGTTTCCGGGAAAACGACACCAAAAGCGGACGTTAACATTAACGATGTCGAACTAGTCGCCAATTCGACAGGAGCTTTTTCTACCACCATTACCCTCGACGAGGGAGAAAATACAATTAATGTCGTTGGTACTGATGAAAATGGGAATACCTCAGAGTGGCAAGGAACAGTTACTTACGAAGTAACACAGTAGAACTTTTTAAGCCAATACAACTGTTAGAAGTAGTAATCCCAAAACCGCAAAGATTTGAATTATTGCGAGTAAACGAGTGGTTGATGTTAGTGGTGTATTGACTGTTTGAGACATTAAACTTACCTGGCGATAGACAACTATTGAAAATATAAAATAAAAAAGACTTAAAACGAGCAAAAAAAGTTTAATGATAAAACTCATCTGAAAAAAATTTGATAAACCCATAATTTGATCGATAGTCATAAATTATTCTCCCCTTCAATTTCTTCTTGTTGTTTTAATTCTTGAATCTTTTTTACCACTAGTTGAGGATGGGGAACATTAGTGTATTCAAAATTTGGTTCTGTTCCCGCAGTCTGAATGTAAACTATTCCAAAATCAAATATGCCTGCAAAAACCCCTGACTGGATTCCTTTAACGTCTTGGATTTGTCTTATTTGTGCCGTGGTAACGTCTCGGTTAATAACCGAGTACCAATCAACATCTACCACCCGCTCATTAGTGACAATGTAAACGTTGAAGCACCAATAAAGAAATTTTAATAACGAATAACTAAAAATACCTAGATACCAAAAAAGCGTTAAAACAATACTTACCCCAATGCTTAAAGTTGGCAAGGCACCCATGGAAAATAGAACAGGAACTACGGTAATTGGTAATATCAAAAGGATAATTACTAATAAAATCCATGGTACGTTAGTAACAATGTGCGCCCGCATAAAAAGAATTACTTCTTCGTCATCTACCTTACCAGAAAACTGTAAACCTTGAGGATACGCACAAAAGGCAGATACCGCTGAGGAACTGGAACTGGCTTCAAGCTCTTCATCGATCTTGGTAAAAATTTTGTGGCCAGTTGATGGCGCTAAAATTTCCGCATTTGACCCCGGCTCAGAAATTGGCACACTTACTTTTGGGGGTTCTTTAATCACTGTTTTCGATGGATCTGGCTCGACGGCATCAACTGAAATTCTTTGCGGCATGATTTAAGTATAGCGTAACAATTACTTCTTCTCAATATTATAAAGTGAGCTAGCCAACCAAATTTCTCCAGGGGCTCTAATGTTAAAAATTTGTCTAAAATCGCCGCCATCAATATCGCGCCCATTGATTGACACATTATTTGTAAAACCACCAGTAGAATACGACACACTGATTGAACCAATCGAATCAAACGCATTTTCACCTCGACTACTTAACTCTTGCCTTACCCTATCACGACTCCACGTGTCCCCGTTGGGTTTATCTAACTGAGAAAGGTGAGAAAGAGTACCTTTATCTTTTTTATAAAGAAATGCGGCGTTAGCGATATCTACCGACTCATCTTTCGACAACCACGCGTTTGACCGACTAGCGGAACTATTACGAGGTTTATACCAGGCTTTATAGAACCATGGGGATCCGGCTATTTTTTCATAGGCATCGTTGGTCCAACAACTTTGGTTGCCACATTTTGTATCCCACCCTCCCGGGGTGTTGTATCCTCCAGATGACGCAGCATACCAAGCTGAATATGGTTGCCCCCCAGACACTAACACCCATCCCCGAGTATCGTTCACCGCCCGGTCCCAATTCCCTCCTTTTGGATCCCGTTTTGCTACTTGGCAAGATTCAGTCGCACAGATAGATCCTGATCCATTATTTGTATAGGCCAAAGCATAGGACCTTGCCGCTACTGCTTGCGCTTTTAAGGCCTCATAGCCACCCTCATCCCCCCAAGAATTGGGCACTTCATAAATCCGTTTTACGTAATCTTCAATATTCCAAGAGGTACCATAATCACTAACACGAATGCTTATGTCGGTGCGATAATCTTTTTTAAGTTCTGTTCCCGGATAGTATGCACTCAAAATATTCTCAGCCTTTCCGACGTCTCCGCCGGTTTTCGCTCGACCAAAAGATCCATACTGACTCATTCCTTTGCGATGTGGCGCGCCAAAGGAAAAACCGGCAAACGAACCACTCGGAGCATTACGACGAAAACCATCGATCGAAGAATTATCATCTTGAGTATCGGGAACATCCCCGACACTAGTGGAAAAATTACCAGTTTTTTCAGCCAATAATTGCTGTTGTCTAGCCGATAAAGTACCCACAGTACTTTCAAGTTGCGATTGATAATCTCTTGCCTTTTTAACTAAAGAGCGAATAGGCGCTAATGTCACTTCTAAAGCTCCTTTTCGATCAGCCAACCATGTTTGATTCTCTTCCAAAACTTTTTTGGCGTTACCAAGATCGACAATGTCAATCGCAAACCCCGTAATTGACCTTTTTTCTTTTTCAATTAACCCTTGGCGATAGGATAAAAACCGAGCTATCTCAGCTAAATCGTTATTAGTAAAAAGCATGGTAAATGCAAAAATTAAACTTGATTGATAATCCATCTTGTAAAAATCACGCACTTTTATGCTTAGATCATCTTGCTTTTGTGATAATTTTTCCTCATCAGCCGCAATTATCTTTTTCTTTTTTTCAATTTCTGCAGCTAAATTAGCTACGTTGGCTTCAATTGCGGAGATGTCTCTTTCTAACTCCGCCATTTTTTCTTCGTGCGGCTTAGTAGAATTGACAGAGATTTGAATTAATCTAGTACATTCGTCGATTTTTCGTTTACACTCATCCTCACTAGAACAAGAAGGGTTACAGTCATCAGCTAATACCTTAACTGCAGACAAAAGAAAGACCAAGGTAAATACCCAAAAAACCAAAGACAATATCTTTTTCATCGACTCAATTTTAACAGTCTTTGTCTAAATCTTTCTAAGACAGTTTCTGACAGATCATTAGGGTGAAAAAAAGCATATCCCCAACCTACTTTCTCATTGGTCATTTTATTTTTCATATACCAGATTGAGCAAACGAAAGCGATCAACTCTAATGGGAATAAAGCACCCGATAGGATTTCTAAAATCGAATTACTTTTTTGTGATGCATTAGAACTAATTTTGAGCAACGCGTTATAGGCAACCGGTAAATATATTTTAGTCCACCGGTTTGTCTCTAACCATTTAGACTGCACACTACTTCGATCAAATAAGCATTTAGCTTGTAAAATTTCATGTGCAGTAAATAAATTTCGATTGTTAATAGCAAGATTATCCATGTCGAGGAAAATATTAGTGCAAAAACGGTCTACTATCTCGGTAGAGTGACGATAGCTGCCTAAAACTTTTAATGTACTGACCATTAATATTCGAGTTATCCAAAGAGTCCTTGGTGCAGTAATAATCATTAAATCTATATCCGCCACTCGTGAAGCATTATTGGCCGCCACTGACCCAGTCACGTAAATTGCCATAATAGTAGGAATTAATTTTATTAATTTAGTTAATTTTTCAGCTTTCATTAACTTTTGATTAGAAATCATCTCTCGTTTACGTCTCAAACCCACCAGTCTTTCCCTTCGAGGAAGAAAATAAATATTTCCCATATTTTGAGTTTGAGGATGATCGGGAATTAATTTTGGGTTTACCTCATTAAGTTTACCAATCTGCCAACGCACCAACTCTTCTTTTGTTAAAGAAAAATCAAATATATCGGCGTAAACTAGCGCTAGAAACTTGTTTTTAGTCATTTACAGACGTATTATACTGTCAAATGCAGAAATTCCTCCCTAAATATTTTGAATTCCGTCTTTTTGCCTGGTTAGGATCACTGGCACTAACGATTTACTTTTTTAACCTATTTGCGGGAGCTCTCAATGCGTTTTCCGATTTGATCGTTACTCTACTTCTGTCGTGGCTTTTAGCCTTCGTCTTGGATCCCCTGGTTGAATTTTTAATCAAGAAGAGTCTCTCTCGTTTACAAGCAGTGATTACTGTTTATTTAGGACTTACCATTCTTATCACCGCAATTTTTTCTTTTGTTATTCCCGCAATCATCTCTCAGCTTTCCACTCTTGCAGTTGTTATTCCCGGTCAATTTGGCACACTTCCAGGATTTTCTGGAAAATTTGAAGGAATAATCGGGGGAGCTTTAAATAATTCAGTCACATATATCCAAACACTAGCATCCTTTGTTTTTAATCTTCTATTAGTAGTCGTGATTTCCTTTTATCTATTATTGTCCAGAAATGAGCTGGAAAAGTTTATGCTAAAAATAATTCCAGACAAGTTCGAGGAAGATTATTTGCGATTAAAGAAAATCCTTAATACCACTTTTGCTTCTTTTTTGCGAGCACAACTTTTAATTGGTCTTCTCGTGGGTGGAGTCACTATTGTTGTATTAGCCATATTTTCGATTGAATTTGCTCTCTCGGTGGGAATTCTTGCCGGAATAATGGCCATGATTCCAGTTGTTGGTCCAATCTTGTCTTTAATCCCCCCGGTATTGGCAGCGGCAACAATTTCACCACAAAAAGGCCTTGTCGCCGGTGTGACTTTGTTTTTAATTTATCAATTAATCTACAACATCATTGCACCAAAAATTTTAGGTTCCGCCCTTAAAATTCACCCCGTTTTTGTAATTCTTGCTTTTCTAGTAGGCTATAAACTGGCCGGACCATGGGGGGCAATTTTTGCTGTTCCAGTGGCTGTTTCCTTAGGAATAATAATTAAAGAGATTATCTTTTACTGGAAAGAGGAAGCTGATAAGGCTGACTAACGTCCAGTTAATTCGCTTACTTTGGTGTTGCTAACCCATAGTTACCCAAAACTTGCTGCAAGCCTAAAACCACGGTATCAATAGCCACTTTTGAATCCCCAGATTGTAAAACTGCATTAACTGCATTTTCATAATAGGTGGAAATCACCGAATTAATTCCGCTTTGACCATCCCAAGTAAATGAAGACAACAATGATGAATTAGCCACATCTGCTCGACCAATAAACGGACCAACATTAGGGTCGCTAATTAAGGAGCTTTGGAGATCAACTCTCGAATATGGTTCACCAAAAGCGCGAATTTTCTTCTCTTCTTGATACAGCTTCGTTAGAACATCTTTAGACGAAAGATATTTTAAAAATTCGAAGGCTTCTTTTTGGTGTGGACTACTTGCCGACACACCCTCAGCCCAATAACTAGACTGGGTCACAAACTTTGACTCACCGGTTATTTGTGGTACAGGATAAACTTTAACATTCAGACCATTACTGTTAGAAAGTTGCATGATATCGAAATAACGCCAAGTAGGACCAAAATAATAGGCTACCTTACCTCGTACAAAAGCTAAAGTGGATCCATCTTGAGTTTCATCCCAAACCCCGAGTTTTTTGACAAAATCTGTATAAAAGACTAATGCTCCTTGAGAAGCACTGGCGAAGTCTCCTCCGGGATTTTCCGGCCTAGCCCCATTTTGAAGCATCATTAAGGCCAAGATGTCTTGCCAATGATCTACATTTGAAGTCGTCCCCAAAGAGGTACCAGCAGTTTTTATTTTTCCCGAGCCATCGCGAACGGTTAGTTTTTGCACTTGATCACCAAAATCCTCCCATGACGCAGCTGGAGTCAATCCAGCCTTATCTAAAAGGTCGGAATTTGCAAACATCACTAGCCCATCTATTTCTAACGGGATAGCCATAATTTTGTTGTTATAGATTAAATCTCGGGCCGCCGCTGGATAAAAAGTTTGTTTAAATTCGGTCATGGACATAACATTTGAGGGGACAGGAGCCAAAAGGTTCCTCAACATTGGGGTCCAGGTTGAATGAATTCTTACAATATCTGGTCCGGTAGATTGTTGTAAATCACTATATATTCTCTCCCGATATTTGATTTGGTTTTGTTTTTGATAAGTTATTTTTACATTTGGATGGAGCCGGTTATAGTCAGCAATTATTCCAGAGAGCACCGAAGAATCTTCCCAAAGACCATCGTAAGTTAAGCTAACAGGACCCACTTGACTTAAAAATGTTTTTGCCACCAAAGCAAGAATAATTAACAAGGCGACAAAAACAGTTGCCAGAATCAAAATTACTTTCTTTGACAAAAAACTAAACATAAAATGTTATTATTAAGCTGCCCTAAAGATAAAGTTTGGTGGCTAAAATAGGCTAGCATAACAACGCCAATTATTCAATCCGACCAATGACAAGAAAGAAAATTAAAATTGTTACTGAATTTATCGTGTTTTTCCTCATAGGCAGTAGTGTCGCAACAATTTTGATTGGCAGTTTGTTTTTATGGCTTTTTAATTTTGAATATCGCAATAAAATTTACCCAGGAATAAAAGTTTCCGGACAAGACCTATCTGGTTTAACCACTGACCAGGCAAAAAATTTAATTGATAGTAAGTTTCAAGTTAAAACAACGTGGCAATTTATATATCAAGATCGTGTTTGGAAAGAAGACTCACACACTTTAGGAGTTAAGGTTGCCAGTGAGAGAATCAGTCGTCGAGCCTTTGCCATTGGTAGAGAAGAAAACCCCTATTATTCCTTCCTACAGGTTGTTTCCTCCTATCTCGGACGCTTCGACCTTCCGGTGGAAATTGACTGGGATCCTGGACAAAACAATCGTTTTTTAGCTACACTGAAACAAGAAATTAATTACGCTCCAATTGAAGCTCAATATCGATTTTCTCCCAACATTGGACCCGATAACCGCGGTCGAGTGGTCGCTTTTGTACAATCCAAGGATGGAATTGCTCTCGACGAAGACACTCTTCAAAAACAAATTCTTTCGTCTGCACTTACATCTACCACTAAACAATCAGAACAATTTTCTTTAATTACGCTATATACAAAATCGGTACCACCAGACCTGACATCAGACAAGGCTAATGGCCTTGGAATTGTAGAAAAAATTGGTCACGGTGAATCATATTTTTACGACTCGATACCAAATCGGATTTATAATATAAATTTAGGGACAGATAAAATATCCGGTAGTCTAATTGCTCCCAATGAAGTGTTTTCCTTTGACAACGCCATTGGTACTGTTTCTGCAGTTTTTGGTTTTCAGAAAGCCTACGCCATTATTCAAAATAAAACTGTGCTAGACGATGGTGGGGGTGTTTGCCAAGTGTCGACAACACTCTATCGCGCTGTCCTCGATGCAGGATTACCTGTCGTGGAAAGAGTGGGCCACGCCTATCGAGTTGGTTTCTATGAGCAGGGCGGTTTTCTTCCAGGATTAGACGCCACTGTTTACCCTCCGTCTCCAGACTTTAAATTTAAAAATGACACCGGAAATTGGTTACTTATCCAAGCGAATTTTGACAAAATTAACTCTAGACTTACCTTTGATTTGTATGGAACTGGCGATGGAAGAAAAACAGAATTAAGTAAACCTATTATTTTAAGTTCAGTGCCGCCACCTGATCCCATATATGAAGATGATCCCAATTCGCCTGTAGGAGACGTTAAGCAAGTCGACACGGCACATTACGGGGCTAAGGTGTACTTTACGAGAAAGGTCACAAGAAATAACGAGGTATTAATTAATGAGACGGTAACCACAAACTACATGCCTTGGCCAGCTAGATTTTTACGCGGCACCAAATCATAGACAAAGAACTACTTTATAAATAACTGAGCCACGTTCAACGTGGCCTGTTAGGTTTTAGAGGGGGACAAAAATTTAACGATGACTCAATGCGGCAAGACTTATTTCAGTTAATTTATTGCAAACCAAGCAGCTAATTATAAAGGGAAGGGTAACAACACCTCCAGAAAGATTAGCCTCAATTCTCGAGGTTGTTCTACGAAAATATGTTCCTTCTCCGGGGGCGAACATAGTAACTCGGATACGATCCTCTTTTAACTCCGTATGTCTAGCCGTGTCGGTATTATAATACATCGAAGATGATAATTCTCGGCATTGAAACTTCCTGCGACGAAACGGGGGCAGCCATTGTGCAAGATGGCACTAAGCTTATTGCTCAATCTCTATCTAGTAGCATTAGTGTTCAAGAAAAGTATAAGGGTATCGTCCCAGATCAAGCGGCCAGGGAGCAATTAGAGTCAATTCTGCCTGTCATTCATGATGTGTTGACTACCAGCCAAATCCTCCTCACTTCAATTGATGCCATTGCGGTCACTGTTGGGCCAGGACTAATTGGAAGCCTTCTTGTGGGAGTAGAAACAGCAAAAACATTAGCTCTGGCCTGGAATAAACCACTTGTTCCTGTTAATCATCTCATTGCCCACATATATGCCAATTGGATTTTGGAGAATTCTGCTGTGAATCTTCCTCAATTTCCTGCCATTGTTCTTCTTGTTAGCGGCGGACATTCAGAATTGATCTTGATGCATAATCACCAAAAATTTGAACTTTTGGGATCAACTCGAGATGATGCTGCTGGGGAGTGTTTTGATAAATGCGGCCGATTATTGGACCTACCATACCCTTACGGTCCCTATATTCAAACTGAAGCAGAAAAGTTTGTCGCTGACAGTGCGGAACTCGTAGTTAATTTTCCTCGTCCGTTATCTGATTCACAAAACTTTGATTTTAGTTTCAGTGGCTTAAAAACCGCTTTTTTAAATAAATATAACGAACTACGAGCCAGTAACTATAAATTCCTTGTCCCCCACCTGGCCTATGAACTGCAAGAATCAATCACTGATATCTTGGTTAAAAAAACTGTTAGGGCGGTAAAAAAATACAAACCTCGGTCTGTACTACTTGCCGGTGGTGTTGCCGCCAATAAACGTCTTCGGGAAAAACTTCAATCTACCATGAACCGCGAATTCGGTTCTACGGTGAATCTTCACATACCACCAATTAGTCTTTGCACCGACAATGCGATTAATATTGCGTCAGCGGCTTTCTTTAATTATCACCCACAAAAAATAGAAACTGTCAGCGCCCAACCCGGACTTCATTTGAACGATTAAATCGCGTCTAATAACCCGCTTGAATTATCCCTATCTAAGCAGCACTGCCCTTCATCACATTTACAAAGTGACCGATCATGAGCACATAAACATTTGGGGTTAATTTCATTACAGGCCACACAATTGCACGAATCAAGTTTGGTTTGCGTCAAGGTCGACTTCGTCGTTTTATTCGAATCATCCATAGTAGCTCGGTCGTAAATATACAGTCTCAATTATACTCGAAGTGGTTAATTTTCTTTTCTTGGTCTTCCGCGAGAATGCTTAACTTCACCAATACTAGGAGAGATGGAAGGTTTGCTCTCAAACGGCAATGGGGTTTGTTCTACTAACGCCGGTTGCTTATAGGCGGGAACCACTGCCCCAATAGCAAATAGCACGAGAATTAATTTTACTAAAACGCCAATGACAGGTAATAAGCCCAATAGGTAAAGTATAAATAGTCCAAGAAATAATGCCCAACCACGGCGTTCGCCAAATTTGGTGAGAAGAATTTTTCTTCCTAGAAAAAAGGCCACAAAATATTGTGCTAAGGTCCAAAGAACATAAGCGATAATTAGCAAAACGAAAGAGACAGGAATTCCGACGATAGTAACCGCAAAAAGCAGTGCCATGGTCGGAACCATTAACACAATAATTACACCCCAACCCAAAGAGGCATAAGGCTTGTTTTCAATGGCAGACGAAACTTTTTCAAACGCCCGAGGGAAAAGACCTAGCAAAAGAAATCCCACCATTAAAGCGGCAAAAAAGCCAAGAAAATCGACTAAGGGACGAATTTTTTGAAACCAACCGAAAATATTTTGGGCGCCAAAAAAGCGCGGATAGTTCTCACCTTGATTAGTCTTTTGATAGACAATTGATCCAGCAACGGTAGCCCCCGATTCAATTACCACTTCTTGATTTCCGGTATATTTTAACTCACCAGAAATTGATGCTTGAGGTCCCAATAAAAATTCCCGGTTGGCCACCACAAACGTTTCACTGGCTACAGGTGAATTAAGGTAAAGTCTTGACCCAAAGTAGCGCAATCCCCGACCGACCTTTTGGGCATATAAGTCCATATTTAGCCCACCAACCAGAACACTACCTTCAATGCTAGACTGTCGCGAAACGGCACAATTACCACAAATAAGAGCAATATTACGACCAATTGGAGAATTAATGATTACGTCGCCAGCAATTATTCGCACGTTGTTTCCAACCTCACCATTCACATTTACTTTGCCCCCAATCACAAAAAGATCTCCATCAATTTTTCCATTAATAGTGACGATTCCACCCATTAAAAAAGCGTCACCCTTAATTACTCCATCAATTTGAATTGATTGCGCAGCGCGAATATAGTCCGACTCAATTGTTGTCCCGGCTGATAGCCGTTCAAATTGGGAATTGGCCCAAACAGACGAGGGAGCGCCAAATGCTAAAAATATTAAAACTAATAAGAACGACAGCAATACTTTTTTCATAAGTTTATAGGGCAGAAAATATACCAACATTTCCGAGATTGAAGATTAAAGTCATAATATGCTTGTCTAATGTTTCCTGTCAACGGGTAAAATGATAGAATTAGCAAGTGATGGAAACAAAATACGACCACAAACTAGTCGAAGACAAAATTTACCATATGTGGGAATCTGGCGGATTCTTCACTCCCAAAATTGATAAGTCCAAAAAACCATTCACAATCGTTCTCCCCCCACCAAATGCCAATGCAGCACTTCACTTGGGCCACGCCATGTATACAGTGGAGGATATCCTAATTCGCTGGCATCGAATGATGGGAGACCCCACGCTTTGGCTTCCAGGCGCCGATCACGCCGGATTTGAAACTCAGGTTGTTTATGAAAAACAATTAAGTAAGGAGGGTAAAAGTCGCTTCGATTTTAAACGGGAGGATCTTTACCAAAATATCTGGGATTTTGTTCAAGCCAATAAATCTACAATGCAAAACCAGTTACGAAAGTTGGGTTTTTCGCTCGATTGGACTAGAGAAAAATTTACCCTAGACCAACAAATTATTAACACAACTTACAAGACATTTGAGAAGCTTTGGGAAGATAAACTTCTCTATCGTGATTCGCGACTAGTGAACTATTGCACTAAACACGGTACCGGATTTTCTGACCTCGAGGTCGAACATGTTGAACAAACTGACCCACTTTATTATATGAAATATGGTCCTTTCGTTCTGGCAACCGTGCGTCCAGAAACTAAATTTGGGGATACTGCCGTAGCTGTAAATCCAAACGATAAACGCTTTCAAAAATGGGTCGACCAAGAAATTGAAGTGGAAGGATTGCTGGGAAAATTTAAGGTTAAAGTTATTGCCGATGAAGAAATTGACCCTAATTTTGGTACCGGAATTGCTAAAGTTACTCCTGCACACGACTTTAAGGATTTTGATATGGGTAAACGACACAATCTTGAAATGAAACAGGTAATTGGCTTAGATGGAAAATTAACAAGTTTAGCCGGGCCCTATGCCGGAATGAAAGTTAAAGAAGCCAGAGAAAAAGTGGCTGCTGATTTGGAGGCTAAGGGACTAATGGATCACGTAGACAGAAACTATGTCCACACCGTCGCCACTTGCTACAAATGTGGCTCAGTGCTGGAACCACTACCAATTCCCCAGTGGTATATCAAAACAAAACTTTTAGCACAAAAGGCAGTTGAAGCCGTTGAAAATAAGGAGACTACCATTATTCCGGAACGGTTTAATAAAGTCTATTTCGATTGGATGGATAAAATAAGAGACTGGAATATTTCTAGACAGGTAGTTTGGGGAATCAGAATTCCCGCTTGGCAATGTCAAGATTGCCACGAATGGACTGTGAGCGAAGGAGGGATACCGACCAGTTGTGTCAAATGTCAATCCAATCGCCTGGTCCAAGATACCGACACGTTTGATACCTGGTTTTCCTCAGGGCAATGGCCGTTCGCCACATTGGGTTATCCTGATTCAGACGATTATAAAAATTTCTATCCGATATCGGTGATGGAGACAGCCTATGATATTTTATTTTTTTGGGTAGCAAGGATGATAATGTTGGGAATTTATGTCACTGGGAAATCTCCTTTTAAATATGTCTACCTTCATGGGTTAGTGCGAGATTCAAAAGGACAAAAAATGAGCAAGTCAAAGGGAAACGTTGTTAACCCCATGGACTTGGTAGAAAAATATGGAGCCGACGCGGTCCGATTCGCTCTCATGTATACCGTTGGACCTGGAGCTGATCAAAATCTATCTGAAGATAAAATTAGGGCGATGCGAAATTTCACTAATAAGTTGTGGAATATGGCAAGATTTATTCTTACCGATGAAACAAAAATTGATTTAAAAGGTCAATCTAAAAAAGACCAAGACCTATTGGTAACAACCAAGACAATGGTAGATACTGTTAATAAACAGTTAACAAATTTTGATTTGGGAATGGCGGCAGATTATTTATATGACTTTACGTGGCACACTTTTGCAGATGATTGGATTGAGTGTTACAAGAAAGGTGAGATTTCATATCGCACTTTATTAGATTGTTTTCTTCAAACGATAAAACTTCTTCACCCGTTCATGCCATTTGTTACCGAAGAGATTTGGTCATTACTCCCCCACAATGAAAAGACTCCCTTAATTATTTCCTCCTGGCCAATGTGAAATTAACTTATCTTCGTGCGAAATTGGAGATTTTTTGGGCTATTTTCTTTTTAAATTTAGGCTCGATTTTACGAAAATTGCCTAAAAAGAATTGTCTAAATGATCTATTCTCTTATTGAGCTATTCTTCACGTAGTGACAACGTAATATTTAATATAATATAAAGTAATTACATGAAAAACATAATTTTAGAAATAATTTTAGTTTTGTTACTGGTGCTATTTTGTTTTAATTCTTTTTCCTTGTTAGATAGTTCAACATTGGGAAAAACTCAATCACAAATTTTTCAAGAAAAAATTAATACTAATCAAAAAAATAATCTTCGCGCGGAACTAATTTATTGGCAAGGACAATTGCAAAGTAAAAATGGTTTTGCAACTGGTTGGGCCACCCTCTCATTAATTAACTGGAAACTTGGTCTATTAGAAAATTCAAAAGTGGCTGTGAATAAGGCTTTGTCTCTAGATCCGAATAATGAAAGTTTTGGCAAACTTAAAGAGGTGGTGTATTCAAAGAAATAGACCTACTATTTCTTTTCTTCCGCGGCTTCAGGAGCTTTGTCTTTAGATTCCTCTGGAGTTTCTGTTTCATTTTCCACTGTTTCCTCTTCCTCGGCGACTGTCTCAGCGGCGGCGGCTTCTTCGTCTTTCTTTACTTCCTCAGAAATAGCGGGCACTATTTTAACAACAACTTCATCGCCAGTTGTTAATACTTCGGTATTGGCAACTTTTGGCAAATCAGCTACAGTAATCTGATCGTCAACCGCCTTGAGTCCAGTTACATTCACTTCAATATTTTCAGGTAGTTCTGTTGGCAAGGCTTCCACTTCCACTTCATTTAGTGTTTGAAGGATCAGGCCTACTTGATCAGTAACTGCAGTTGATTCCCCCACCAAAACTAATGTTACTTTAACCGTGATTTTCTCTTTAAGATTAACCTTATGCATCTCGGCGTGAATAACATTATTGCTAACCGCGTGTCTTTGCACGTTTTTAATCAGACAGGTGTAAGTCTCATTACCAAGCTTAATGTCGACCAACCCAGTTTCTCCAGCTTCCTTATAAACTTTTCTAAAATCGTCAAGTTTAACCTGAAGAGCGATTGATTCCATTCCGTGGCCATAAACACCAATAGGAAGCAAACCCTCGCGTCGTAGAGTGCGAACTTTCTTCCCGACGATTGTTCTTTTTTCAGCGTTAAGAGTATGTCTTTTCATTTTTGATTTCGAGCTAAATTGACTTGAATATCCTTATTAGCGTCAAGATACGTATTATAAACGAATTTTTGGCTAAAGACCAGAGTGGGATCAAGGGCAGATGTTCCAATGGTTTTTATTGGCGTCAAAAAGGCTGGATATTCGAGAACAAAACTTAACCGGTCAGAGTTTGTTCCCGGTTGTTTAATGAAATTAAGTTTTATATCTGTTTTTTCGTTAACAAAGTTTAATTTGGTTGGTAACTTAAATTTAATTGACACAGTCTTATCCTTACCAACCGGCACCAACACTAATGCACCAAATATGCTATATCCTGACTCACTATCTGTTTTCAATAAAAATTGATTATTTGGAATTGAGGTTAACACTGCTTCGTTCAAGTTTGGTGAAACAAAAGGTTTGCGATCATCACCAACATTAAAGTCCGACACGACGGTGTTTAATGGTAAATATACCCGCAAATAATTTTTATAGTCTCCTCCAGGCCAAGTATTACTTGGAGAATTGTTCGTATAGTTAATTAATAAGGTGCCATCAATTTCACCAGTTTGACCAAGAACAAAATTTAAATTAAAGGCACGTTGTAAATAATAATTAGATTTATTCGCCCCCAAATTAGCATCAATCGCGGCAAGACAAATAATTTGGTCACAATTATCGGGGTAGATTTTTCCAGCCCAATTATTTTGTTCCAGCGCGGATTGAACTTTTGAGTCATTAGCATAAAAAAGGATATTTTTTTCGTTTAGCGACGAGGTAATGGCAGGAATTAAATTTCCGGGCGCATCTAACTTTCCTGAGGAAAACTTTTCACCCAAATGTTCCAAAACTGCATTCAAGAAATCCTTTTTTTGAGTTGACCCTGGGAAAAAATTGATTTCCGACCTAAATTCGGCCTTTTCAAAGAGATTAGCCGTATTTACCATGTCGTTGAATTCTGGAATAGCGATCGGTCCAGTGGCTTTTAAAATCTTTTCGATCGCGTGGATATCCACACCAACTACTCCATCCACCCTCTCTCCAATTTCTTTTTCTAAAAACCATTCGAGCCTTTTGGCAGTTAGGGGGAAATCTGCCGCCCAATTAGAGTCACGCATATACCAATTTGGTTGACCTAAATAATGAAAAATTTCATCGGGAGGAGTAATATGGCCTCGAAGTTGACCATCAGCGCTGTAGATATCATGCAACTTTAAACCAATTAATTTACCTTGGTCGAAATTAACAATGGCGAAGGAACCAATAAATCCCCCAGTGGGACGAAGCTCGGCGGGATTTTGCAGGACAATTAGATAGCTTTTTTTGCTCCCCACCCCAAAAATCGAGTTGTATGAACTCAGAATCGAATCTAGGCCAGAAATAAGTACCCTAGAATCGCTCAATGATTTTTGGAAAAAACGGTATTTCCCTACCATGAGCGTCTGTTGCCAATATGGGGACAAAGTATCAAGCTTTATTTGTGCTAACGCCAAATTTTGCGACAGTCGGTCGATATCGGGTTTCAAATTTAAAATCACGGACGAAGAATAAACTGGTGAACTATCATCCATAATTCCCATCGCTACCTTCCTTACTACCGGCAAAATTTTCACAAGATCAGAACCGGTGTCACACGCTACCTTAGAAAGGGAAAACATGTTATCAATTTGAATTAAAGCGTTCTTTTGGCCAAAAATAACAAACGCTGAGGAAAGTAATGATAAGTTCTTTTGTCCAAAATCAAAATTATCTCGAGCGGACATAATTTTTGGCAAGGTTGATGTGTCATTATCAAGAGAGATAGTATTTCTTACTTCTTCAAGCTTCGAAACACCAAGATAAAACGGGACGACCACCGAAGCTCCCAAGGTGAGAATAAAAACGATTAAAAAAGCTAAGAGTAAAATTAGTATTTTCCATAGATTCTTCTGTCTTTTTGGGGATCGAACCGCAACCGCCTCAGCGACAATTTTTTCCGGTTCAAATTTAATTTCGCTGATTTGGTTCTCGGGGACACCCAAAGTTAGCCATTTCAACTCCTCGAAGGAGGACAACCCTTGATCCACTATTTCACTTAGGGCATGGTCGTTCGAACCACCCACAATAGGAGTTAAACAAAATTTTAATGCCGACACTTGGTTTTCTTTTAATCGATTTTCTAATTGAATTTTCTGGTGATAAGCCAGATTAATACCTAAAATAATGATTCTTAAATTACGCTCGGGAAGAAAATTTAAGTTTTCCTCAAATGAATGAATGTCGTCTTGCCAATGAGTAGCTCTTAAAAAATAGAAAAAATGTGTGGGGTGAACTAACACAGGTAAAACTGCTTTTTCCGGATCGAATAGATACGTCGGACCTATTTTTTCTAATTTATTTGCTAGTTGTTTAGCAAACTCAGGCTTACCGAAGACAGCAAATTGAAGTTTTGTTGAGGTTCGCATCGAGGTAGTCATGACTTATTGTCGCATTTTTAACAAACAAATGACAAGTCAGCTCACCCGCGGTTATCAAGACACAAATTCACTAATTTATCTGCTTGTGTGTTTTCTTCTCGATAAACGTGCTTGTAGGAAATTTTTTCCGGTCCAATTTCTTTCTCGTTTTCCTTAATTTCATTCACTAATTTAGCCAGACTCCCCTCTTTGACTCGAAATACCCCATTAAGTTGGGACACAACTAAATTCGAATCTAATAGAAAATCTGCGCTGGAAATCTCGGTTTTGTGCTTAACTAGCCAAGAATAGGCTAAAAGTACCGCCCGATATTCAGCAACATTATTGGTGGTCACTCCTAAATATTCAAAATTGGTGTGTAATTCCCGCAAATTATCCGCGGATTCCCCGCTCGTCTTATCTAAAATTACGCAGGCACAGGCTGCTGGACCGGGATTACCTCGTGATCCACCATCAGTTTGGATGATAAGTTTAAGCATTAATTGAATATTTTTCCTCTTTTGGTAATAAATTCTCGGGTAATGGTAACAAAATCCACTAGAGTTGGGGAGACGCCGATTTCTTTTTTAATTAAAATTAGGCTCATAACCACAATTAGACCTTCGGTTAGGAAAGTTGTAAATGCAGCGGCAGAATAAGAAAAGAGGGGAATTAAAATAATATTTAAGGAAAGGTTAACAATTAAGGCAATGGCAGCAATCCAAAAAGAATAGGGCTGAAGTCCCAGGGCAATGAGCGCATAACCGTTTAGATGATTAAAGTAGGAAACTATGAGAGACAACGACAAGATCCGTAACGCGATAACAGAACCAGAAAACTTTGAGCCCGCGACAATAGCCACCATCCAGGGAGCGGCAACAAAATTAACCACCGCCACAAAAATTCCTAAATAGGTGAGGACAACAAAACTTTTTTTATAAACTTCACCAAATTTTTTTCGATCGGTGTGGGCCAAGTTAGAAATTAGCGGAAGAATGGAATTGGTAAAATAGGCCGCCCCCAAAACTAGCACTTCAAAAATTCGATAGGCGACCCCGTAGACAGCAACAGGTTCTTGTCCTTTTACCAACGAAAGGATTACCGTGTCCAGACGATTGTAAATTGTAAAAACAACTAATAGAGCTCCCATGGGTAGTGATTCCCAAAGAAGAAATTTAGTATTTTTTTGAAGCAAACTGTATTTAATGGGTAATAGGCGCACACCCAAAAACCAAGCAGCCCCGGCAGCGACTAAGTGTCCAGCTAAATAGGCCAAAACAATCTCGGCAATCCCACCACCAAACAACTTAACGGAAATAATCATAGCTAAGGTGACTAAATTGGCCACAAATTCCGAAATCGCCCAGTTGTGCATTTTCATTTTGACGTTGAAAACTATCTGGAAAGAAGTTTTCAGTGATTGGGCCAGTAAGAAAAGGGCAGCCAGACTAGTTAGGTTCCGAATGGTTTGGCTGTAGGGGAGGAGGTTAATCGTGATAATTGCGGCAATCACTGCCAAAAGAGCTAGTGCCAGTCGAATAACTAAAACATTGCCAATAATGGCCCCAGCTTCGTTTTCATCTTTACTGGCTTCTCGAACAGTAATTAATGTCAGACCCCAATCGGCAATTGTTCCAAACATGGTGACAAAAACCATCACGAAGGTAAAAGTGCCATAGTCAGAAATTGAGAGGTAGCGCGTGAGGATAGCAACAATGGTTAAGCCCAACAAGGTGGAGGCCACCTTACCAACCATTTGCACAATGGTGTTCCAAGCTATCTTGACAGAGGTTGAAGACATTTTGTTAATTTTAACACTAATGAGGCTTGTCGGGCGGTGCGGTGAAAAACAGGGCAAGAATTAGCACCAGTAAAAGTTGGCCCTGTTGCACAGTCAACCAATAGTGGTCAAACAAACCGGTGGCTAAAAAGAAAAAAATTACAGGGAGATATTTTTTTTGTACACGCCTACGAGCCAAGAAAACAAACAGTCCGATTAAAATTAAGCCGGGAAAACCTATTTCAGATAACAACAATAGATAAATGTTGTGTGGTGGTTGACCATAAAGACTGTAGTTAGTTGTTTTTAAAGAATTATTTAATGAATATAGTGGGGAGGTTCCTAAACCACTTCCAATAACACGCCCGTTTTCCCAGTTGTCTATGGCGATTGTATTTAGTTGTTGGCGCACCCTAAATGATTCTTGCTCCGTGCCCAAACTGGAAAGAATGGGTAGGGAGGTGAGTAAAAAAATTGCCAGGAGGATCAAAAAAAGAACGGTGGATTTCTGGCGCAACTTAAATAGAAGTAAAACGCCAAAACTAAATGTCCCCAAAATTATTCCTGTACGCGAAAGAGTGATGAGAAGGGTGCTGAACGACAAAATTAAAACTAATCTAGTTAGTCTAGTTAGGAGCTTACTTTCAATTAATAAAACCAGTGTCCCCACAACCAAAAATCCTGCCAGGGTGTTTGGGTGGGGGAATGTACCATAAGGACGAAGATGTAATCCTTCCATAATTTGAGCCACCGCAATCCCCAGAGTGTTGGAATTAAAAGTTCTTTCACCAAGCCAATACCAAATTCCACCAATTGATGATTGGGCCAAAAATTGCCACCAGGCCAATACTGATTCATAAAATAAAGCGATGGCTAGTCCAATTAGCCAATAATTAGACGATTTAATCATTTGATAATTCTTCTTAATCCAGAAAAAAAGAATGACAAATTCCGTCAATTTAAGCCATTTATAAACTGACACTGCGGGAGAAATTGAATAATAAGAATTAAAAACGGCAAATAAAACCATGGCCACGACCAAAGCCAAAAGTTTAAAGGAAATTTTTGGAAGTCTATTTAACCGACTGCGGTAGATTAATATTTCAACAAATAAACCCAACAAAATTACAATGTCGGTTAAATATAGGGTAGGAGACAAATAATCAATTCGCTGCCCCAATGGCATGGACCAAATTGGCCAGAAATGAAGTCCTAATTGGGAGGGCAATAACAAAACTAATAGAGCAAAAAACAAATTTCTTACTTGGGAAATAAGTGGGGTAGGGAGTTTTTGTAACATCGCAGACCAATTCTACTATGGTCCGATGACTATTGTTTTGGTTTAATCACCAAGCGTCGGTTTTCACCTTCACCTTCAGATTCGGAATAAACGTCAGTGCGGCCCTCCAAAGATAAATGGATAACTCGGCGTTCGGAAGGGGTCATGGGTGGCAAAAACACTGGCTGGCCGGAAGAAACGGCTTGTAAGGCAAAAGATTCAGCTAGGGCCTTTAACTGGCCTTCGCGTTTCTCGCGATAACCATCAACATCGAGAACTAATTTTAACCATTCGCCGGTTTTCTTAAAAACGATTAAACCAATAATTGATTGCAGTGAAGCTAGAGTTTCACCATGATAGCCAATAAGTAGTGGCGCGTCGTTGGGGTCGGTGGGGGTTAGCTTAACTGAATAAACGTCAACATCGAGTGAATAGTCACTCTCACAAACCACCCCAAGGTCAGACAAAATGTCTTCAACCGCGGATTTAATGATTTTTAATTTATCGTCCATATTATTTTTTTAACGCTTTTAATTTTACCACATATTGTTCCAACGATCCAAGTCCCGTAATTTTATATTGTTGGATAATTGCTAAAACAGAGCTAACCGACCAGTAAAGAGCTAGTCCGGACGGCCATTTTGTTCCCAAAAACAAAAACATTAAGGGGAACATCCACACCATTGATCCTTGAGCTTCAGCGAAATCAGAAGCAAAACTGGTTTTCTCTTCGGTACCATCTTTTTTAATAATTGCTTTAGGTTTTGGTTGGGGCACCGGCATCATCATTTTGGTTTGAATAAATTGGGTCGCGGCAGCAATAACTACCAAAATTCCGGGGATTTCAAACGGAAAACCACTTATTTTATAGGCGTCGGGGTGGGCCATATTCCAAATAAGAAAGCTGGTGTTTAACTTCATTGTTAAAATATTATTCATGGCTCCAAGCAAGCCGAACAGGATAACTATTTGGACAACGGCGGGGAGACATCCGGCGGCGGGATTTACCCCGTGTTGTTTAAAAAGTTCCATTTGTGCAGTAGCAAAAGCCTGTTTATCATTCTTGTGCTTCTCTTTTAACGCCGAAATGTGCGGGGCCAGGTCATTCATTTTTTTGCTATAGGTACTTTGCTGCTTAGCGAATGGGTAAAAAACGACCCGGGAAAGAATGGAGATTTCCACAATCGCGACACCTAGGTTTTGGAAAGCAATGGTGTGATATACCCAAAGAATAATTTCTAAAAAAATCTTGTCCATAAATCAATTTGTGTAAAAATCTAGGTAACTGGGTCAAAACCACCAGCTGACCAAGGGTGGCAGCGTAAGATTCTTTTCAGACCCAGATACGCTCCGCGGAGTATACCATATTTCTCGATGGCCTGATATGTATAGAGACTGCAAGATGGTTCAAAACGACAAGTCTTACCAACAAAATAGAAACCTCGAAATAAACCCGTGTCGGGAGAAAAAATTGTTTGGTAAAAGCGAATAAATTTTAAAATTAGCCCTTTAATCATTGGCTGAGTAGAGAAGTAAGTTGTTTTTTGAGGTCGTCATCGGTGAGATTAAGTGCTTGGGGTTTTATAAGAAAAACCAGATCCTTATTTTTGGCGGGACATTGATTATTTAGTGCAACGATCTCATCGATAAACATTCTTTTAATTTGGTGTCTCTTGACTGAAAGAGGAGAGACTTTTTTACTAACAATCACGGCAAATCGTCGGTATTTGAGAGTATTTGGGCCGATCAAAACTCGAAACTGAGGAAAGTCGTGCCAAGAACCAGTTTTTCTTAACTCGGTGAATTCCGTTTTTAGGGGCACCAAAAATTTGCGGGCCAACATGATAAGAAATTATACGGTCAGTTTTTTTCTTCCCTTGATTGTTCTTCTTTTTAGAACTTTTCGCCCTCCGGCCGTCTCTTTTCTGGCCATATAGCCGTGCTTTCGCAGACGCTTTCCCTTTTTTGGTTGGTAAACTCGTAATGGCATAACGCAGCTATTATCCTCGAAATGAAGTCAAATTTAAAGAGGGAGTTTTGGATTGTACTGGTTTGACCTCTTGAAAAGTTATCCACAAAAAGATTAGTATCGCGGCATGGACACCGCTCTTATTTGGAAAACAGTTTTGGCAGAACTAGAAGTAGAGTTGGGCAAGGGCACTGTGGGTTTGTATTTTAAAAACTCCCAGCTTTATAAGTTAACTGGTACTGAAGCGATAATTACTTTCCCCAATAAAACGATGTTGGATTCGGCCAATACGAAATTTCTCGATTTAATTAAGGCTGCTTTGGTACGCCAGACAAAAATTAGTGAGATTGTTGTTAAGCTAGAGGTTGGCGAGAAAAAAAAGGCAACGGAAACAGAAAGTCTGGGACCACTTTTTGATACCCTGCCCGAAGAATACAAACAGCCTGTCCGGTATGAAATCAGTGACAATTATTTCAAAACTAAATTATCACCCCGGTATGCACTAGATACTTTTGTGGTTGGTTCCACCAATAATTTTGCCCACGCTGCCGCTTTGGGAATAGTTAAAAACCCAGGCAAAGAATATAACCCGTTTTTTCTCTTTGGTGGTGTGGGGGTAGGAAAAACTCATTTGATGCAAGCAGTAGGCAACGAGCTCTATCATAAGAATCCCAGCTTAAAAATCCTCTATGTGTCCGCAGAAACTTTTATGAATGAGTATATTGAGTCTCTTGGCCCAAAAAATACTGATCTTTTCCGTAAAAAATATCGCAACCTTGATCTTCTGATGATTGACGACATTCAATCAATTTCTGGCAAGGAAGCCACCCAAGACGAAATTTTTAATACTTTTAACGCTCTCCACCAAGCAGAAAAACAAATTATTTTAACGTCGGATCGACGCCCGGAACAAATTGAGAAAGTGCAGGACAGAATCATTTCCCGTTTTATGGGTGGTTTGACAGTTGATATTCAACTACCAGATTTTGAAACTCGAATCGCGATTATTTCTGAGAAATTATCGGCCCGTGGGGAAAAGTGGGGGAGGGAAGTAGTTGAGTTTGTCGCTGGGCGAGTAGAAAGCAATATCCGCGAACTGGAAGGAACATTAAATAGAATTATTACTACTGCCAAGATTAGTGGTCGGCCGGTCGATCTTGATCTGGCCCGCGATCTTCTTGGTCAAGCTAGTGTTTCTTCAACATCAGTGAAACAAGCCAAGGTTAATCCTAATCTGGTCATTACCACCATTGCTAAACAGTTTGGTATAAAATCTCACGATTTATTATCCGATAAGCGAGACACTGAGTTTGTCCGACCGAGACAAATGGCGATGTATATCCTGCGGGTCGAATGCAAAATTAAGTTAGAAGAGGTGGCCCGTCTGATTAATCGCAAAGACCACACCACCGTGATGCACGCTGTGGAAAAAGTTAAGGAAATGTATAAAAACGATCCTAGCACCAAACAACTGATGACTAGTATAAAGCGAGAACTTTGGGGATAACATTGGTGTTTTGTGGACAAGTCACATGGTTTATCCACAGATGCTGTTTTTTTATCCACAAAGATATCAACAAAAGTTTTTCCTTTTCGACAATAGAATTACCGAAAATAAGCACACACTAGAGGATAAAAAATTAATTTTAGGCTTTGCAAACAACCTAAAACGGACATAATCGCAAGAAATTAACGCGTGGGGTGTGCCTCGAGTCACATATCCACACCGTCTATTACTAGTGCTATTATCATTAAAAGACAGAAAGTCGACATTTATGCGAATAGAAGTATTACAAGAAAATTTATCCGCCGGTTTAAGTTTAGTCTCTCGAATTGTGTCTTCACATCCACAGATTCCCGCATTGGGGAACATATTATTAGTTGCCGGTAATGGGGAACTCGTTTTAACAGCCAGCGACGGAGAGGTAACAATTCAAACAAAAACTGGGGCAAAAGTTTTGGTAGAAGGCTCGGTTTGTATTTCCACCCGCACCTTTGTTGAACTAATTAATTCTTTGACTTCTGGAAAAATCGAGCTGTCTTTGGATGAAAACAATCTTTTAGTTAATAATGGTAAGTTTCGTGGAAAAGTTAACGTATCGGCTGCTTCAGACTACCCAAAAATTAGTTGGGAAAAAACAGATCTTTTATGGTCTCTTTCCGCAGAAGTACTCCAAAAATCAGTTTCTTGTTTAGTTTATGCGACAGCGACGGACGAATCGCGGCCGGCACTAACTGGGGTCTTACTTAGAAGCCGTAACGGCGAGGTTGAGATGGCGGCGACCGACGCATTTCGTTTGTCCGTCGTTCGTTTAAAAACATCGTTACCAACAGAGGTAAATTTAATTATTCCCTCAAGAGTTTTGCAAGAAGTATTACGGGCCATGTCAGAATCAAAAACCAAAACCGTGGAAGTTTCGTTGCTACAGGGAGAAATTGTCTTTTATTTAGGAGAAACACAAATTCATTCCCGTCTAATTTCCTCTAACTATCCAAATTTTGAGAAGATAATCCCCTCAAGTTCGTCAATAAAGCTGCTCTTGTCGACAGATTCTTTCTCTCGAGCCATTAAAACAGCGGCTATTATTGCGCGGGGCAACTCCAACATCGTGAGACTAAAAGTAAATACTACGGGACAAATTTTTTTAGCAGCAACCGCCGCTCAAGTTGGCGAGGAAGAACAACAAGTTGATGGGGCTCTCGAAGGAAAAATTGAAGAAGATTTTTCGATCGCTTTTAATTTTAAATATTTGCAAGACTATTTAAATTCGGTTGTAGGTACGGGGGAAGTGCAGTTGGAAATGAACAACGCTTTGTCTCCCACGATTTTTCGTTTGCCGGGGAACGAGGAATACCTTCACATCATTATGCCGGTAAGAGTTTAGTCCTCACTACTCGTTAGATACCTCCACTCGAACCTGAGGCTGTTGTGTTTGGTCGTTGATATTTTGTTGGTGCCAAGAAGGAATAAACGGTGTTTGTGGTGTGTGGGGAGGGGTTATTGGTTGAGTGTTTTCCACAACTGGTGTCGCTAGAGTGGGAGTTGGGGCAGAAACTGTGATTTCGGTTATTGGGACAGACAATGGCGTCGGAGTTAACACTGGGGTCTCCTCAATTTTTAACGGACCGGCTTCTGGTAGGGACTTCTTCATTAACTCAAACGGGTCAGACGTAATTAATTTGTGTTCTTCTGGGGAGGCAACTGCTTGCATCGCGACGTGGGAGGAGCCAGCAAAGAAAATACACTCACCCACATTAGTAGAAAGAAGAAATTGTTTTTCTCCTTCAGAAAGCAAAAAGACTTGCCCCAGTTTTTCAATGGCGGCGGGGGATTGTTTCATCAAAATTTGGATACTACTGTTGGTAACAATTGTTTTTCCTAGGTCGGTCGAAAGGAAGTCTTCAATATCTTGAGAAATGGTAGTCAGCGCCAAATAATGTTTTCTAGCTCGTTTGGCAAAATCCCACAGGAATTCTGCCGAACTCGGGTTTTTCATTAAGTACCAAGCCTCATCAACAATTAGAATTCTCTTTTTAAAATTGATGCGAATTTGATTTCTGATGTAATCGACAATAATAAAAATGGCAATGGTTCTCAGCTGGTCCTCAAGATTTTTAAAAGAGAACACGGTAAAAGGATTTTTTAAATGGACCGTGCTTCGTTGATTGAAAATGCCTCCAAAACTACCTTTGACAAATTTTTCTAGTCGTAAGGCAAGATTTTGTGATGTTTGAGTTTCCATTCCCACCAGCACTTTGTAGAGATCTTCTAGTAGTGGCGGTTCTTTGTAATGGGTAGTCGGATCATAAGTAATCCCTTTTTGTGAGTAGGTCAGCTCTAGCGCGTTGTGGATGATGGCGTCTTCTTCGGCCGTTTCTGTCCCCACCATGATTTTTAATAAGCGAGTTAGAGTAAAATTAATTTTCTGTTGCAGGTCATTTTCCTGGGGGTCGGAATTAGTTCCGGCTAAATCAAACGGATTAATGTGCACATCAGAACTAAAAGAGAAAGAAACATAATCACCACCGGCCGAAGTGCACAACTCTTTATATTCTTCTTCCGGATCAACAATGATGACATCGGTGCCGAACATTAACGAACGAATCGCTTCCAGTTTCACCAAATAGGATTTTCCCGAACCAGATTTTCCCAAAACCACCTCATTATAATTTTCCATGGAGAAACGGTCAAAAATAACCAACGACCCATTGTGCTCATTAATGCCATAAAGGACGCCTTGGTTGGCGGTTAATTCTGATGATGTGAACGGGAAAGTGGTGGCCAGTGAGGTAGTGTCCATATTTCTCGTGACCATTAAGCGGTCAACGCATTGGGGCAGGGTGGTTTTAAAACCTTCTTCCATTTGTAAGGTGGCCTTTTTGGCCGTGATGGAGAGCGATGCCAGCGTGGACTGAACCTCTTTAGTGGTTTGTTCCAAGTCTTCGAGACTATTTGTGCCAATGGTGAAATAGGGGGCGAATTGGAAAAATCTTTCTGCTCCCTTAGCCAATTGTTCTTGCAGTGCCAAAGCGTCGTCTAAGGCCACTTGAACGTTGGGGTCAATCACTTTGCCGCGTTTTATATCCGACTCAATGGTCGCTTCCATCTCAGCAATTTTTCTTTTGAGGTTGGACAGAGTGTCTCGGCTTTCGACTGGAAAAATGAATAAGGAAATATCTAGGGTGTGGTCAAAATTAATAATCGGTGCTAACCAATTAGGAAAGACGTAACGAGGATATTCGGCGACAAATAGGGTGCGAAAATAGGTGTCGCCGATTTTAATGTGGTTAAAATCTACCTCGATAAACGAAGGAGCAATAAAATCTTGAACGTTAGAAGAACGAATTACACCCTGAGTATTGGGGTGATAGTTAACCTTAGTGTTGTTGACCGGCGGCACAGCAATTGCCGTGGGTGCTGAAGAGCCAGTTGTCTTAGTAAAATTTAAGAGTGCCATATAGTTTAATTATTTCCTCCTGTTTGAATCGGTTGAAACGGTTGTTGACTCAGTTGGTCGAAACTATTGGCGTTATTTCCTGGAACCTTATTGGTGTCCCCATTGGGATTATAGGCGTCGAAAAACAGTTTAATTAATTCCTCGGTAGTTAGTTGTTTGCTTTTTAAACCCAAGCGGCCCATCTGGCGCAGAATGTGGTCACGACGGGGCAATAGTGCCGTCGTGGCGAGATTCACTATTTCTTCTTCAGGGAGAGGGAGGGCCGACCTTTTCAACAGTAAGCTGGAAGCGCTTTTGACACCCATCTCCAAAGAACTAAAAGGGATCGCGATATAAAATTTTTTGTCCAAAACATTGTTGTCTTTAACCATTTGGGAAACAAACTCTTTATATTTAGTAATTTGCTCCTTAAGAAGCGGGTTAGCTTGTTTTTCCGCCTCTTTTTCTAAAGAACGCACATACTCACCAATATCCTTTTTCTTGCTGCGA